>ERZ1027010.1264-NODE-1264-length-9459-cov-5.978201_pt1 | contig 9459 bp, 10 predicted proteins | sample MGYA00519448_ERZ1027010 | MGnify/ENA primary metagenome ERZ1027010 (study PRJEB26926, sample SAMN06164694) | human gut metagenome | biome: ENVO:00009003; feature: ENVO:2100002; material: ENVO:00002003 | host: Homo sapiens | place: USA | collected 2012 ... | reverse complement strand
TTCGTCGGCAGCGTCAGATGTGTATAAGAGACAGATATAAGCCCGCGCACGACTTCATTCTTCATTAAAAAGCATGGCCTCGGTAGGCGTCATGTCGTAATAGAACAACTTGTCCCGTTTGATGATGAGCTTGAGGTTGTCTATCAGGTATTGCATCAGTTTTATCATGACACTCCGGCCGCGTTTGAACCCGATTGCCTCGTAGGAGACCATCAGGCTCTGCAGCAGGTTGTCGAATCCCCGGATGGGCTTTTCCCCGAATGCGGCAGAGAGAGCTTCGCGGTGCTGTTCGATGCTCAGCTCCGTAAACCCCGTTCTTGCTTTGGGCTTCGGGGGCTCGCCAAACGAGTGTACTTCCGCAATGACGGGCAGTCCTGTTTCATTGATGGTAAATGCAAACGGCTTGAACTCTTTTTCCCGGATATGGAGCGCATGGACTTCGCTGATGCCGGGATTCTCGTTGCTCTTGCTGATGACCAGCACGGTCTCCGCCTTGTTGCTCATTTCCGTTCCGATATGTCCGCGCACGTTGTTGTCCCCTTTGTTCAAATGAAGCACACAGTGGATGTGCAGGTCGTATCTCGAAGACCATTCCATCATCCGGTTGATGACTTCCACCGATTCACCGGCATTATTGATGTCGAGCATCAGGTCGCGAATGCCGTCGATGATGACCAGTCCGTAGCCTTTCTGTTGGCGCAGCGCATAGTCGATGACCTCGATACGCACCGACGGCGAATATTCACGCAGGCAGAAAAAATCGAGATTCTCCGGATCGGTCGTCGTGGGCAACCCGGCCAGCCGCAATATACGCTCCAATACCGAGCGGCAATGGAAACGGCTCTGTTCCGTATCGACGTACAGAATACGCTGTTTGCCTTCGGGCAGATGTGCACGGTAATTCAATACTTGTTTCCCCGCCAATGATGCGGCGACAAGCGCAGAGACGTTGAACGTCTTTTTCGATTTCGCCTTGCCGGTCGATGCACTGAAATTGCCGAGCGTGGCAATCGTTGAGTTATCTATCCAGATGATTTGCGGAGGGGTCTCATAAATGTCCGTCGCCTTGATTTGCGAGGCATGGAGGATGTCCGACAGGCGGTGTTCATCCATCCCCATGCTGGTTGTGCGGTCAATCCTTCTTTCGTTTTCCATAGCGTCTCTTGTTAAGGAACGGTTCTGTGGCAGCGGCTTCCGTCACCCTGCGCACAGCCTCGTTCATGGTAGGTTCATAATTCTGCAACAGCCATTCGTCCAATTCCTCCTTGGCGAAATAAACCATTTTACCGCGCGGTTTGTAGTGCGGTATCTCCTTGCTCGATGTGAGCTTGTACAGCATACTTTCAGAAACCCCGATATACATGCAGGCTTCCTGAAATGTGAAAACTCTCTTGGTCGTGAAGATGGTATTTTCCAGCAGCGTAATACGCTCCAAGAGACTTTCGACCGGTTCCAATTTCTTCAGTACCGATTCGATGGCGGCGAGCCGTCCGCTCATCCGCTCCATGAATGTCATTCTATTCGGCATAATAACACAGTTTGATTTTTGACAATGGAGATGAAACCTCCGTTATGCAGCGCGCTAACGGAGGTCAAAGGTATGTCCTGTAAACGAAGATGCCGTGATTTGGGGAATGATACTATGCACGTGTCATTGTAACTCTCATGCTTTTACCTTTCACATACTTCGCTTCTTGTCACTTTCTGTCATTCTTTCAGCCGATCAATGACCTTTCGGATGCTGTATGCGACCGATGTCATGTTGTTCTTGATGGATGACAGCGCGGAAGACAGGGTTGACACCGAAACGGAGCGTGTCCCGTCCTTGGACTGCAGGAATGCACCCTTGCCGAGAACATTCTGCCACCGAGATTGGATGAACGAGTTTTCAAGAAGCGCATCGAACAGGATTACCACACGGCGGATATTGTTCACGCGGATGGAAAAACCCTTCTTGCAGGCGAAGAGAGCCTCCATGTCTTCAATGCGTACAGAAACACAGAACAGATGATAAGTATTGGCGCAAGCCACTATACCTTCCATCTGTTCCGGGGTAAAATCACAACCAAAAGAAAGAGAGAGAGCCGCAGGTCGGTTGATACGGGGTGGACCAAGCGGAGACAACGATTCCGAGGTGTCATACATCCGTTTCAACTTCATGCACTCATTAAACGTGAAATCCGGTGCGGCAAAGCAGGGCTGGACGGAACTGGCGCACTCGGTCAGCAGCCCCTTGACAATGTGGATGTTCATTTCGTGGCAGTTCCGGCAGGCCGCATGGTCACAGTCTATGTACCGGTGTCCGTTTACGAAATCGTCCACATAGCGGTGGTACTGTTTACCACCCAACACAACATCGTGGAGATAAACTGTTTTTGCTTCGGTAAGCAGGGCGAAAAGTTCATTCGCCACATCCTTGTCCGCAGCGAAGTGCTGCAGGTGTTGGCTTCCTCCAAAAAGAGAGAAGGCCGTCTTCAGGTCTTTTCATGTCGATTTACCTTTTTGAGTTTATAATATGTGATGAAAGCATTAACTTCGGTTGCATTTACAACCGAAGAAATGCCGTAAATAGATGTTTGTAAATTAGACATGGACCACATAATGCCTTCAATTAGTGAAACAAACCGTTTACAAGATTCACAGCCTCGTCCTTTTTCTTATTGATAATCTTGGCATACACCTGTGTCATTTTCACATCGGCATGACCGAGCAGCTTCGAGACGGTATATAAGTCCGCTCCGAGCGTCAGCATCATGGTGGCAAACGTATGCCGGCTGGTGTGATAGGAGAACCGCTTAGAGATTCCGGCTGCTTTCGCCCAAGGTTTGAGCTGCATTCTGATTGTATTGGCGGACGGCAGGTCGAACACATTATCTTCTGATGATTTGCCCCCACGTTCCGGCATCCACTTCAATGCTTCAGGAGAGAGGGGCAGGTAAATAGGCTCTTTGGTCTTTTTCATGGACACGGCCAAACGGTACTGTCCCCGGTCAACGAACACGTCACTCCATTTCAGCTTGATTATATCGCTGATGCGTAATCCGCAAAAGCAGGAGAACAGATATGCGCATTTTACAATCTCGTATTCCTCGTGGGGCATAGGAGTGTCAATCAACGCTTGTACCTCTTCGATGGTCATGTACGACCGCATACTCTCCGGCTTGCGGATTTTCTCCGACTTCTCAAGTTCGTTGAAAGGGTTGGCCTTCATCTTTTTCTTCCTGACGGCAGAGTTCAACGCACCGTTCAACGCACGGTAATAATTGTGAAGCGTGTAGTTCGATATGTCCTTGCCTTTCGGATGATATTCCGTCAGCAGATAAGTGATGTAGCCACGACAGAAGTCCCCGTCAATCTGATCCAGTGTGACCATTTCTCCGGCATAGTCTTTCAGTATGCGCATGGCAATCTTGATCTGACTGCCATCTTTCTTACCGGCACTCTCTTGAGCCTCCATATAAACCTGCATCCAATCCAGCAGGAAAGTCTTGTCCTTACGGAACACAATCCCAGCCTCATTACTGGTCAGTTCGATAATACGCTTCGACTTGATGGCATTGGCGGCGTCCATTGTCGCCTGATTCTGCCTGCGGGAGTTGCTATCCGTTTCCGGGATAATATACATCTTGAGGTATTCATATGTCCGCTTTCCGTCGCGGTATATATCCAGATACAGGCTCTTGCTGCCATTGCTCAGCGACTTCATCCGAAGACGAATCGGCTCTTTGACTTTTGTATGATTCTTAACTCGTGCCATAGGGATTCCTTTCTCATTTTTTCTACTGCAAATATACGAATAAGTATCGAATTTGAGAAACAAATGAGAAACAAAATTGCACCAAATAAGAACCAATCTACTGAAAGTTCTGAAAACAACCGAAAATAAAAAGACGTTTATAAAATACTGATTTACAACATATATATTATCACTTTATTGGATGTTATTTTCATTCTGTGCATATGATGTGTAAATCTGGTAAATTTGCGGTAAAATCCCTGCAAAGATAATGTAATCTGTCAGAACAATCGGAAGAGTGTGCGGCTTTTTTCCTGTCTTTTTGTACCTTTGCAGCCAAAATAAGGAGGTAAAAAGAAACGTGCAACGATATTTTATCTATTTGGCTTACGACGGCACAGCCTATCATGGCTGGCAAATTCAGCCCAACGGTGCGAGTGTACAGGAGTGTTTAATGAAAGCACTCTCCACCTTGTTGCGGCGTGAAGTGGAAGTGGTGGGCGCAGGGCGTACCGATGCCGGTGTGCATGCTTCTGTGATGGTGGCGCATTTTGACAGCGAGACTCCGTTGGATGTAACGTTTATGGCGGACAAGCTGAACCGCTTGCTCCCTCCCGATATTTCCGTATATCGTCTGCGTGCCGTGCGTCCCGATGCCCATGCGCGTTTTGACGCTACGGCGCGTACATACAAGTACTATGTCACTACCGCCAAAATGCCTTTCGACCGCCAATACCGCTGCCGCCTGTTCCAAACTCCTGATTTTGAGCGGATGAACGAAGCCGCACAGACTTTCTTTGAATATACGGACTTCACCAGTTTCAGCAAGTTGCATACCGATGTCAAAACCAATAATTGCAAGATAATGTATGCCGCCTGGACACAAGTGGATGAAGTAACTTGGGTGTTCACCATTCAAGCCGACCGTTTTCTGCGGAACATGGTACGTGCCGTAGTAGGCACGTTACTCGAGGTGGGCAGGGGCAAACTTACCGTCGAGGGTTTCCGCCGTGTTATCGAACAGAAAGACCGTTGCCGCGCAGGGACCTCCGTACCCGGCAACGCATTGTTCTTGGTAGACGTTGCCTATCCGGAAGAAATCTTTTTGAATGAAGAATGAGGAATGAAGAATGAGGAATGAAGAATGAAGAATGAAGAATTTTCATTAACTGTCAGCTGTTATTTTTAACTATCAATTATCAACTATCAACTTTCAACTATCAACTAAAAATGTGGTTATTATTAGCCTTCCTCTCAGCAGCCTTGCTGGGATTTTATGATGCCTTCAAGAAGCAGGCGCTCAAGGATAATGCCGTACTTCCGGTCTTGTTTCTGAATACGGTATTTTCCAGTTTGATATTCCTTCCGTTTGTCTTGGTGTCGGTTTTTGCTCCGGCGGTATTGGGCGGTACGATGTTCGATGTTCCTGTAGTGGGGTGGGATGTGCATAAATTCATCATCATCAAGTCTTTCATAGTCCTCTCCTCGTGGATATTCGGATATTTCGGAATGAAACATCTGCCGCTTACCATTGTAGGCCCTATTAATGCCACCCGTCCGGTAATGGTACTTGTGGGAGCGATGCTTGTATTCGGCGAGCGGCTCAATCTTTATCAATGGATAGGTGTGATGCTGGCGGTGCTGTCGTTCTTCATGCTGAGCCGTTCCGGCAAGAAAGAAGGTATCGACTTCAAGCACAACAAGTGGATTCTCTTTATTGTGTTGGCGGCTGTGACGGGGGCCGTCAGCGGACTGTACGATAAGTATCTGATGAAGCAACTGCCGCCTATGGTGGTACAGTCATGGTACAATATCTATCAGGTGTTTATCATGTGCCCCATTATCCTGTTGCTGTGGTATCCCAAGAGAAAGGAGAGCACGCCGTTCCGCTGGGATTGGACCATCATCGGCATATCCGTCTTTCTCTGTGCGGCGGACTTCGTGTACTTCTACGCTTTGAGCTATGAAGATTCCATGATTTCCATCGTATCTATGGTGCGGCGTGGCAGTGTGGTTGTCTCCTTCCTGTTCGGCGCTCTTTTCTTCCGTGAAAAGAATTTAAAAAGCAAGGCGGTAGACCTCATTTTGGTGTTGATTGGAATGTTCTTCCTATATTTGGGGAGCAAATAGGATTTCGGGTGAATTATGGCGGAAGAGCTATGCTCTTATCTGCAATATGATTTATTTAAGAAGAAGAATTTAGTATCGATAAAATAATGCAATGATATGGTGAAGAAGTTGGTAGTCTTTTTGTTTGTACTATGTATGGGAGTTGGTTCTTTGTCGGCGCAACTGGCAAAGACTTGTTTCACCAATATGCCCGATTCCTTGAGTCCGTTGCTTACAGCCGTGAACCGCGCCGACTTCATCGACTTTCTGGAGAGTAAGATGAAAGCCGAAGTAACCAACCGTTTTGGCGGCAAGTCGGAAATGACGGAGCTTACCCCCGATTATATCCGTGTGCAGGTAACGCCCCAAAGCATCTGGCAGATGAAACTTCTGTCTGTGAACGACAGTACCCGGCTCATCTGCACCGTTTCCACCGTATGCGCTCCGGCTTGCGACAGTCATGTCAAATTTTACACAACCGATTGGCGGGAGTTGCCGTCCGCGCCCTATCTGGCGTCGCTTCCCGGCATGGACGATTTCATAACGCCCGCTTCCGATACGGTAGATGTGTATCAGTATCAGGATGCCCGCCTCCAAGCCGATATGCTCTTGATGAAAGCCGACCTTTCGGGCAAGGATGCCACACTGACCTTTACTTTCACTACTCCCGACTATATGGAAAAAGAAGCGGCGGAAAAACTGAAACCGTTTCTCCGCCGCCCCGTAAGCTATACGTGGAAAGAAGGAAAGTTCGTGTGTGAAGATTAAGATTACTTCACCTTAATCTTGTCGAATCCCTCTCCGTACACTCCGATTACCTGACTTTGCGATACAAAGGCGTTCGGGTCTATATCTTTTATTAACCGGAAGATAATGGTCGATTCCCGCTTCTTGGCAAGGACAAACAGCATCTTTATCTCCTTGCCGGTGTAGAATCCGGACGCATTGATTACCGTTGCGCCCCTGTGCGGATATACGTTGATATGCTTGGCTATTTCTTCGTACTTTTCGCTGATGATGAAGAATTGTACGGACTGGCGTGCGCTGTTCACCACTTGGTCCAGTACGAAGCTGCAAATGTAGAGGGTGACATAACCGTATACCACTTTTTCCCAGTCCTTCAGCACAAAGTAGCTGGAAGAAATAATGATAAGGTCGCAAATCAGCATCACCCGTCCCAGCGTGATGTCTCTGTATTTATTGATGATAGCGGCTATAATATCCGTACCGCCCGTACTTCCGTTCGAGGAGAAAGCGATGCCGATGCCGCCGCCACAGAAAGACGCGCCGATGACGCATGCCATGAAAGGCTGGTCGTGCAGCAGTTGGACGCCGGCTGTCAGTTGCTGAATGACGGGCAGAAAGAAAGTCAGGGTAAAGACGGCAAAGATTGTCTTGATGCTGAACTTCCACCCCAAAATGCGGATGGCGAGCAGTAGCAACAGGAAGTTGATGCCGAAATAGACATATTGTACCGGTAGCCCCGTTGCAAAATATACCAGTGAAGCGATACCCGGTACACCGCCTGTGGTGATGTCGTTGGGAAGCAGGAATACCGTCCACCCGATGCCATACATAATCATGCCTAAGGCAATCATTAGATAATCCCGCATCTCACGAAATATGTTCTGACGGGAAGGAATGTTCACGTTCATTTGTCGTTTGCAGTTAAATTGTTGTCTTGCAATAGATATTGTGGTTTTACAACTAAAAATCGGACAAAGATAATACTTTCTTATATCTCAAAATATAAAGCTATAGATATTTTATCTGTTTGCAGAAACCTTTCCGGCGTTTTAGTAAATCTCCGGCAAAGAATTAGTAAATCTTTGCCGGAGATTTACTAAAACGTTCCTTGCTGCATTATCATTATAAAACAGACAGCAAATGAATTGCTTCAAATGCTGTCTGTTCTGTAATGTGTTTTAATGAGGTTACCAAACAAAAACTTTATCCTCATTGGTAGTATAATCGTTAAGTGACTTCATTGATAATTTAGTAGGATATCCGTTTGAATTTACACTCCATGAGAAATCTCTCGTATCTTCAGATGCAATTCCAGATATGGTAGATTGGGAAGTATACCGGATTGGCAAATTTTTAGTTGCTTTTCCCAGTAAACCTGCATAATATGCAAAATCCATTTCATCCATATCAATTCCGAATGTTGCATCAAAGAGCATCAGGCATCCTTTGTTCTCAAGAGGGGTCTTGATAGCATCTGAAGTATAGTATATATTGTATTCGGAGTTAACATCGGGTTCATCTTCTGATATGGTAGATGTTTTGGTTATATTTCCGTCAGTGTATGTGATAGTAGTTATTTCATTTCCCCCTTCCGAACGTTTCATATAATTCAGGTTTCCTTCTTTTGTATATCTGAAATCCCATGATTCTATATCACCATCTTCCTCTGTCTCGCTGCAATGTTTCACAAAACCGTCACTGCCTATTTCCATATCGAAAATGAAAGTTTCCTCCTGTTCTCCACCTGTATCTTTTTTGATAGTCATAGTCACATATTGACCGGTTGTTTCAGCTTTTGTTAGAGTATTAGGATATTCAAAAGTTACTGTAGCGTCATCAGTTTTGATTTTTGTAACAAGTCCTTGCTCGTTTTGGGTAATCTTCATATCGGAAACCTGTTTAGGCATTCCATGGGTGAATACATTTTGAGGGTTTATGCTACTATTGTTATTATTATTGTTATTGTCATCATCATCACTGCAAGCTGCAAAGCCGGCACTCATAATTACGGCAATTACTGCCATTCCGATTAATCTTAAAGTTCTCATTGTATTAATATAGTTTGTGCTTTCACATCCCCATAGAAAGCGGTTAATAAATAGTTATGTACAGTGCGGGGAACACAGCGATAGCTGCATACCGTTTTAATAATTGGCTACATTAGAGGATAGACTTGTCTGTTTCTTGTTGATATGTATTGTAGTCAGTGTTCCCTACTGACTATTATAAAAAAAGAAGCGTGGGAACTGTCAATTTCTTATCTGTCTTAGAGGTATCGCCAAACACCCACGGAACAAATAAACAACAGCCCCACGCCAATATGAATATACTAATCCCATATGAGGAGTATAAACACAAGGCGTGAGCGTTCTGTTGTATTACATTTGTTCCGTTTTTGAAAATTGGCGATTTTCTAAGACAAAGTAATATCATTAAACGCTCTTTGTTAACTATGTCCTTTCAGCCTTAACTCGTTAAGTATCTGAAATTGTTGCAAAGTTACTATTTTGTGCTTGATTAACAAGAACTATTGTTTATAAAAAAGTGGATAGTTATTGATAACTGTGCTCTTGCAAAATGATTTTTAACTCTTTTCAATCTTTTCACTTTGAAAGAATGTGCTTGTGGAATTAAGAAGATTCTCTACATACGTATGTGTAACTTTCAATCAGTAAAATTTGGTATAATCAAGCTGATATATAGTTCAGCTTCAAGAAAAGAATGCAGGAGGCTTCACTTCTATATCATTCGTAGTTTGCCCCGTTCGTTTTACCGTTGATAAAAATCTGCCGACAGTATAAAATCAGTCGTGTTATGTGCTACATACTAATAGCTGTCTCTTATACACATCTGACGCTGCCGACGAA
>ERZ1027010.1244-NODE-1244-length-9541-cov-4.815623_pt1 | contig 9541 bp, 9 predicted proteins | sample MGYA00519448_ERZ1027010 | MGnify/ENA primary metagenome ERZ1027010 (study PRJEB26926, sample SAMN06164694) | human gut metagenome | biome: ENVO:00009003; feature: ENVO:2100002; material: ENVO:00002003 | host: Homo sapiens | place: USA | collected 2012 ... | reverse complement strand
CTGACCGCAACGGCGGCTACACCCGCATCATCAAGATCGGCGCTCGCCGCGGCGATGCAGCTGAGATGGCAGTTCTGGAGCTCGTCTGATCCTGCTCTGACTGTTTGATACAGTAACAAGAGAAACCATTGCACAGCTTTTGTGCAGTGGTTTCTTTTTTTGTGTTTTACCCCCTCAGTCGCGGCGCGCATTCAAAATCGTCCCACGCGCAAGCTTGCCGGATATGTCCCACCCCCTTTTTTGTGTCCGCAAAGTGTGGTATACTGAAAATAGCATTTTATGCCCGGAAGGAGGTTGACCGGTATGAACAGGACCCGCAGGCTACGGCTGGTGCTGTGCACGCTGCTGTGCTTTGTGCTGTGCAGCTGCCAGACCGTGCTGCCGGCCAACGAAAAGGCACAGGTAGAGGAACTGCTGCGTGCCCCGAAGCTTTCCGGCGATTATGGCGCGCTGCAAACTGCCCTGAACGACTGGCTGGGGGAGAGCGCCCAGCTGAAATATCCCATTCAGGGCGAGCTGCTTTCTCCCTTTGTGCTGCAGGACTTGGACGGTGACGGTCAGCAGGATGCGGCGGTGCTGTATACCACCGCCCAGACCGCCAACGTCTGCGTAGCCATTTTGCAGCGGGACGACACCGGAAGCTGGCAGGTGCGCCAGAGCGTGGAGGGCCTTGCCGAAACGGTGGAAAACGTCAGTCTTGCCCAATTGCAGGATACGGACAGCTGCCAGCTGGTGGTGGGCTATACCGCTGCCCAGAATGACCACTATCTGGCGGTGTACTCCTATCAGGACGGCACCCTGTCCACCATTCTGGAGCAGCAGTACGAGCAGTATCTGGTGGAAAATATCACCGGCGGCAGCAGTCAGGATCTGATCCTGATGTCCACGCAGGAGGACGGCAGTGTGCAGATCGAACTGCTGACCGCAGACCGCGAGGGCAGCTTCCGGCAGGTGGCGGTCAACGGCCTTTCCGCAGATAAATTTTCCGGCTGCGCCTCGGTGGCGGCGGGCGCGGGCGCGGACGGGCGGCACTATCTGGTGCTGGACGGCTGGACTGGCATTTCCGGCAACAATCTGGCCTCGGTGCTGCTGTGCTACGACGAGACTAGCCAGCAGATGGTGCCCGCCACACGGATCAGCAGCCAGCGGCTGTATAACGCCTCTTTGCGCAACGTGCCCACGCTGGTCAGCCGGGACCTGGACGGGGACGGCATCGTGGAGATCCCCACCCAGCCGGACGAGGCGGGTCTGCTGAACCTGAGCCAGAGCCGCCGCATGGACTTTATCGTCTGGATGGACTACACCAGCAGCCACCCGGAAAAAAGCTTTGGCCTACTGGACGAAGAGACCAACTGTTATATCGAGCTGCCCGCCGAGTGGGAGGGCAACCTGAAGCTGACCGACAGCGAGGAATTTGACGGCGCAGTGGAGCTGCGCACGGTGGACGAGGATCAGCTGGTGCTGACGGTACGGCTGGCAAGGACCTCGGCCAACTCCACCGGCTGGACCCGGCTGGGCGTGGTAGCGTCCCGTCAGGTACAGGCCAGAATGGGCCCGGACGTTTTGCTTTCTGACACGAACTACCGCCTTTCCAAGGCGTTGTATCTGCTGAATTAAGGAATGGAGGATGCTGCATGGTACGAGTGCTTGTTGTAGAAGATGAAGCCAATATCCGCGATATGATCGCCCTGAACCTGCGCCATGCGGGGATGGAGGTGGTGGAGGCCGAAAGCGCCGAAGCCGCTCTGCCGCTGCTGGCACAGAAGCCCGGCTGTGATGCCGCTATTCTGGACGTGATGCTGCCGGGCATGAACGGGTTCTCGCTGTGCGAGACCATCCGCCGCACCGACCAGCAGATCGGCATCATCATCCTCAGCGCCAAGGGGCAGGAGCAGGATAAGATCCGCGGTTTGTCCATCGGCGCAGATGATTACATGACCAAGCCCTTCAGCGTCAGCGAGCTGCTGGCGCGTGTGGAGGCGCTGTGCCGCCGGGTGACCCGCAACAAGGAGGAGGACAGCAACGGGAACACCCCACTGGGCACGTTGACCAGTGGCGAGTTCGTGCTGGACGAGAACCGCCGCGTGCTGCTGAAGGCCGGTCAGCCCATTGAACTGACGCAGGTGGAGTTCCAGATCATGGAGCTGTTCTTCCGCAACCCGGGCACTGCGCTGGTGCGCGAAAAGATCCTGAAAGGGGTCTGGGGCGAGAACTACTTCGGCGATGTAAAGATCGTGGATGTGAACATCCGCCGCCTGCGCATGAAGGTGGAGGACGAGCCCAGCCACCCCACCCACATCATGACCGTGTGGGGCTATGGCTACCGGTGGGAAGAATAAAAATGTGATTCAGAAAAGTCCTACGGACTTTCCTGAATCACAAAAAAATATCTTTTTATTATCGATACTCACCGAAAGGAGGACACTGTTATGCGAAGCGGTATCACCCGCCGCTGGCTGCGGGGCAACCTGCTCATCACCGTACTGGTGGTGCTGCTGGCCGAGGCAATGTTTTTGTACAGCTATACCCGCAGCTACTACGGCAGTGTGCAGCAAATTATGTACAGGCGGTTCTCCTCGGTGACCGGTCAGCTGAAAATGTATACCGGCGATACCGCCCAGAGCGCTGCTGCCAGCCGCAGTCTGGCGCTGCGGCGCATGGTGGAACAGTTTGCCGATAAGGATAAATACGAGTTCATGCTGCTGGACAGCTACGGCGGCGTGATCGCCTCCTCCAGCGGTACGGATGCGGAAGGCATCGTCAGCAGTAAGGACTTTGAGCAGGCGCTCAACGGCCCGGACGGTCTGGGCGTGGCGGTGTACCGCACCCAGTCCGGTGAGGTAGTCATGGCGGCCTGCTCGCTGGTGCCCTACGATGCTGAGGACGTGGCTGCCTTGCGGCTGGTCACCAGTCTGGCGCTGGTGGAGCGGCAGGTCAAAAACGCCATCATTATCAGTGTGTTCCTTGCGGTGGCGATCTTGCTGTTTACGATCATGTCCGGGCTGTACTTCGTGCGGGGCATCGTGGTGCCGCTGGGGCAGGTGGAACGCACCGCCGCCGGCATCGCCCGGGGCGAGCTGGACGTGCGTCTGCCCCTGACCGGCGACCCCCACGACGAGGTGGACCGGCTGCGCGGCACCATCAATCAGATGGCCGAGGGACTGGAAGAGACCGAGAAGATGAAGAACGAGTTCATCAGCTCGGTGTCCCACGAGCTGCGCACCCCGCTTACCTCCATCCGGGGCTGGGTGGAGACCTTGATGACCTTGGATGACCCCACCGACGAGAACTACCGCAAGGGACTGGAGATCATCAACAACGAGACCGGGCGGCTGAACAATATGGTGGAGGAGCTGCTGGATTTCAGCCGCCTGCAGAACGGACGCATCCGCATGGAGTGCCGCCCGCTGGACTTGGTGGCAGAGCTGACCGATGCGGTGCTCTTTTGCGAGGCACGCATCCGGCAGGAGGGGCTGCTGCTCCACTACACCGAGCCGGAGGAGATGATCCCTGTCTACGCCGACCCGGACCGTCTGCGGCAGGTGTTCATCAATATTCTGGATAACGCCATCAAATACTCTGCCCCCGGCGGGCGCATCACGGTCAAACTGTGGGCAGGGGAGTACAAGGCCTTTGTGGAGATCATCGATCAGGGACGCGGCATCCCGCCGGAGGATCTGGAAAACGTAAAGACCAAGTTCTACAAGGGCAGCAACTCGGTGCGCGGCAGCGGCATCGGTCTGGCGCTGGTGGATTCCATCATGACTGCGCTGGACGGCACGCTGGATATCAAGAGCACCCTCGGGCGCGGCACCGTGGTCACCTTGGGTCTGCCGCTGTACCACAAGGCGTGAGAAACGCCCAAAACACAGATTTTGTCACATTTGTGTGCTAAAATGAGCTTTGCTCGGGGATATGCCCCGGATATAATACAAAAAAGACCGCCCTTTGTCCAAAGCGGCAGGGGCGGATATCGGGAGAAACCAATGAATCAACCTAAAAAGGAACGCTTTAAGACCAGCGTAGGCGGGCAGGCACTGATGGAGGGCATCATGATGCGCGGCCCCAAACAGATGTGCTGCGCCGTGCGCAAGCCGGACGGCACCATCGAGACCAAACTCGACCCCACCCCTACCCATGGGGTATGGACGAAGATCCCGCTGGTGCGCGGCGCCATTTCCATGATCGAGAGCATGATCGTGGGCTACCGCTACATGATGTACTCGGCACAGGTGAGCATGGGGGACGACTACGACCCCGCCGAGGAGGAGACTGCCTTTGAAAAATGGGTGGGGGAGCATCTGGGCGAAAAAGCCGAGAATGCGCTGATGACCGTTGCGGCGGTGCTGGGCGGTCTGCTGGCGATTTTGCTGTTCACCGTGCTGCCTACCTTCCTTGTGGGCGGGGTGAACCGTCTGCTGCCGCTGGGGCGCTGGGGCAAGGTGGTGCTGGAAGCCGTGCTGAAGGTGGCCATTTTCCTGACCTATATGGTGGGCATCTCCAAAATGAAGGAGATCCACCGCGTGTTTGAGTACCACGGTGCAGAGCATAAGACCATTGCCTGCTACGAGGCAGGCGACCCGCTGACCGTGGAGAACGTGCGCAAGTATACCCGCTTCCACCCCCGCTGCGGCACCAGTTTCCTCATTCTGGTGGTCATCGTCAGCGTGTTTTTGTACAGCGTGCTGCCGTGGGGCAGCATCGGTCTGCGGGTGGTGTGCAAGCTGCTGCTGCTGCCGCTGGTCATGGGCATCAGCTACGAGCTGCTCAAGTGGTGCGGCCGGTCGGATAACATCGCCACCCGCATCATCCGGCAGCCGGGCATCTGGGTGCAGCACCTCACCGTCTTTGAGCCGGATGACAGTATGATCGAGGTGGCCATTGCAGCCATCACCCCCGTGCTGCCTGAAAACCCGGAGGAGGGCAAATGGTAAGCGAAGCAATGCTCCCCCGCGCAGCGGTGCGGGAGGTGGAGCAGCGGCTGACCGCCGCAGGCTGCCCGGACGCGGATTTTGACGCGCGGGAGCTGTTCCGGCTGGCGACCGGGCGGGACGTGCGCCTTTCCGACCGTCCGCTGACCGCAGAGCAGGCGGCGGCGCTGGAAGTACTCTGCACCCGCCGCGCCGCGCGGGAACCGCTGCAGTACCTCTGCGGCAGCTGGAGCTTTTTAGACTTTGAGTTGGCGGTGGGCCCCGGGGTGCTCTGCCCCCGGGCAGACACCGAGGTGGTGGCGCAGGCCGCCGCCGAGACCCTTGCGGGCATCGCATCGCCCCGGGTGCTGGATCTGTGCGCCGGGACAGGCTGTCTGGGGCTGGGGGTCAAGCGCTTCTGCCCCGCCGCGCAGGTGACCTGCGTGGAAAAAAGCCCTGCGGCCTTTGCCTATCTGGAAAAGAACGCCCGCTGCGCCCTGACCGGACAGGGCAGACAGACCGAGAATGTGCTGGAGCCTACCGCTCTTGAGCAGGCAAATGCGCCTACTTTTGATTGGGGCCCGGCGCTGAATGCCCTGCGGGCAAACCAAAAGCCTGCCTACGCGGTGCAGCCGGTGCAGGGCGACCTGTTCACCTACTGGGAAACCCTGCCGGAGGGGCAGCTGGAACTCATCGTCTCGAATCCGCCCTACCTGACCGCCGCCGAGATGGAGCAGCTGCAGCCCGAGGTGGCACAGGAGCCTGCCATGGCGCTGGAAGCCGGGGAGGACGGTCTTGTGTTCTACCGTGCGCTGGCGCAGCACTACAAAAACGCACTGTGCCCCGGCGGGGCGCTGGTGCTGGAGATCGGCTGGCAGCAGCGGGAAGCCGTAACCGCCCTGCTGGCGGAGTACGGCTGGGCAGACATCCGCTGCATCCAGGACTTTGGCGGCAACGACCGCTGCGTGACTGCCCGCCGTCCAAAATAAATTGGAAAAAACAAACAACTTCTTGTTGTAATATTTTGATTTTGTGTTATACTAAGAAGGAAAGCGAAGGACAGCCCGCCCTCTGCGGGCCCAAAGGATAAAAGGAGCAGCAGGCTATGGCAAAAAATCAGAACAACAACGTTGCACCGGCCACTCAAAAGACCGAGCCGGAGGCCAAGAAGGACGCGCTGGCTACGGCGCTGGCGCAGATCGAAAAGCAGTTCGGCAAGGGTGCCGTCATGAAGCTGGGCGACAACGCCTCCATGCAGGTGGATGCCATTTCCACCGGCAGTCTGGGGCTGGATCTGGCGCTGGGCGTGGGCGGTGTGCCGCGCGGCCGCATCATCGAGGTGTACGGCCCGGAATCCAGCGGTAAGACCACGCTGGCGCTGCACATCCTTGCCGAAGCCCAGAAGAAGGGCGGCGAGGTGGCCTTTATCGACGTTGAGCACGCACTGGACCCCACCTATGCCGAGGCACTGGGCGTGGACATCAACAACCTGCTGGTCAGCCAGCCGGACACCGGCGAGCAGGCCATGGAGATCTGCGAAGCGCTGGTGCGCTCCGGTGCCATTGATGCCATCGTAGTGGACTCGGTAGCCGCTATGGTGCCCCGCGCCGAGATCGAGGGCGAGATGGGCGACAGCCATGTGGGCCTGCAGGCACGTCTGATGAGTCAGGCCATGCGTAAGCTGACCAGTGTCATCGGCAAGACCAACACGGTCTGCGTGTTCATCAACCAGCTGCGTGAGAAGGTGGGCGTCATGTACGGCAACCCGGAGGTGACCACCGGCGGCCGCGCCCTGAAGTACTACGCCTCGGTGCGTATCGACATCCGCCGCGTGGAGGGTCTGAAGGACTCCTCCGGTCAGTTTATCGGCAACCACACCCGCGCCAAGATCGTCAAGAACAAGGTAGCTCCGCCGTTCCGTGAGGCCGAGTTCGACATCATGTTTGGTGAGGGCATCTCTAAAATGAGCGAGCTCATCGATGTGGGTGTCAAGCTGGGCATCGTGCAGAAGAGCGGTGCATGGTTCAACTACGGCGATATCCGTTTGGGTCAGGGCCGCGACAACGCCAAGCAGTTTTTGAAGGACAACCCCGAGATCGCAAACGACATCGAGGGGCAGATCCGCGCCAACGCTGATAAGCTGTACGCAACCCGCCGTCCGGCCGGCCGCGCTGTTGCCGCAGCGGAAAAGCCCGCCGACCCCGCCGCCGCAAAGGAGCCGGTGGTCAAGGCACCCACCCGCAGCAGCGAGAGCGAGCTGGATATCATGGTGGAGGACTAAATGGCCTTCTACCGCCGTCGACCCCGCCCGGATGCGGAAAAGTGCGCCGACCCCGCCAAGGCGCGGGCCAGCGCGCTGGAAACGCTGGCCGGGCAGGAGGTCTCTGCCAATATGCTGTATGAGCGGCTGTGCCGCCGCTATACCGAACAGGCCGCGGCCGCCGCTGTGGCCGAGATGGTGCAGCTGGACTATGTGAACGATGCCCGCTACGCCGAGGCACGGGCGCACAGCCTGCTGGCTGCCCGCAAAAGTCGCCGCGCCGCCGCCCAGAGCCTGCGCCAGAAGGGGCTTGCCCCCGCCGAGGTAGCGGGCGCGCTGGAAGCGGTCTACGCCCCGGAGGACGGCGGCGATGACCCGGAGCTGGAAGCCGCCGCCGCGCTGGTGGACAGCCGCTACCGCAAAAAGCTGGCCATCGGCCGCCGCGACCTTGTGGTGGCCGCGTTGCAGCGCCGCGGCTTTGCCTACCCCGTCATCAAAGAAGCCATCCGCAGGGTGGAGGAGAAATGACCCCCTCTCCGTGAAAATGGGTTACAGGAAAGTCCGCAGACTTTCCTGTAACCCGAAATTTAAAATAATTCTTCCGCTGATGATGCGCAAAGCGAACGCGGAGCGCATTTTAAATCCTTAAATCGTAAAAATTCAAAAGCATCCCTCAAAAGAGAAAGAGAGTATCATCCCTTATGAAAATTGCGTGTATTTCCCTTGGCTGCCCGAAGAATCAGGTGGATCTGGATGTGATGGTGCACATCCTGCTGTCTGCCGGGCACGAGACCGTGGCCGATCTGGCCGAAGCCGATGTCATCCTTGTGAACACCTGCGGCTTTATCGAGAGTGCCAAGACCGAGGCCATTGAGAACATTCTGGAAGCCTGCGCTTATAAGCAGCAGAACCCGAACCTGAAGGTCATCGTTACCGGCTGCCTTGCCGAGCGCTACCGCAGCCAGATCGAGGAAGAGATCCCCGAGGTGGACGCTGTTGTAGGCTGCGCCTCCAACAAGGCCATTGATACCATCGTGGAGCGGCTGTTCCATGGGGAGAACCATCTGGAAAGCTACGGTGCCAAAAAGGACTTCCCGCTGGGCGGCAAGCGCGTCATCGGCACGCCCGCCCACTATGCGTACTTAAAGATCGCCGAGGGCTGCAACAACCGCTGCCACTACTGCGCCATCCCGGGCATCCGCGGTCCGCTGCACAGCCGCGATATGGCCGACTGCGTTGCCGAAGCCCGCTGGCTGGCCGGTGAAGGCGTGAAGGAGCTTATTGTTGTGGCGCAGGACCCCACCGCCTACGGCGAGGACTGGGGCAAACCCGGCAGCATCTGTGAGCTGCTGGACAAGCTGAACAAGGTGCCGGGGCTGGAATGGATCCGCATCATGTACGCCTACCCGGAGCGCATCACCGATGAATTCATCGCCGCCATGAAGCGCAACGACAAGGTGGTGCCCTATCTGGATCTGCCCATCCAGCACTGCAACGATACCATCCTCAAGAACATGAACCGCCGCTCCACCCGTGCGGAGCTGCTGGAGGTCATCGGCAAGCTGCGCCGCGAGATCCCCGGCATCACCCTGCGCACCACCCTCATCGCGGGCTTCCCCGGCGAGACCGAGGAGCAGTTCGAGGATCTGTGCAACTTCGTCAAGGAAGTGCAGTTCGACCGTCTGGGCTGCTTTGCCTACTCCGCCGAGGAGAACACTGTGGCAGCCAAGATGGACGGTCAGATCGAGCAGGAAGTCAAGGACAAGCGCGCCGAGCTGGTGATGCAGATCCAGACCGGCATCATGGCGCAGAAGCAGGCCGAAAAGGTGGGCCAGACCGTGCACGTTCTGTGTGACGGCATCGACGAGGAAAACGGTCTGTACCTCTGCCGCACCACCGGCGATGCGCCGGAAGTGGACGGCTGCGTCTGCGTTTCCAGCGAGGAACCGCTGTGCCCCGGCCAGTTCTATGATGTGCTGGTAGAGGACAGCGACCTTTACGATCTGTATGGTACAGTCGTAAAATAACGAATTGGAGGATAGAACCTATGAATCTGCCCAATAAACTTACCCTGACCCGCATCATTCTGGTGCCGGTGTTCATGATCTTTGTGTCCCTGACCAGTCTGGACGGCATCGTGGACGGCAATTTTAACGCCACCTTCTACCTGCTGGCAGGCATCGTGTTCGCCGCTGCCAGCTTCACCGACTATCTGGACGGCCATCTGGCGCGCAAGTGGCACATGGTCACCGATTTCGGCAAGTTTGCCGACCCGCTGGCCGACAAGCTGCTGACCACCGTGGCCTTTATCTACATGCTGCGGGACGGCGTGTGCCTGTCTCTTATACACATCTGACGCTGCCGACGAAGG
>ERZ1027010.1202-NODE-1202-length-9737-cov-5.490911_pt1 | contig 9737 bp, 9 predicted proteins | sample MGYA00519448_ERZ1027010 | MGnify/ENA primary metagenome ERZ1027010 (study PRJEB26926, sample SAMN06164694) | human gut metagenome | biome: ENVO:00009003; feature: ENVO:2100002; material: ENVO:00002003 | host: Homo sapiens | place: USA | collected 2012 ... | reverse complement strand
TTCGTCGGCAGCGTCAGATGTGTATAAGAGACAGGCCCGGAGAGCAGCGGCCGGAAAAGGGTCTGCTGCGGCTGCGCGCCGGCATGGGTCTGTACGCCAACAACCGCCCCGCGAAGATCTGGCCGCAGCTGGCGCCGGCAAGCCCCCTGAAGCCCGAGATCGTGGCACAGGGCATTGATTTTATCATCGTGCGGGAACTGATCGGCGGCGTGTACTTCGGCAATCACGAGACCCACACGCTGGAAAACGGTGAAAAGCAGGCCGTGGACACCATGCCCTATGCGGAGCACGAGATCGAGCGCATTGGCCGCATCGGCTTCGAGACTGCCCGCAAGCGCCGCAAAAAGCTGTGCTGTGTGGACAAGGCCAACGTGCTGGACACCAGCCGCCTGTGGCGCACGGTGATGCACCGGCTGCAGGCCGAGTACCCGGACGTGGAGTACAGCGAGATGTTCGTGGACAACTGCGCTATGCAGATCGTGAAAAACCCCGCGCAGTTTGACGTGATCGTCACCGAGAATATGTTCGGCGACATCCTGTCGGACGAAGCCTCCATGATCACTGGCTCCATCGGTATGATCCCGTCCTCCAGCCTTGGCGACGGCACCCGGGGTCTGTACGAGCCCATCCACGGCTCTGCCCCGGACATTGCAGGCAAGGACATCGTAAACCCCACTGCCTGCATCCTGTCCGCCGCCATGATGCTGCGGTACTCCTTTGGCATGGCAGAGGAAGCCGATGCCATTGAGAACGCTGTGAGCCGTGTGCTGGACAAGGGGCTGCGCACCGCCGACAACATGAGCGACGGCTGCACTTGCCTTGGCTGCACCGCCATGGGCGACGCCATTCTGGCAGAGCTTTAAGCCGCAGCGCTATTTTTAATGAAACAAGCCCGAAAGGTCTACCGACCTTCCGGGCTTGAATTTTATATATTATTACAGCATCTTGGAGAGGAAGGCTTTCAGGCGGGGGTGCTTGGGGTTGGTGAACAGCTCCTGCGGCGGCTCATCCTCCTGAATTTTGCCATCATCGATGAAGATGACCCGGTTGGACACCTCGCGGGCAAAGCCCATTTCGTGGGTGACCACCAGCATGGTGATGCCGGTGTGTGCCAGCTCCTTCATCAGCTCCAGCACCTCGCCCACCATCTCGGGGTCAAGGGCGCTGGTGGGCTCGTCGAACAGGATCACGTCCGGGTCCATGGCCAGCGCGCGGGCAATGGCAATGCGCTGCTGCTGACCGCCGGACAGGCTCTTGGGGTAGACGTTGGCCTTGTCGGCCAGACCTACGCGGGCCAGCAGCTCGTCTGCACGGGCAGAGATGGCCTCTTTGTCCTTCAGCTTCAGCAGGGTGGGCGCCAGCTCAAGGTTCTTTTTCACGGTCAGGTGGGGGAACAGGTTGAAGTGCTGGAACACCATGCCCATCTTCTGGCGCACGGGGTCGATGTGCGCTTCGTCCACCTCCACGCCTTCAAACTTGATAGAGCCGGAGGAGGGGGTCTCCAGCCGGTTCAGGCAGCGCAGAAAGGTGGACTTGCCGCAGCCGGAAGGGCCGATCAGGCAAACCACGTCGCCGCGGTAGATATCAAGGTCGATGCCCTTCAGCACATCCAGTGTGGGGTCGGCCTTTTTTGCGCCGCGCTTCTTTACGCCGCCGTAGGTCTTGGTCAGGCCGCGTACTTCCAAAATCTTATCGGTCACTTTGTGCCAGCCTCCTCTCAAACTTGCTCAGCAGCCATGTAAACAGCATAACAAGGATCAGGTAGATCAGTGCAACGCCCAGCAGGGGGAACATGGCTTCGTAGGTACGGTTCATAATGCCCTGTGCAGCATACAGCAGCTCCTTGCCGCCGATGGTGGTGATCAGGGAGGTATCCTTGAGCAGGACGATAAACTCGTTGCCCAGTGCAGGCAGCACCGCACGGATGGCCTGCGGGATGATGATGACCACCATGGTGGTCATGTAGTTCAGGCCAAGGCTGCGCCCGGCTTCCATCTGGCCGGGGTCCACAGCCATCAGGCCGCCGCGGATGATCTCGGACACATACGCGCCGGAGTTGATGCCCAAGGTCAGTGCACCCACCATGGTAAAGTTGCGGCTGTTGGAAAAAATGACCATGCTCATGATCAGCAGCTGCACCATCATGGGCGTGCCGCGGATGATGGTGGTGTACACCTGACACACCGCGTTAAAAAAGCCCAGCACCGCGTTTTTGTGGCCGGGGCGCTGCTGGTCGTGGGTCACGCGCACCAGCGCCACCACGCTGCCCAGCACCACGCCCAGCGCCAGCGCCAGTGCGGTGACCAGCAGGGTGGTGCCCACACCGTTGATGTACTGCATCCAGCGGTCCTTCAGCAGAAAGGCCTGATAAAACTTGAAGAAGAAATCCTGTCCAAAGCTCAGCTTTGTGCCGCTGTTGAGCAGCTCTTTGAGCAGTTCATATTGAGCAGCCATTCGCATCCTCACTTTCCTGTTTTGTTAGAATTTTGTAACCTTATTTTTCCAAAAAAGGGGAGGTGCCCCAATGGGGGTGCCTCCCCGTGGTACGATGTACGGCCCGGCTTATTCAGCGGTGATGTACTTGTCCACGATGGCCTGCAGGGTGCCGTCAGCCTTCAGCTCTTCCAGAGCGGCGTTGACGGCAGCTTCCAGAGAAGAACCCTTTGCCATGCCGATGGCGTAGTCTTCCTCGGCGTAGCTGGTCTCCAGCACCTTCAGGCCGGGGTTGGCAGCCACATACTCCTTGGCGGGAGCGTTGTCGATGACCACAGCGTCCACCTGACCATTGTTCAGGGCCTGCACAGCGGTCAGGCCGCTGTCGTAGGCCACAACAGAGTCCTCGCCGAAGTCATCGGAGCAGTAGATGTAGCCGGTGGTGCCGCGCTGGGTGCCGATCTTCTTGCCTGCCAGATCATCGGGAGAGGTGATATCAGAGCCCTCGGGAACGATGATGGACTGGATGCCGGTAGCGTAGCTGTCGGAGAAGTCCATCACAGCCTTGCGCTCGTCGGTCACGGTAACGCCAGCCATCACGATGTCGGCCTTGCCCTGCTGCACGCTGAGCAGTGCGGCGTCAAACTCCATGTCATCGATCTGCAGCTCCAGACCCAGCTTCTCAGCAATGGCCTTGGCGGTGTCTACATCGATGCCCTCGATCTCACCGGAGTCGGTGGTCATCTCGTACGGAGGGAAGGTGGCGTTGGTGGCCATGGTCAGCTTACCAGCCTCCACGGTGGTCAGCTCAGCGGCAGCGGCAGAAGAAACAGCCTCGGAGGAAGCGGCAGAGCTTGCCACAGAGGAAGCAGCAGAGCTTGCGGAACCACCGCAGGCGGTCAGAGCCAGAGCAGCAACGGAAACAGCAACGGCAGCCATGAAGCTGCGGCGAGAGATCTTTTTCATATTCAAACACTCCTCAATCTATGCAATATAGTTTGCCTTGCCCCGATGGGATGCGATTCATCGCGCTTTCGGGGAACGCACTTAGTATAGTTTGTACAAAACAAAAAGTCAATACTTGTGCATAATAATCCGTGAAATTGAAACGATTTTGCAAACATTTATGCAATAACGGAGAAAACATGTGAATATATGCAGTATAAACCGGCTTTTACAGGCTTCTTGCGATCTCCTCCGCGCTGCGCTTAGGCACGCAGTAGTCGCGGTTTTCGTCCAGATAGTACTTTACACCGGTCTGCTCGGTCATGGGTACGATGCGGGCTTTGTGAGTGGGGTAACCAAAGGCCACCATAAACGCCAGCTTCTGCGGCTCCTCAATGCCCAGCAGCGCGGTCAGGGCGGGCTTATTGATCGCGCCCATGATGCAGCTGCCCACGCCCTTGCCCCATGCGGCAAGGGTCATGTTGGCAAGTGCAATGCCGGTGTCGGTGGCAAGGTCGCCGGGGATGGCGGTATCCTGCACCACAGCTGCATAAAAGGTGGGCAGCTCGTCCGCCTTGGGCGTGCCCTGCTCCGGCGGCAGATAGCCAGCCCACTTGACCAGCGGCTGTACCTTGGCCACCATCTCCGGGCTTTGCACCAGCACCAGACGCACCGCCTGCCGGTTTGCCCCGCAGGAGGACAGCCGCACGGCCTGTACGATATCATTTACCACATCCTGCGGCACAGCTTTTTGTGCAAACCGGCGGTAGGTGCGGCGGGTGGTCAGAAGTTCCATAACAGACATTATAAATCGCTCCTTTATCCGGTAAAATACAAAAATGAGAGAAACTATAACTATATATAAAGTATAGCAGATGCACCGGCGCACAGCAATGGCTGCGGCGTGGTTTTTTGCGGATACGGCGGCTGTATTGTAAAGAATGGTGATACTTATTCTTGTATCCTTGTATTTTTTTGGTGAATGTTTCCATAAAGCACTTGACAATGGGGGGAAGGTAAGGGTATTATATAGGTGTAAACGCATTCCATAGCGTGTAAGGCGTGCGTGTAAAGAAAGATTGTGAGGTTGATTATTATGTCTAATATCTCTCGTCGTCAGTTCCTGAAGAGCGCAGGTGTTGCTGCTCTGGCTGTTGCTGCTCTGACCGGCTGCAAAAAGCTTCCCGACACCGATATCCCCGATGTTCCCGGCGTGACCAGCGTTGATCTGCGTGTTCTCTTTGTGGATGAAAAGGGTAATCCTGTTGGCAACAGCGTTACTGGTGTTTATGAGACTACCGTCCTGAAGGACGCAAAGAAGTACGACCCGAAGCTGATCCCCGCAGACAAGCTGCCGAAGGGCTATGAGCTGATTAGCGAGGACGAGGTTGACATTATTTCTGAGAGCACCCCGAAGATTGCTAAGGTTCCTGTTAAGCTGGAAGAGTCCAAGCCTGCAAGCAAGAGCAAGATTTTCCTTACTTTAAAGTTCTTTAACGGCGGTGTAGCGGATCGCCATGTGGAAGTGATTGCCAACAAAGTGTTTGATTTGAAGAGCAACCCGAATGAGCGTGTTTACTACGCTGACATTAAGGACAGCCTGCTCGATAAGTGCAAGGACATCGAACCGGATGAGACTTGGCAGAGCTACCTGAAGATCGTAGACGGCGGTTATGAGGCTACTGTCTGGATGGGCGTGGCACTGAAGGGCTAAACAATTAAGTACTACTAAATTGTTTACATAAACACGTAGATGCCGACAGGTTGAAAACAACCTGCCGGCATCTTTTTTATAAAAATGTTTGCAGTTGCTTTTGGGTTGGCGCGCAACCCCTTCCGGCAAAGCCTGCAGCTTTGCCAGCTTCCCCAAGGAAAGGTCTGAACCCTCTCAGGCTCACTGCGTTCGCCAGCTCCCCCGAAGGGGGGAGCTTTAAGTATCTGCCGGAAGCTTTCTCGTTGTACCTGATACTTTAGCAACAAGCCTTAGACCTTGGCTCCCCCTGAGAGGAAAGACTTCCCCCGCTCCGGGGGAAGATGTCGCGCAGCGACAAAAGGGGGATTCTGGCGCGGGAGCGCCTGAGAGGGTGAGGACGGCAAACGCCATCAGTCAAAATCTGACGGTCTTACTTCCTCTTCGGCAGCGGCACGCACAGCACCAGACTGATGCCGATGGCAAGCGCCACGGCGATTTTAAAGGTGCTGATGCCCTTGGCAAGGGCAAGGGTGTTTTCGTTCTGAATGAAATAGTAGGCGGTGTAGTAGATGCCTGCGCCCGGCACAAGCGGGAAAATGCCGGTCAGCAGAAACACCGTGACCGGCGTTTTTTGGGTAATGGCAAACACGCGGGTAAGGATGGTAAGCGGAATGACCGCCAGCAGGGAGGCCGTGGCGGCGTCTGCGCCCAGCAGGGTCAGCAACTCGTACCACAGCCAGCCCACAGCGCCTACCAGCGCGCAGTAGGGCAGACAGCGCCTGGGGCATGCAAACAGAATGGCAAAACTCAGCGTGCCCGCCGCGGCCAGAAAAAACTGCGCGGTCAGCTCGCCGATCTGTGCAGCTGTAAGGGACATCATACCACGACCACCCCCGTAAGTACCGTGTATAGCCGCAGCACAAGGCCGGTGCCTATGGCAATGCTGGCGGCAATGAGCAAGGCATCAATCATGCGGATGGTGCCGGAAAGGTAGTCGCCCTGCACAAAATCCCGGATACCCATGGTAAAGGCGATGCCCGGGGTCAGGATCATCAGCGTACCGATGATGGCGTGGCTGGCAGAGGTGTGCAGCAGATTGCACAGCAGAATGCATACCAGCGTGATCAGCGCGGCGGTGCTGATCTTCTGGAAGCCGCCGGGCACCTCATGCCGCCCGCACCACAGCAGATACCAGCTGGCCACCAGCCCCGCCCCGGCAGCTGCCAGCGCACTGCGCAGGTTGCCGCCGAACATCATGGCAAAACAGAACGCCCCGCACAGCCCGGAAAGCAGCTGCACATGATCTTTGGGGAAGGGAAGCTGCCGCGCCAGCACCAGACGGCTCTCGGCTTCGTCCAAGGTCATCCCGGTCTGGGCGATCTGGCGGGAAAGCTCGTTCACCGCCGCCACCCGCCCCAGATGGGTGGTGCGCACCGGTACGTTGCGCACCTCGCTGATCTCGGCAGTGCCGGCACTGGCAAAAATGCCGTTGGTCAGCACATAAACGTGGAACTCCCGCAGATGGAAGCTGCGCGCCATGATCTCCATGGTCTGCTCCACCCGGAACACCTCCGCACCATTTTCCAGCAGGGTCTGCCCTGCGGCCATGATAAAATCCATGATGCGGCGGCGCAGCTCTTCATCGGGAAAATGGTCTCTGCTGTTCATTGCCTGCTCTCCTTGCAAAAGATGATACCCTATTTTATCATGTGCACCAGCCGCATACAAGGGCGTATAATAAAAAACCGCCACCCCCCACAGGTGACGGTTTTTCTTTGGATAAAAGTTAAACTAAAAACCTAAAGGGCCAACCGCTTGTCGCAGTGCCTTTTGTAATTATAGTATAACCCTTTTTGTGCGCATTGTCAAGCAAAACGGGCGCGGCAAAAGGCCGGAAGCCATATCCCTACCCAAAAACTTCGTTGAAGGTGTTGACAAATGCCGCCGATGGGTTTATTATAGTGTCAATATCACAAAAATGGCTGTGAAGAGAAGAGTAGGCCTTCGCATTGATCCTTACCAGAGAGCCCGGGCGGTGAAAAAGGGCAGGAAACAGGAAGCTGAAAATGGTCTCGGAGCCGTGCGGACGAGGCGCAGGAGTGCTAAGCCCGCAACGGGATGCGCCCGTTACAGCGTCCGGCTGTAAGCAGCACACGCTGCCGCAGCATCGAGGCTGTATCCGTAAGGATGCAGTGAACCAAGGTGGTACCACGGAAGTATGTTCATGCCTCCGTCCTTGCAGAGCTTAAGGCTTGTAAGGACGGGGGCATTTTTTCATGCGTCCGTTCAAGGCCGTGCGCGGAAAGGTGCCGTGCGGGCCGCAGTACATAATAGAGAACAATAGAGAGGGAACAAAACTATGATTACTCGTCGCGATTTTCTGAAAGTTACCGGTGTGGCAGCCGCAGCCGCTGCCCTGACTGCCTGCGGTGGTTCTTCTTCCACTGCTTCTTCCGCCGCTGCATCCGGCAGCGTGGCATCCTCTGCCGCTGCTAAGCTGGATAAGATCAAGGTGGCTGTGCCCAACGATACCACCAACGAGGCCCGCGCCCTGACCCTGCTGGAGAAGAACGGCTTCTTCAAGCTGAAGGCAGATGCCGGCCTGACCGCCACCAAGAATGACATCGAGGAGAACCCCCTGAACGTCACCGTGGACGAGGTGGAGGCCGCTCAGGTGCCCAACGTCCTGCAGGACGAGGACTACGCCGTCATCAACTCCAACTACGCCATCTCTGCCGGTCTGAACCCCATGACCGATGCACTGGCCATGGAGGACGGCTCTTCTGCTTACGTCAACATTCTGGTGTGCAAGGACGGCAATCAGGAGGAGCCTAAGATCAAGGCTCTGGCTGCTGCCCTGCAGAGCCAGAAGGTGAAGGACTTCATGGACGAGACCTACAAGGGCTCCGTGGTGTCCGTTGTGGAGAACCCCACCGACGGCTATGATTCCACTGTGGATTATGACGCTCTGAACGGCCAGACCGTCAGCTGCGCCGCTACTCCCGCTCCCCACTGCGAGGTGCTGGAGGTGTGCAAGGAGATCCTTGCCGCCAAGGGCATCACGCTGGATATTCAGGAGTACGACGACTATGTGATCCCCAACCAGATCGTCGAGGACGGTCAGGTAGACACCAACTACTTCCAGCATCAGCCGTATCTGGACAACTTCAACGCCGAAAAGGGTACCCATCTGGTGACCGTTGCCGGTATTCACGTAGAGCCCATGGGCATCTACGGCGGCAAGCAGGACAGCCTGGCACCCATCGAGGGATAAGCTAAAGGAGCAATTTCTGTGATCGAACTCAAGTATCTTTCCAAGACCTTCCAGATGAAGGATGGCGCGGTGAAAGCGCTGCAGAACATCAACCTCACCATTCCCGATGGCGCAATCTACGGCATCATCGGCATGTCCGGTGCGGGCAAATCCACGCTGGTGCGCTGCATCAACCTGTTGGAGCGCCCCACCGGCGGCAGCGTGGTGATCGACGGCGTGGCTATGGAGACTTTGTCTCCCGCCTCGCTGCGCAAGCGCCGCCGGGAGATCACCATGATCTTCCAGCAGTTCAACCTGCTCATGCAGCGCACCTGCCTGAAGAATGTCTGCTTCCCCATGGAGCTGGCAGGCGTAAAAAAGGCGGAGGCCGAAAAGCGCGCCATGGAACTGCTGGAGATGGTGGGTCTGCCGGATAAGGCCAACGCCTACCCGGCACAGCTGTCCGGCGGTCAGAAGCAGCGCATCGCCATTGCCCGCGCACTGGCCACCAACCCCAAGGTGCTGCTGTGCGACGAGGCTACCAGTGCGCTGGACCCCAACACCACCCACTCCATCCTGACTCTGATCAAGGATATCAACCGCAAGCTGGGCATCACCGTGGTGGTCATTACCCACCAGATGAGCGTGGTGGAGGAAATCTGCGACAGCGTGGCCATTCTGGACGGCGGTGTGGTCGTGGAACAGGGCTCGGTACAGGAAATTTTTGCAAACCCCAAAACGGCGGCTGCCAAGCGTCTGGTAGCCCCCAACGGCGGCAGCGCAGCGCGGGATCTTTCCTGCTTTGCGCCGGATGACCATGTGGTGCGCGTTACCTTTAATGGTTCCTCCACTGCAAAGCCGCTGGTGGCAAGCCTTGCCGCCGAAAAGGGCATTCTGGTGTCGGTGCTCAGCGCCGATACCCGCGATCTGAGCGGCCAGTGCTACGGTTCCATGCTGCTCAAGCTGCCCGCAGAACTTGCGGTCGCACAGCAGGCTGTGGAATATATGCGCAGCCAGTCCGGCGTAACGGTAGAGGAGGTGACCGGTATATGAATATCGCAGCTTACGGCTTTGCCATCTGGGAGACCTTTTATGTAACGGTGCTCTCCACCGCCTTTGCGCTGGTGTTGGGCCTGCCGCTGGGCGTGCTGCTGGTAGCCGGTGACAAGGACGGTATTCTGCCCCTGCCCGGCTGGCTGATGCACCTGATCAACATCGTCATCAACATCCTGCGCAGCGTGCCCTTCCTCATCCTGATGATCTGCGTGTTCCCGCTTACCCGCGCCATCGTGGGCACTACGGTGGGCACCAAGGCCACCATTGTTCCGCTGGTGGTCGCCGCCTTCCCCTTCGTGGCACGTCTGGTGGAGACCAGCCTGCGCGAGCTGGACGAGGGCGTGGTGGAAGCGGCCC
>ERZ1027010.1197-NODE-1197-length-9757-cov-9.764791_pt1 | contig 9757 bp, 8 predicted proteins | sample MGYA00519448_ERZ1027010 | MGnify/ENA primary metagenome ERZ1027010 (study PRJEB26926, sample SAMN06164694) | human gut metagenome | biome: ENVO:00009003; feature: ENVO:2100002; material: ENVO:00002003 | host: Homo sapiens | place: USA | collected 2012 ... | reverse complement strand
GAGATCTAGTACGGTCTCGTGGGCTCGGAGATGTGTATAAGAGACAGGTTATATTTCTGTTTTATTTCTTCTCTTCATCCTGCTTTTGTATCACAGCCTTTACAGCAACCGCTTGATTAGCCACATGCGTATGCATCTCCGTCGTCACAAGCTCCATATTTCTTGCCTCAAGCGCCCTGTAGATGGCATCATGCTCCTTCACAAGCATCGGATAATTCTTTGGGTCCTTCAAATACTCCACTCTGTAGCGGTACATCTGCTCGCGGATATTGTTCATCATAGATACAAGCTTCGCATTGTTGGTTGCCTCATAGATAGCATCGTGAAACTTCACATCCTCCTCAGCTATCTTTTTCACATCTCCTGAGTCCATTCTCCTCTTGAACTCGTCCTTTATGGTTTTTAGATTCGCAAGCTGCTCATCACTGATTTTCTTACAGGCTATTTTGGCTGCAAGCTCATCGAGAGCCTCTCTCACCTCAAGCACATCCTCCATATCCTTGAGAGTCATCTTGGCAACCTCTGCGCCCTTTCTCGGCATTGTGACTGCAAGCCCCTCCTGCTCAAGCATTCTGATTGCTTCACGTATAGGTGTACGGCTGACTCCAAGCTTTGACGCAAGCTGCAGCTCCATAAGTCTCTCTCCCGGCTTGAGCTCTCCCTTTAAAATTGCCTCACGAAGTGTGTTGAAAACCACATCACGCAGTGGCAGATATGCATCCATATTTAAAGTTAAATTATCAGTCATCAAACTTCTCCTATCTCTTGTATTATCATTCTCACATATAAGAAAAAAGTAACTATAAAGCACCCGCTGTGCTATCCGGATATCACGTTATTTGCGATTATTGTATACAGATGTCAGATACACCTGTCTGGCAAGATGTGAGCTTCTCATGGCTTTGTACGCTTTCTTTGCAGTATCTTCATCGTCAAACAGACCAAAAACCGTCGGACCACTACCGCTCATCATGGCTCCTACCGCGCCATTTGAAAGCATATGCTTCTTTATCTCATCTATCACCGGATAATTTGGTATGGTCACAGTCTCTAAGACATTTCCCATATGCGCTGCGATATCATGCAGATTCTTAGCCTTTATATCATCTATCAGGCGGTCTATATCCGGATGAATAGTCGTATCATCAAGCTTCAGATTCTGGTACACAAATTTTGTGGATACCGAGATGGACGGCTTTGCAATAAGCACCGGACACTTTACCATTGGAGGAAGAGGACTAAGCGCCTCTCCTATGCCCTCGGCCAGCGCCGTACCTCTCATAATACAGTATGGTACATCCGCACCTATCTGCACACCTCTTTCCATAAGCTGTCTCTTTGTCAGTCCCAGTGAAAAAAGCCTGTTTACACCTATAAGCAGGGCTGCCGCATCAGTACTGCCCCCCGCCATACCTGCTGCAACAGGAATACGCTTGTCCAGCTTCACTGATACACCGTCAGTTATAGAAAACTCATCCATCAGAAGCTTTGCAGCCTTGTATATAAGATTGTTCTCGTTTACAGGGAGAAAAGACAGATTGGTCTGTATCTGTATGCCGGGCTCCTGTGTCCTTTTGATATCGAGCCTGTCATACAGCTGGATGGTCTGCATAATCATGCGGACCTCATGATATCCGTCCTCTCTGCGCCTCACTACATCCAGCCCCAGGTTAATCTTGGCTAATGCTTTTAATGAAATATCGTTATTACTACCCATATTGTATTACCTCTGTTTTTTGTATACAAGGATTATAACACACCCTGCCAAAAAGAGCAAATTTAAATATTCTCATTTAATTGTTAATTTTTGCATCTCATCAGTCAAATTAACCTAAAAAGGGACTGCACGTTGCGCGCAGTCCCTCTAATATATCATATTCTGTTTCTTATAGCCCTTGCCGTTATTTTTTGAATTTTCTTCCAAATATAAATGTCGAAAAATATATTACCGATGCAATAATCACTATCATCGGACCTGTTGCCACATTGGTGTAGTATGACACAGCAAGACCGACTATTCCTGAAAAAACTGAAAATAGCACTGAAAAGAAATGATACTCACGCATATTTTCCGAAATATTCCTTGATGAAGCCGCCGGTAATATAAGCAGAGCATTTATGATAAGTATGCCTATCCACTTGATGGATAGCATAACTATGAGTGCTACAAGCACCGCAAACAGATTATCCAGAAGACGCACATGGATACCCTTGCTTTTTGCCACGCTCCTGTGTATACATATGGCGTTGAGCTTATTGAAGCAAAGCACCCAGAACACTATAGTGACCACAAAAATCACAATTAGATAAACTATCTCAGTCTTTGTGATGCTTAGCACATCGCCCACCAGTATACTTGAGTATTTGCTGAAATTGCCGCCCTTTGACAGTATCGCAAGACCTATCGCCACAGAGCACGATGAAAATACCGATATAATGGTATCTGTCGATGCAGTGTTCAGACTGCCTATCTTATTTAAAAGAAGTGCAAACACTATCGCAAATATCACCATGGCAAGCGAGGTGTCTGCCATGCCGCATACCACTCCGACAGCGATTCCTGTAAGTGCTGAATGTCCGAGTGCATCTGAAAAGTATGCCATCTTTTTGTTTACAATCATGGTTCCCATTATGCCAAAAAGCGGTGTGATGATGAGCACAGCGATAAGGGCATTTCTCATAAAATCATATTGAAGCCAGGAGGTTATATTCATTTGTGTTCCTCCTCTCTCACCCAGGATTCCTCTCCTGTGTAAAAAATTCTCTCAAATTCCTTGCTCTCGAAGACTTCCTTCACAGTTCCCTGCTTTGCAACGGTCTTATCAAGCAGCACAACATGGTCTGCGTACTTTGCCACATAGTCCAAATCGTGCGATATCAGTATGATTGCAAGGTCATAGTGAGTCTTTAAATAATCCATGGTCTTATAGAAAAGCTCCATGCCGTTTTGGTCTATTCCGGACACCGGCTCATCCAACAGCAGCAAGTTCGGCTCGTCCATGATTGCCATGGAAAGAAGCACTCTCTGCAGCTGTCCTCCCGAGAGGTTGCACACCTGCTTGTCGATGAGCTCCTCAGCCTCAAATACCTCGAGTGTCTCCCTTATCTTTGCCTCTATCTTTTTGCTCTTTGGCAGAAAAACAGGATAATTGTACTGATAGCTTGCTATGAGGTCATACACGCTGACCGGTGTATTTTTCTCGATATTGACAGACTGCGGCACATAGCCGATTTTAAGCTTAGCCATATGTCCGTCCTTAGTATCCTTGAACTCAATCGTACCGGTGTGAGGTATCTCGCCCAGTATCGCCTTTATGAGTGTAGATTTTCCGGCACCGTTTTGGCCTATTATGACATTGAAGGAGCCACAGTGTATGTGCATATTTACATCCTCAAGCACCGTCTGCTCTCCGAAGCTCACTCCAAGGTTATTTATTTTTATGCAATGAAAGCCACATGGCTGTATTATTTTCCGCATATTTTCTCCAATTTTATTTAGTAAATGCCTCTTTGATAAGCTCTATATTGTGCTCCATACCATCAAGATAGCTGTCCTTGTCGTACTCTCCCCTGTTGAGAGGGTCGATATAAATCACATGCACATCTGTCTCACGCGATACGGTATCTCCCATGCTCTTTCCGTAGAGCTCCTCAGCTAGTATTACCGACACTCCGTCATCCTTTATGGCACCTATTACCTGTTTTATCTCACCTGCGCTGACTGAGCGCTCCTCGTCAAGGTCTAACAGATAGCATGCATTCATGGAAAAATCATCAGCTACATACGCATAGGCCTCATGGAATATGATGATATTCTGTCCATTCGTAAGACTCTTTAGGCTATTTATCTTTTCTTCAAGCACTGCAAGCTTTGCATCATATGCTTTTGCATTTGCATAATATTCATCAGCATGCTTTGCATCCTTTTCGGCAAGCCTGGATGCGATTGTCTGAACCATGGTGCGGTAACGCGGCACGCTCATCCATGCATGGGCATTCTCATCACCGTGGTCATGGTCATGCGCGCTATCTGATTCTGCGTCTGCTTCGTGGTCATGGTCGTGGTCACTGTCCGATTCTGTGTCTGCGTCGTGATCATGGTCGTGGTCACTGTCTGCATCATCCTCAGAAAGAAGTGCCACATCCTCACAGGCCTCAACCACATCAAGCTTCGGATACGCCTTTGCTACATCTGACATAAACGACTCTATACCGCCTCCGTTTATTACAAAAACATCGGCTGTGGATAAAAGCTTCATATCCTCCGGTGTTAGCTGAAAATCGTGCAGACAACCGGTCTGTGGCTCGCTTAAGTTTTCGAGTCTCACTCCGTTCACACCATCCACTATGTTTAAAGTGGCAATGTACATAGGATAGAAGGATGTCACGACAGTAAGCATATCGTCTGCTTCGTCAGTATTTTTTGTATTGCCCGAAGCATTTGATGCTCCACCGGCAGCGCCTTTCATACCTGCTGTGTGCTCATATGCCATTACCGCAAGCGTACACACTATCAATATACACAAAAACATAATGCCTACAAATTTGCATTTATTCTTCATATATTAAATATTCGCCTTTCTTTCTATAACTTTATTTCTTTTTATGATTATTAACGCTTTTTTTGCTCTTGGCCTTATCTCTGCGTTCTTTAGTCTTTTTGGCAACCGGCTTTCCGGTCTTCTTCCAGCGCTCCTTTTTGTGTGGCTGGGATGCAGCGGCTCTTTTTGCAGCTGATTTTGCCTCGCGCTTTGCTTCTTCCTCCTGTTTCATGGCAAGAAGCGTCTCCTCGTCAAACACGAGTGAATCTATGAGATTCCAGATTTCGTCCCTGCCTTCCTTTGACATGGACGAAAACGGTATAACTACCGTGCCCGGCTTCACATGAAGCACATCCTTGATAGTCTTTATGTGTGCGGCAATCTGGCTTTTTTTCAATTTATCAGATTTGGTTGCAATGATAATCGGTGCAAAGCCCTGGTTTACCATCCAGTCATACATCATGATATCATTGTCCGATGGCTCATGCCTTATATCTATTAAAAGAAACACTGCCTGAAGCTTTTTGGAGGTGTGAAGATAGTTTTCTATCATCTGTCCCCATTTAGCTTTTATCTCGATATTGGCATTGGCATAGCCATAGCCCGGCAGATCGACCAGATACATGGCGTCATTGACGTTATAAAAATTGATGGTCTGTGTCTTGCCGGGCTGTGAAGAGATCCTGGCAAGTGACTTTCTGTTCATGAGTGCGTTGATCAGTGACGACTTGCCTACATTTGACTTGCCGGCGAATGCCACTTCATTATACTCATTGTCAGGGATTGTGCTTGTAATTCCGCAAACTGTCTCTAAATTAACACTTTTAATTACCATAATCTCTTCCTCATTCTTATTTTACAAATGCTATCTTCTCCACCTGTGAAAATCTCTCCACCGGCACGATTTCCATGCCGTCTGTTATTTCTTTTGAAATCTCCTCCAGATCCTTTTCATTATCCTTTGGAATACATACTGTTTTTATTCCGATTACTTTGGCCGCAAGCAGTTTTTCCTTGAGTCCTCCTATCGGAAGCACCCTGCCGCGCAGTGTTATCTCACCTGTCATGGCTACATCTGCCCTGACAGCTCTGTCTGTAATAGCCGAGAGCATGGCTGTCGCCATAGTGATGCCTGCGGATGGTCCGTCCTTTGGCACTGCGCCCTCCGGGATATGTATATGGATGTCATGCTTCGTATAAAACTCTGCATCAATGCCATATTCTTCGCTTATTGAGCGCACATAGCTAAGTGCCGCCTGTGCCGACTCCTTCATCACGTCGCCTAGCTTACCGGTGAGCACGAGCTCACCCTTGCCCGGCAGCACATTCACCTCAACCTCGAGTGTGACTCCGCCCACGCTGGTCCATGCGAGTCCTCTTACGATTCCCACCTCAGCGTGATCATTTTTCTTCTCCGGACTGTACTTCGGATTGCCCAGATACGTCTTAAGATTGGTCTTTGTAACCTTTACAGCAGCTTCGCTGTCCTTGAAGATTTCCCTGGCAGCCTTGCGGCACAGCTTGCCGATAGTCCTCTCAAGGCTTCTGACTCCGGCCTCTCTGGTGTACAGCCTGATGATATCCTTTAGGGCCGAGTCTGTTATCGTAAGCTGTTCCTTTTTAATTCCGTTTTTGCTCTTTTGCTTCTCAACCAGGTGCTCCTTTGCTATGTGAAACTTCTCATTTTCAGTGTAGCTTGACACCTCAATAAGCTCCATCCTGTCAAGAAGCGGCTTTGGAATGCCTGAAACCTCATTTGCAGTTGCAATAAAAAGCACCTCCGACAAATCCACAGGCATCTCAATGTAATGATCCCTGAATCTGCAATTCTGCTCACTGTCAAGCACCTCGAGAAGAGCGGCTGATGTGTCACCCTTGTAGTCACTTGACACCTTATCTATCTCATCCAACAGCATGAGAGGATTTGAAACGCCTGCCTGTCTTAAGCCATTTACTATACGGCCCGGCATAGCACCGATATATGTCTTTCTGTGTCCACGGATTTCTGCCTCATCGCGCACACCACCAAGAGAAATACGCACATATTTCTTCTCCAGTGCAGACGCAATTGAACGGGCTATGCTTGTCTTTCCTGTTCCCGGAGGACCTACAAGACAAATTATAGGACTCTCTCCCTTGCTTGTCAGATTTCTGACTGCCAGAAACTCAAGTATTCTCTCCTTAACATCCTTTAATCCGTAGTGATCATCATCGAGCACCTGTGCTGCATGGTCAAGATCCTTGTTGTCCACAGACATCCTGTTCCACGGAAGCTCAAGTACAGTCTCTATATAGCCTCTCTCAACTGTGCTCTCTGATGAGCTGCTGCTCATATTTCTAAAGCGCTTTATCTCTTTTTTCGTCTTTTCCTTTACGTAGTCAGGCGCATCTAACTCAGATAGCTTTTTCTCATATTCATCAGCCTCCGAGTCAGCATTCTCGCCCAGCTCCTCACGTATCACACCAAGCTGTTCACGAAGCACATACTCCTTCTGATGCTTGTCCACACGAACCTTTACTTTTTTCTGAAGCTCATTCTTTATGGAAATAACCTCCACCTGGGAGAGAAGTAATGATACTATAACCTGATATCTGTCATTGATATCCTCTGCCTCAAGCACCTGCTGCTTAAGCTCATATGACACCGGCAGATTGTTGGTTACATAATCAATGAGCTTTTCAAGATTCTCATACTGATCTATCTGTCTGATAAGCTCCTTGCTGATTTTGCCGACGACTGCCGCATATCTGTGAAAAGCCTCTCTTACTCCGAGAAGCATGGCTTCCCTGAGATCCTCCGGCAGGCTGTCTGCATTACTATCACAATAACAGATTTCTGCCTCAAGGTACTTCTCATTACCGGTAAAGCCAAGCAATGCTGCCCGGCTTATTCCATCTACAAGTATTCTCACAACATCATTCTGTAATCTGACAACCTGCTTTATATCAGCAACAATACCCATCTGATAGAGGTCTTCCTGAGTCGGGTCCTCACTGTCCACATTCCTTTGTGTGACAAGATAAATCTTTTGATCCTGCTCCATAGCCTCCTCAACAGCACGAAGGGAGCGCTCTCTGCTGATGTCGAAATGGGCAATCATCCCCGGCAGAATAGTAAGCCCTCTCAGCGCTACTGCAGGCATATTCATAATCTGTTCTTCCACTTATATCTCCTGTATTATTGCACAGCCATGCATAACAAACCGCTGTGCAATTTATATTATCCGATGCTGTATCTTTTGTAAAATACCGCCATGTACTTACGATGCCGCTTTTTCCTCGATATATGCCTCAGGCACGCAATCACCATCAAGCTTTAAGTTTTCCTCAACTGTATCCTTGTCGATTACGCACTTGCTGATGCTCTTGTCTGACGGTATACGATACATAAGGTCAAGCATAACAGCCTCCATGATGGCACGAAGACCTCTGGCTCCTGTCTTTCTCTCAAGTGCCTTGTCAGCGATAGCATTGACTGCATCATCTGTGAACTCAAGACCTACTCCGTCAAGCTCAAAGAGCTTGGTGTACTGCTTGATAAGCGAGTTCTTAGGCTCCTTAAGTATACGGATAAGTGCATCCCTGTCGAGTGCCTCGAGAGAAACGGTAATAGGTACACGTCCGATAAACTCAGGAATCAATCCAAACTTTACAAAATCCTGTGGAAGTGCATGCTTAAATGCCTCTCCTACATTGAGCTCTGTCTTTGACTTTACATCTGAATTGAAGCCTATAGATGATGTATCCATACGACTGTCGATAATTTTTTCCAGACCATCAAATGCTCCACCGCAGATAAAAAGTATATTAGTAGTATCAATAGGAATAAGCTCCTGCTGCGGATGCTTTCTTCCGCCCTGTGGCGGTACAGATGCCTCTGTGCCCTCAAGAATCTTTAAAAGAGCCTGCTGTACACCCTCGCCTGACACATCTCTGGTGATTGAGACATTCTCTGATTTCTTTGTAATTTTATCTATCTCATCTATATAAATGATACCATGCTCTGCACGCTCGATATCATAATCTGCCGCCTGAATAAGCTTTAATAGGATATTCTCCACATCCTCACCTACGTATCCTGCCTCTGTAAGTGTTGTAGCATCAGCGATAGCAAATGGAACATTTATCACTCTGGCAAGTGTCTGCGCAAGAAGTGTCTTTCCTGAACCTGTAGGTCCAAGCATGAGAATATTACTCTTCTGAAGCTCTACATCTGATGTATCACCTGCCAGTACTCTCTTATAGTGATTGTAAACAGCAACCGAAAGCACCTTCTTTGCCTGATCCTGTCCTATTACATAATCGTCCAAAAACGCCTTAAGCTCCTCCGGAGTAACAAGATTTATATCATCCTTAGCGCTGCTTTTTTCCTCATGGCCCTCTACGCCTTCTTCCTCAAGAATCTCGGCACATATATCTATACACTCATCGCAGATAAAAGCTCCATTAGGTCCGGAAATCAAACGATTTACCTGGTCCTGTGTCTTACCGCAAAATGAGCAGCGAATCTTTCCGTCGTTTTTTCCTGCCATTATTAACTCCTTTTATTGCATGAGGGCATCCCATATGGGGTACCCTCTTAAATTCATCTAACTTCTGATTATCTGTTTGTTATTACACTGTCTATGAGACCATACTCTGCGGCTTCCTGTGCTGACATATAGTTGTCTCGCTCTGTATCAGCTGCAATTGTCTCGTATGGCTTGCCTGTATTGGCTGCTAAAATTTCGTTTAATCTCTTCTTTGTCTTTAAAATATTTTCTGCAGCAATCTGAATCTCAGTAGCCTGACCCTTTGCGCCGCCCGATGGCTGATGAATCATAATCTCTGCATTTGGAAGAGCATATCTCTTGCCCTTTGCACCTCCTGCAAGAAGGAAAGCTCCCATGCTTGCTGCAAGACCGATACAGATTGTTGAAACATCACACTTGATGTACTGCATAGTATCGTAAATAGCAAGTCCTGCTGTAACCATTCCACCTGGTGAATTGATGTAAAGGTGGATATCCTTATTCGGATCCTCAGACTCAAGGAATAAAAGCTGGGCAACAACAAGGCTGGCTGTTGTCTCATTTACTTCCTCTCCAAGGAAAATTATACGATCTTTTAATAATCTGGAGTAAATGTCGTAGTTGCGCTCTCCTCTGCTGGTCTGTTCAATGACATATCTGTCTCTTATACACATCTCCGAGCCCACGAGACCGTACTAGATCTCG
>ERZ1027010.1194-NODE-1194-length-9782-cov-6.594736_pt1 | contig 9782 bp, 8 predicted proteins | sample MGYA00519448_ERZ1027010 | MGnify/ENA primary metagenome ERZ1027010 (study PRJEB26926, sample SAMN06164694) | human gut metagenome | biome: ENVO:00009003; feature: ENVO:2100002; material: ENVO:00002003 | host: Homo sapiens | place: USA | collected 2012 ... | reverse complement strand
CGGCAGTGTCGCCGTGGCCGGCGGTCAGATGATCACCGACGTCACACCAAACTGCGCGGCAACCAACAAATAAACTATTGAGATTATATTCCGCCTGCAGAATGCTGCTAATTGGAGAATCTCTAGTTCTTGAGGGACAACAACGAAAATTTTTTCGTTGTTGTCCCTCAAGTGGTTCTGACGTCATTCACTATTTCAGCTGATAGTGCAAAATTTATTTTTAGAATTTAGAGTTATTGCGTTATTGCAGTGTTACTGCATCACTGCTATTGCACCAACTGTCGTCAACAATGCCCCCGTCTATAGGCAATGAAAGAATACAAAAGATGTATGTGCAGATGAGGGGGTTACCTGTGTTTGGCAATGTTGATAAGCGCTTTCATATTGGTTATTCCTACTTCGCTTCTTTTAAAGAAGGTCTTGCGCGATAGATTTATGGAGCTTGTTCAAGACATGAGAATTGCATTTATCGGGCATAAGCGTATACCTTCTCGTGAGGGCGGTGTTGAAATTGTGGTCGATGAGCTGTCTTCGCGTATGTCGGCACGGGGGAATCGGGTTGTAGTATACAATCGCAAGGGCCATAATGTGGCCGGAGCTGAATTCGATAATACCGTCAATGCTTCAGACAAGCCATTCTCATATCAGGGTGTTCAAGTCGTTCCTGTGACCACGATTGATGCCAAAGGCATGGCTGCGCTGTCTTCCTCCTTCTTCGCCACGTTGAAGGCGATTGCAGCGAAGCCGGATGTGATTCACTACCATGCCGAAGGGCCGTGTGTGATGCTCCGACTGGCGCATTGGGCGGGAATTCGTACCGTTGCCACTATCCATGGCCTCGACTGGCAGCGTGCCAAGTGGGGAAGGTTCGCCTCCACGTATTTGAAGTTCGGCGAACGTACCGCGGCCAAGTGCGCGGACGAGGTCATTGTGCTCAGCCGGAACATGCAGGAATACTTCAAGAACACGTATGAGCGTGATACCCGGTTCATTCCCAACGGCATAGAACGCAAACAGCTGGTTACGGCACAGGAAATCACCAGCGAATATGGTTTGCACAAGGATGACTACATCCTGTTCCTTGGTCGTATCGTTCCAGAAAAAGGCGTGCACTATCTGATCGACGCGTTCGGCAAGCTCGATACGGATAAGAAGCTGGTTATTGCTGGTGGGTCTTCCGATTCAACGGAATACTATGAGCAGGTTAAACAGATGGCGGCGCAGGACCCGCGTATCATACTGACCGGCTTTGTACAGGGGCGTATGCTGCAGGAGTTGTATAGCAACGCGTATATCTATGTGCTGCCGAGTGATCTTGAGGGTATGCCCATGAGTCTGCTCGAGGCGATGAGCTATGGCAATTGCTGCCTGACTTCGGATATCGCCGAATGTACGGAAGTGGTGGAGGATAAGGCTGCCTCCTTCGCGCATGGTTCCGCGGATGCGTTGTACAAGGCATTGAATGAACTAATCCGACATCCTCAGAAAGTCCAGAAGTATAAGAATGAGGCCGCTGATTTCATTACCGGCAAATACAGCTGGGACTCGGTAGTGGATCAGACTCTGGCTTTATACAAGGGCGAGAAGGTCGGTGAATGATGCGCATTCTGCTGGTCAACAAGTACTTCTACCGCAAGGGCGGCGCCGAAACATATTTCTTTGCCTTGGCCGAAGGCTTGAAGGAGCTTGGCCATGAGGTGGCGTTCTTCTCCATGAAGCATCCCAATAACGAACCAAGTCGTTGGAGCAAGTATTTTGTCTCTGAAAAGGATTATGTGGGGGAGATCTCCGCATTCAAGAAGGTGCAGGAAGCCTCCACGCTGATTTACTCGTTCGAGGCGAAGCGTAAGTTCGAGGCATTGCTGGAGGAGTTCAAGCCCGACATCATCCATATGAATAATGTGCATCGCCAGCTCACGCTGTCGATTCTGGATGCCCCGTACCTGAAGAAGCATCATGTGCCGGTGGTATACACGGCGCACGACTATATTCTGCTGTGCCCGGCCTACACCATGGTGAACGGCAGGGGAGAGGTCTGCGATGCCTGCCTGGACAGGCATTTCATGCACGCCACCAAAAATGTATGCGTGAAGGGATCCCGTGCGAAGAGCGCCTTGGCCACCATGGAAGCGGAATTCCTGAAATTCCACCACTCATATGACATGATCGATCTGATCATCGCGCCTTCGCAGTTCATGAAGAATAAGCTCGATGAAGGCGGCTTTGCCGGCAAGACCGTCGCGATGCAGAACTTCCTGACCGATTCGCAGATGGCGATGGGCGCCCGGGTGGCGAACACGCATAAATTCGAGGATACGAAGGCCGGAGCAAGACCATATTTCCTGTTCTTCGGTCGCCTTTCCAAGGAGAAGGGCATTCTCACCTTGGTGAAGGCATTTCTGCAGGCTGCAGGGCTCGCTCAGGGGAGTGCCAATGCGCAGAGCGATGATCAAGATGCCCGAGTGATTCCTGATGTGTGGGATCTGCACATTGTGGGTGACGGACCGGAACGCGGTGCCATTGAACAGCTGATAGCCTCGGCTGGCCCGCAGGCCGCTTCGCGCATTCATCTGCTGGGATACAAGAGCGGCGAGGATCTGCAACGAGAGGTCGGCAATGCCCGCTTCACCGTGCTGAGCTCCGAGTGGCGTGAGAACATGCCATATTCCGGTTTGGAATCCTTGGCTGCCCAGACCCCGATTATCGGTGCCAGGATTGGTGGTATTCCAGAACTGGTGGAGGAAGGCAAGACAGGGGTCACGTTTGAATCGGGGAATGCTGTGGATTTGTCTAATAGCATGCTAAAATGCGCCGCAGTTAGCGCATTGAACTATTCAGCCATGCAGCATTCTTGCCGTGAATATGTCAACGCAAGATGTCTGCAAAATGAGTATGCATTGGCATTGGTTGATTTATACGAGAGGGTGATTCAGCGATGACGAAGAAACATAATAATCTTGGCCGGATTGTTCATCGTGCTTCAGAAGAAATGTATGCAACGCAAAAAATTGCTGAAGTGACTTCGTGGCCCGAAGCGATCAATACTTTTCGTGCAAAATTAGATATCCAGGTAATGAATCACAATGGATATAAGGAATCGGACGCGGTCAAGAAGCGGTTACTTCGTAAGCACGAAACGGTTCTCAAGTATCTTGAGAACAAGTTCGGTGATTTTTACGCTGCATACGACTACCGGGCGCCTCTTCCGGAGGTTGATCCGGCGTTAGAGAATAAAATCTGGATGTGCTGGTGGCAGGGTCTGGATAATGCCCCGGAAATTGTAAAGGCCTGCGTTGACTCTGTTCGGCGTAATGCAGGAAATCGGGAAGTAATTATAATTACTGACAAGAATGTGCGGGAATATGTTTCTTTTCCCCAGTGTATTCGGAGACGATATAACGAAGGAAGTCTATCTAAGACGCATATTTCGGATTTTCTTCGGCTAGAGCTTCTTTCACGATATGGTGGCTTGTGGTTGGATGCCACTTTTTTCTGTGCAGGTTCGCTAGATAAATCTTTATACTCTGCTCCTCTGTTTTCTATTAAAAGACCCGACTATTTCCATGCATCAGTCGCGGGAGGCATGTTTGCTAATTATTCATTAGGCTGTGATAATGAGCATAGACGTGTATTCGCCACAATTCGTGATTACTTCCTCAAGTATTGGGAAGAAGAGCAATTCCTTGTAGATTATTTGTTGACTGATTATCTCATCGTTCTTGCTCAGAGACATGACTCATACATAGATCAAGCTTTTAAACAGATTAAGCCAAATAATCCGATGTGTGATGAATTATTTAAGGTGCTTGATGAGCCATATGATGCGTTGAAATGGAAAGCGTTGACAAAAGACACCGATCTTTTCAAGTTGACTTGGAAACAACAGTTTAAGACATCTTCTAATCATCAAGAGACTTTTTTGGGAAAAATTTTCAAACAATAAAAAATGTTCAGATGTTCGCAGAATTAATTTTATTGTTTGATAAGTGTTAATAATAAACCTGTAATGCAAAAAGCTTCCCTACTAGGATTTTTGATGAGGTAATCGTGGAAAAAATTATACACTATTGCTGGTTTGGACGGAACAAGCTTTCGCAGCATGCCTTAGATGTAATTGAGACATGGAAGAAGTATGCTCCTGGATATGAAATCAAATGCTGGAATGAAGATAATTTCAATGTAAATGACCATCCGTTTACAAAAGCGGCTTATGAATCAGGGAGGATGGCTTTCGTAAGTGATTACGTCAGATTCTGGGCTGTATATAACTACGGTGGAATTTATATGGATCTTGGAAGTGAGCTAATTAAAGATATAAGAGGTCTTGTTGCTTCCTATAAGTGTATTTCTGCAATCGAAAAGAGCACATGCACTGTTAATAGCGGACTTTTTCTGTCGTGCAAAAAGCATGATTCTTTGGCTGGAGAAGTGCTTTCAAAATACGATGCATTAGAGTATGTGGATTCTGATGACTTCAGATCAAAGCATACTGTTAATGAAATGTTTACGCAGCTTCTAATGGAAAAAGGGTTCCAAAAAAAGGATGAGAAGCAGTCCATTGGAAAATGGACGATATTGCCCTCCGATTGCTTCAACCCGCTTTACGGTATAGGAGGGTTTCATATTAAGAAGAATACATATAGTATTCATCAATATACCGCTTCATGGCGAGAGCCGAAAGAAAGATACAGGGATCAATTGACCCATCGTCTTGCCTTTTATGTGGGACATCGTACTGGAGAGGTGCTGTCTAGGTTAATTACAGAGTTTAAGTTTGAGGACATGGACGATGCTTTTAAGAATCTATTCTCTAAGCTAGCTAATCATCATCGGTAAGCTTTTTGCTCGGCATCTTGGAACTTATATGAATAATGTTCTTCTCATATCTCTATTGAAGTAAGGAATATGTAATGCTAACAAAAAGTGTTCCTCAAGTCTCAGTCATTATTCCTGCATATAATGCGGAAAAATATATTGAAGAATGTGTTCTAAGTGTTCTGAAGCAGAACTATCAAAATTTAGAGATAATTGTCGTAAATGATGGTTCATCAGATTCGACTCTGTCTATTTTGATGAATATGCAGAAACGCTTTCCCTCAGTGCTTGTTTTCTCTAAAGATAATGAGGGTGTTTCTGCGGCGAGAAATTTTGGGATTAGCAAAGCGCACGGGAAGTATGTTTTACTCCTTGACTCGGATGATGCATATTTGCCTGATTCCGTGTCTTTGCTGGTTGAAACGGCTGAACGAAATAAAGCTCAGATGGTGTCTTTCAATTTTGAGACGTTATTCCCAGATGGCTCCATAGGGGAAAGGCCGGTCGAGTATTCTTTTCCGGATGTAAAAACAAGTACTGGGCATGAGTGCGTTGAGTATATTTATGCTGAGCATATAGGTTATTTTTCCTGGGCTTTTATGTATGATCGACAGTTTCTTGTTGATTTGCATATTTTGTATCCTCAGGGGTTTGCTCTTCTTGAAGATGCTCTCTTTTTGAATAAGATTCTGCGACAATGCAGCCGTGTTGCTTATGTGAGCAAGCCTTGTTACAGATATCGCATTACTGAAGGGTCTCTTTCTAAAAGGACCTCGCTCGCAACGGTTGATAGTGCTTTCAAATCGTTGTCCGAGATTCAGCGAATAGCGCATTCGGAAGGTTCCTCCATTAGATTTGATGCACATATCGTGCGTTTATATCTGTATATATACACTCTCTTGATTGATTGTCCGGCATCAAAGGAAAAAAGTAAGCTACGTCATTCGATACGAAAAAAGGTACTAGAGACTTGTTCGAGAAATTCTTTTCAGCTTCTTTGCTTATCTGACATAATTAAGCTTATATTGCTAAAAGTTTTCCTTTTGGATAATACGCATAACATAAAAGATTGTGTGAAAAAACTTTTGAAGAAAAGTTCTTTCTGACATTATTAATTGAATCTCTAAAAATGGAGCGAGGAAATAAATGAGTGTTAAATCAGCTATCAAAAAGATTTTGCCTGTTTCATTGATTGAAAAAAGGCAGCGCTGGAAAACAAATCGTGCGTTACAGCATGAAGGAAAACGGGAATTCAGAAATTTTGCACAATCTTATGCTGCTCCTGAATGTTCAGATCAGGTTCAGATGGAGAGCCTACTGATCTTTTTCGTGCATCAGATTGAGAAGGGTTTCTCCTTCGATACTTATCAGTATGGTCGTGGTCGCGGGGCTTTACGTAATGCCGCTGATTTATCGGCAAGACTTTCAAAGGTCGATACTCAATGGCGTAACAATCCGGTCTATAAAGACATGATACTTGCCTTGGGCGAATATCGTAGGCGTCATGTACTCGCTGATCAAGACGTCACGTTTATGACGGAATTATTCGATGATGACACAAATGCTGATATCGTATCGGCTTCTAAAAACGAATATCCAAGCATTGAGCTTTCCCTGGCTTCTAAAGCAGACAATGCTGTTGTTCCGTTTGCTGAGTTAACGGAACGTCGGCATGCGGTACGTTCCTATTCTGATGAGCCAGTAACGCGAACGGATCTTGAGAAAGCAGTCACCATGTCTCTGCATACTCCATCTGTCTGCAACAGACAGCCGGCCCGCATTCGTATCTTCACCGATCGGAAATTAATCGGCGAGGCATTGAAAGTACAAGGCGGTTTCGGCGGATATAACCTGCCTCCGGCATTAGTACTCGTAACCGCCGATTTGCGGGTGTTTATGGGAACAAATGAACATAACGAGGGATACGTTGATGGTGGGTTGTTTGCTATGTCAATGTTGTACTCATTGGAGGCATGCGGTCTTGCCGCCTGCCCGCTCAATACAATGTTCAGCGAGGAAAACGATAAGAAAACTCGTGATATGCTCGGTGTCCCCGATAATGAGGTGTTTATCATGTATATCGCTGTAGGTCATTTCCGTGAATCCTCCAAGATCTGCCGCTCTCAGAGATTCGGACTAGATCGTATTCTTATGAACTGATTGCGGAGGTTTTCCTTGGGCAAGTACAAAAATCTGCTGGTAAATATCGGCCTGTTTACGCTGAATACCGTATCGACGAAGCTGATCACGTTCCTACTGGTACCGTTGTATACCTATTTCCTTACGACGGCGCAGTATGGTGTGACGGACATGTCATTGACCGTGGCTGGCTTGATTACTCCGGTCCTGACCTTGTCCATCGGCGACGCCACAACGCGGTATATCATCGATGATCCGAATGATAAGAAGCAATACATATCCGTCGGATTCTGGGTTACACTGTTCGGCTGTCTGCTTATGCTTCTGTTGCTTCCACTGCTGAATTTGCCGATATTTGGTGGTCTTGGGAACTATGAATGGCTTTATCTGGCATATTTTGTCTCGTCCGCATTCAACGCATATTTGGCGAATGTAGCTCGCGGTTTAAACCAGATAAAGCTCATCACCTGGGCATCCATTGCATCGTCCCTTGCATCCGCATCTTCGGCCGGCCTGCTTATCGGATTGCTCGGCTGGAAGGTTGAGGGATACTTCGTTTCCTTGATCTTCGGAGGATTGGTCGCGGTCGTTCTGTATCTCATATTCGGAGGTTCTTGGAAATATGTGGCCTTTCCAAGCAAAGAGCGTGATCGGCGGATCCTTAAAAAGATGCTGCTGTATTCCGTGCCGTTGATGCCGAATGCCATTTTTTGGTGGGTCGGCACGAGTGTAAACAGGTTTTTCATTACCAGCATGCTTGGTATCGGAGCATCTGGCTTATTCGCTGCGGCCAGTAAGATACCTAACGTAATGAACATGGTTTCGTCCACGTTCTGGCAGGCATGGAGTTTGTCCGCATTCCAGGAGTTCAAGAAAACGGATACTGGCAAATTCTACAGCAACGTGTTCGCTGTATTCCGTACATTCTGCTTTCTTGCGGCATCGGGACTCATGCTGCTGACTCCTTGGCTTGCTTCATTGCTGTTGCAGAAAAAATTCTATGATTCATGGCCTATCATACCAATTCTTATTCTGGCGTTTTTGTTTAATGTATTTGCGGGATTTTATGGGACGGTATTCACTGCGAGTATGAAGACTCGGCACTTGATGACATCTACAGCTGCAGCGGCGATCGTGGTCATCGTGCTAACTTGGCTTCTCATTCATGTTATGGGTCTACAAGGTGCTGCATGGGCTATGGTCGGCAGTAATTTGGTCATGTACGCCATACGTGTGGTTATGGCCAATCAGATCGTCAAAATCAACGTGAACCGGCCACTTATGCTGGCGAATATTCTGCTAGTATCTGTGCAAACATGTGTATTGGCGTGGCACCCGACTGCGTATACGTTGGTATCGGCTGTGCTGTTCTTGGCTGTGCTCGTGGTGTCTGCCATAGACATCTATCCGTCTGTGAAAACCCTATCCGTCGCGGTTAAGGGCAAGGGTTCAAGGAATAATCACGGAAAACATGTTAGGGAAATGAAGATTTGAGGAGATGGATAAAATGAAAATTGGAACAATCACTTTCCATTGTGCATATAATTTTGGTTCCGCTCTGCAAACTTATGCGTTGAGGAAATATCTTACTGATCTCGGGCATGATGTGCACGTTATTGATTATCGTAGTGAGGATTTCCGGAATTACTGGATTTTCCGGAAATACGGTATCAAATCGTTTGCCGTGGATTTGCTGTTCCTTCCGGGCAATCTACGCAGACGCAGCAGTTTCCAGACTTTTTGGCACAGGCATTTTAATCTGACTAAGAATACTTACGAAGGCACTGACGCAGACCTGCAGATGGCTCAGGATTTGAACGACTTTGATGCGTTTATTTGCGGAAGCGATCAAATCTGGAATCTGGATTGTACTCGCGGTCCTGTTCCGCCGTTCTTCCTTTCATTTGCGCCTAACGACACCAAGAAAATCGCGTATGCGCCAAGTATGTCACATGCCAAGTTTGTAGAGAAGAATTTCACCGCAGAAGACAAGAAGAGGATTTCCGGTTGGCTAAATCGTTTTGACTCGGTATCCGTGCGTGAGATTTCTGTTGCTGGGCAGTTTCAGGACTTGACGGATAAATCCATCGTCGAAACGCTTGATCCGACGCTTTTGCTTGATCTGAAGGACTATCGGCATATTCAAGCACCCGAACTCCAGAAGAGGCTCAAAGAAGGCAAGTATATCTTTGCCTATACGCTGTGGCCGAATAAAGACATGGTGAAATATATTGATGAGCTCGCAGCAGAACGAAATCTGACTATCGTTTACTACTCGAGGAATCCAATTCATTATAAGGCGCATTCCATCAACGTGTGGGGGATTGGCCCTGCTGACTTCCTCACGTTAATCGACAAGGCCGCGTGCGTAGTATCTAACTCATTCCATGCCACGGTGTTCTCTATTCTTTATGGAAAGCCTTTCCTTACGTTTGGAACCGAGAAGAGCAGCTCTCGCATGAAGACGCTTCTCACCAAGCTTGGATTGTCGGAAGAGCATTTGTTGCCGCCCGATTTCGAAGGCGGAACGAGAATTAAGCCGTTTGTGTCTAAGCTAGATGTTGCACGGCTCAATGAACTGCGTGCAACATCCGAGCAATTCCTTAAAATGGCGCTAGCATGAAATGAACGGACGGGTGCCTACCACCGTCTTTTCGATTAAGATTTGAGCGTGAGCTATCGCATAACATTTTTTCATGCGGATTTTGCCGGCACTATTTTCATCCTATAATATGATTTAATTTGGAATAAATCTAACTTAAATCCAGTGAGAGATAACGTCCGAATTCCTGCGCACTTTCGGTTTTGTTCTTCGTTGAGATGTTGAA
>ERZ1027010.1192-NODE-1192-length-9787-cov-4.722976_pt1 | contig 9787 bp, 9 predicted proteins | sample MGYA00519448_ERZ1027010 | MGnify/ENA primary metagenome ERZ1027010 (study PRJEB26926, sample SAMN06164694) | human gut metagenome | biome: ENVO:00009003; feature: ENVO:2100002; material: ENVO:00002003 | host: Homo sapiens | place: USA | collected 2012 ... | reverse complement strand
CCTAAGCCTTCGTCGGCAGCGTCAGATGTGTATAAGAGACAGATCAGAAGCTTTAGAGCTTGCGGAACTTAACGAGGAAACATATAACAAATTCAAAGCTGCGAAGTAATTTTGTCCACGGACAAAAATCGAATACAAACGTAAGGACACTTGATATTTCAGGTGTCCTTTTTTTTATAAAAAGGAGTAATTAGACCATGGAAAGAATATTTTACATTTCACTGGGTGCAAGTCTTTGTATAACAGGAATTTGGGGAATAATCAGAGAATTTATTCCTGAGAAATACAGACTTTTCAAGAAAGGCAGGAAAAAATAATGATATTCTATGATGAAGAACACGAGGAACTTTTTAATAAGTTGTGCAAGAAAATGCCCTATCTTGACAGCTATCACTTGTCGCTTGCGTATCTTTTGACAATGGACAGTGTTTTGCGTCACCATATTGGCGCACTATATGACGTAAAAAAAGATGTTATTATTTTCGAGGGTCTGAATAAGCCGTTTCAGACAAGCACAAGCAGTAAAACAACACGTTTGGCATTCAACCTTTGGAACGGTTCAGTGTATGACTCCGATCCCCCCGAAACGTATATCGACAAGAACGGAGCGAAAGAATATGTGCCGAGCAAGTATTATGCGCCTGACACTATTTTCAACTGCACGTATGCACCGTACTACTTTGAAGCAATCAAGATGAGATTCGAGATTTCCATGTGAGAAGATTTTAATAAAGGAGTGATATGACAATGGTTGAGGGTGAATTAAAGTGCAAAAAATGTGGTGCTATTCTTAATGATTTTAATTGTGACGAATTGTATGATTTGCACGAGAAAAATATAGACGTTGATAATTCAACCGAGCTGATGTGCAACGATTGTGCTTTTAGAGAAGATGCCAGAAAACACGTTCAGGAGTTTATATGTAATGATGAAAGTCTTGAACTTGATGAGCGTATGTTTATTTCATTCAAGCGTGTTATGGGAAAATATAAGATAGAGGAGAAATGGCGAAACTATCTTAATGAAGTCTTTTCGAGTGGCGAAGATCCGACGAATTGTAGTTTTGACAATATTGAAGGATTTATTTGTGACTCTGACCAAACAGGCGATGCAGACGATAAGCTTGATTACCTCGCAGACTACTATTATGGCGATAATTGGGAACTCAATGCGCAATTTCAAGATTGGTACTATACATACTTTGGTGGTTTTTGGGTTACGGACTTTGAAGATGATTATGTTTAATATAAAAAGAAAGGCATAGTGAGCAATTATGAAAAACAAATATATCATTATTGATACAGAAACAACTGGCTTTCACCCATATGACGGGGACGAGCTGCTACAAGTATCTATCATAGATACTGACGGAAATGTATTATTCGATGAATATTTCAAGCCGCAGCACCGTACCGAATGGAAAGAAGCTGAACAGGTGAACGGCATAAGTCCTGAAATGGTCGCTGATCGCCCTGCTATTTCTGAAAAAATATCAGAGATAAATGCTATTATTGAAAATTCTGATACTATAATCGGGTACAACACGCAGTTTGACATTGGTTTTCTTAAAGCAAATGGTGCGATAGTTCCTGACGATATAGATACAATTGATGTTATGGAAGATTTCGCTGAGATATATGGTGAACGGAACAGTTTCCGTGACGGCTATAAATGGCAGAAGCTCACAACAGCCGCCGACTACTACGGCTATGACTGGTCACAAAGAGCTGAAACTGCACATAACAGCTTGGGCGATTGCTATGCTACGCTTTTTGTCTATAATAAGATTAATTCTGATACAATGATAATCGAACGTGTCATTGACGGAAAGCGAGTTGGCATTGAGCTAACGCCTGCGGAAATATCTCAGGCATACTGTATCAAAGAGAATGATGATAGACGGCAGGATATACTCAATGCTTTGGACGAAATGGATAGTCTGAAAATAGGCAACACTGAACTTTCAAAGGATTTTCTGAAAAACAGCAATCTTTTTATTTCTGACGTTATCTATCGTTACGAGAAAATGGACGATCACCTTGAGGACTACAACATGGCTATAGAAGATGTGTTGGATAACGCTGATAAAAATTATGCAGGCAAACTTGTATCTCATTACGCTCAAAATATGAGCCTCGCTGATAAAGAACAGTATATTGAAAGTGCTGAAATGGCAATGGATTGGAATGATACTAATGAGCCTGCAATTTCAAAGATAGAACATATGGTATATGAAAAACTTATTGAAACACGTTCTTCTGAAAACACAGCTAAAGCTAAAGCATATATAGATAACATTTCAAAAAAGTGCCATAATGCTAACGACAAGTGTTTTGAGCAGTCACAAAATGATATTTTTCTTTCGGACAGACAGGCTGTACAGGCAGTAAAAATGGGCATACCAGTGGGCTATGTAACAAAATATGCAGGATATCACGGATCATCAGCAGCACTACACACATTCTATATGCTTTCCGAGCAAAACTTCTCAACGCTGAAAAATGACAAAAGCATGGACAAGGGTCCTGTTTTTCACTACACTCTTAATGATGATCAAAAGAAGCAACTGCTTAACATAGTTGACACTGCCCTTAAAGATCCAGAGTATGCTAAATGTCTTGAGCTGCCGAAAAAAACAACTCCGATGAGGAAAAAGAGTATGGGAAGAAAGTAGTAGCTATAAATGAAAAAAAGCAAATGAGCTGTTCACGACTATAGGATACCAATTATCCAAAACGACTTCAGCTATTTGCTTTGATAGTAATATATCATATACAGCCGTAAATGTCAAGTACACCTGAAAAAGCAGACACAAGGAGAAATCAAACAAACATTCTATATCACACTACCCTACCACACGTGGTAGGGTGTAAGGAGGTCCAAAGTTGAATAATGCAATTTATGAAGTCATAAACAACGGTGAGAACAGTTATTACTATACTCACCACGGTGGCAATTGCGTAACAGGTCCGCTAAGACTTGATCAGGCGATCGAATATGCACAGCATAATGATATCGCTCTTAATAAGGCGTTTGAAGCGATAACCTATTCAAATGAGTTTATGACAGCAAAAAAAAGCGAGAATGTATTTGAGAAAATAAATGCTGATGAATTACCGCTTTACAAAAGAGTTTTTGACCAAAGCAATGAGATCAGTACATATGTCACATTGGATCTCGATAAGAATATCTACAGATATTCTGAAAACGTAAACAGATACGGAAGTTTCGCCAAGGACTACAAACTGGATCTCAGTAAAGTAATTGAAGTTGCCAAACAGACCGTTGAGGAATGTAACGTTGCTTATATGAATAAACCGTATGAGTTTACTGAACTAATCAAAAGAACAGATAAAAAGCTTGACGCACTCAATAAGCAGCGTGACGATATTTTGAGAGTAGTGGTCGTTGAGCCGAACAAGCCTGCATATGAAAAGCTTCTTGACTGCTCTGAAAGTAAGCTGAGAGCAATGCAAAAGGTGGTTGACGGCTATATAGAGCCGTTATACGATTATCTTGATGACAGCAAAGCGCTTGCATGGGGAAATGAAGAAGCTCGCATATGTGAAATGCAGCCGAACAGAAAGTTTGACGGCAAGCAAGCGATATGCGGAACATTCTTTATAACTGGCGATAATGGTGAAGATAGCTTATCTTTGACAGAAAGCCAAGTCAAAAAGTATCTTGAGATGTTTAAAAAGCCAGACAGATTTACAGAGCGTGAGATCGGTGAGGCATTCAGATGTGAGGTACATTTCATCTCATTCGAGGAGCTGACACCGACTCAGGCGCCTGAAAGAGCTGCCTCCAAGCCTAAGCCTAAAGGAAGTTTTAAAAGATGAAAATGCAATTTGATCCTTATTCGGAAAGATATTATCAATCCGAAAAAGAAAATATGCTGTACAGGATATCTGCTATGAAAACTGAGCCTGATGGACACACAACGGCGGTCCTCGAAAACATATTTGGCGGCAATTATTACATTGCTTACGGCTGTAAGCTCAATGGACACTGCATAGACTGGGCACACAAGAGCCAATACACTTCAAAAGAACAGGCACTTGAAACGCTTGTGCGGTCAGAAAGTAATGATAATATTATTAAGAAGAACAGAGGTCACAGTCAATCAAGAGGACGATAAAATTATCTTGACGAATCACAAGTAATATGTTAGAATGGAGAAGTTAAATGAAGAATTATCCAATATATGCGATCGCTTTTATCACTAATGTAGCAAATGCGGTGTATATAATAAATGATGACAAGGAGTGTACAACACTAATGGAATATTTTATGGAGAAAATCCTTCCAATACTGATTTCTGTTATCTTTACAGGCATTGTAACTTATGTACTTTCGGCAAGACAGTCAAGAAAATCGCAGATAGTAAAAAACACAGAAGAGATCAAGAAGCTTGCTCGTCAGCTGGGCGTTAATGATGAAAAGACATTTCACGCTGAATTTTCAGAACAGTACAATAAAATAATGGACAATATCGGCAAGACGCCAAATGACAAAGCCCTCACAGGACAGCACCAAGATATGCTCAACACGCTGCAAAAGGATTTTCAGGTAATAAACGGGCGCTATGAAAAAGAAGATGACTGCTATCGCAAATTTACTGCACAGCAGCTTGACCTCAAGGAAACACTCGACAACTTCTCACGGGATTATGCAAAGGTCATCGGGCTGAATGCAAAGCTTTTTAATGAAACTATCGCTTTGAAAAACGAAATTGACAAGTTGAAGGCGGCAAATAAGGAGCTTAGATCTGAATTATCAAAAGGTAAAGATATGGGACACGGAAATTCACTTCATATGTGAGTTTCATATTTTAATATTTTTCGGCTGATTTTGGTAAACATGACCAAAAAAGATTAGTTACCATTAGCATTTACACCGAAAAGAATATATGATATAATGATAGCAAGAAAAGCAAAAGGAGGACTCCACAATGAAAAGAACAGATATAACAAGAACGATAGCTTCCCTGCTGATAACAGCCGTAATGCTCGGCGTGACAGGCTGCGGAAATGTTAATACAGATACATCATCAGCCCCTCCAAAGGCAACCACAACGGCTTCAAGCGCAGAAGCTTCGGCAACTACCACAACAGAAGCCACACTGACCTCTCAGAGTGAGGAAACAACTTCCCTTTCGGCTACCACAACGGGAACGTCTGCAAGCACAAGAAGCACAAGCAGCTCTAAATCATCGACTGATCCAAAGAACACCGCAAAGACGAACAGCTCTAAGGCTAGTAATGGCGGCACAGTGAATAATAATCAGAGCTACAGCCACAGCACTTCAAACAATGGCTCAGGCAACAACAGCTACAGCAATGACAATAACAACAGCTATCAGCCACAGCAGACGGAACGTCAGACAGAAAGACAGACAGAACGTCAGACAACGACTACAAGACAGACAACAACGGCAAAGAAAACGCAAGCTCCGAAGCCAAAGCCGACTACAACTACAACTGCTAAACCAAAGTTTAAGCTTACACAGAATGATATAGACAGAGCAAAAAGAGAACTTCAGGCGTATTCAAGAACGTTGTCACATGATTATGTGTATTCATTATATGAGGAATGTGGGTATTCATCACCCGATGACTTCTATGAGCTTGACGAAAGTACATCTAACCTTGATAATTCTTCATGGGGTACGCCCGATACAGTTTCACCTGATACATACTCATCATATGATGAATTGTACCAAAAGGTACGAGGACACATTGACGTTTTATATAAGCGTATAAAATATGACTCACACGTTGTAGTATACGTTGAATGGCATGGTGACGGATCAGCTATCAATAGTGACGGCAAGCCTGCATGGGAAATATACCTCCTTTACTGATATAAATAAAACTGAATAGAGTTTAAAAGCAATTCGATTTTCTTTCGGATTGCTTTTTTTATTGCGGAAATTCAAGTCCTATGGGCTTTTTAGATAGATAAAAAATTTTTAGGAGGAAAACAAATGAAAAAGAAAAGTCTTTTCAAACGTCTGAGCAGTGTTGCACTTGCATTTCTGCTCAGCTTGTCGGCTCTTACACAAGGCATAACAGCCAGTGCGTTCTCCGACAAAAACCAAGCCACTCAGCAGTGGCTGTCAACATGGAGCTATGATTTCCGTGGCTCAGGTCTGCCAAATGGCTATGATATTGAAACAGGGAAATACAATGACACTCACTTCACTGGATACTTTGCATCAGAAGTGCCGTATTTCACAACATCTGATAACAACTACGCTTACTGCATTAACTTTGATAAGCTGCATAATAGCGGAACAGTTTCAAAGCAGCAGACACTTAATGATTACATGAAAAAAGGTCATATTCCTGATGATATGCAGTATCAGATAAAAGAATTCTGTATTTACAGTTACAAGGGAAAAACTCAGTACGGCTATTCCAAGGACATCGAACTGTGTGCGTCAAGTGTTATGTCACAGGCGGTTTCTGCACGTTTTTTTGATGAAAGCACAACAGGGCTTTCAAGCAATGAAACAAAGCTTCTCAACAGTTATTACTACAATGGCAATAATGCTTCTGCTCATCATCAAGAGTTGGTCGAGTGCTACAAAAAGATGAAGTCTGAAATGGTTTCTCACCATGATGTTCCAAGTGGTACAAGCAAAAACAGCAAGAGAATACCTGCAAGCGCAACATATCCTGCAACGTATAATGCCAAAACAGGCAAGTGGACAGCTACAGTTAAGCTTGACAGCACTCTTTCACAGTTCAGTGTTTCAAAGCCGAACGCAGTAACTTCTCAGAAGTCAGGCTCAGAGATAATTCTCACAGCAGACAATGAGAAAGACCTTAAAAACGTTGTAATCTCTATTACAAAGACAAAGGGCAAATATGTTGACCACATTGACGAGTGTTCACCTCTTATCCTTTCGGGCGGCTCAGACGTTCAGGAAATGGTGGTTTCTTGCTACGAGGATAAAGACCCAGTAAAGGCTTATCTGAAAATAACAACACCTATAGGATCAGCTCACATCAACAAAACATTCACAGATTACTTCGGCAACGCTCAGACAGCCACAGCTGATATGTACAAAGCCGTCAAGTTCCAGCTTGCCTGCAAAGTCGGTGACAGCTACAAGTTTGTAAAGGCAACTGGAAAGGACGGAAGCTACAGCTTCACTGACCTCGCTTCACAGGCTACAGACCTTACGCCAAACGGCAAGGGTGATATTGATGTAACAGGTCTGCCAGAAGGCGATTATGAATGGAGAGAAATATCCACGGCAGACGGATATATGATTTCATCAAAGAAAGCTATCACTGTTACCGCTGACAAGACGGCTAAAACGGAGTTCATCAACAAGGCTTCTGCTCCTGACAAGGGCAAGATAACAATTCACAAGCGTGACGCTGAAACAAGAGCTGACCTTGCAGGCGCAAAGTTTGAAGTGGCAGCAGCCGAGGATATCTACGTTGGCAATGGCTATTGTATCTATCCGAAAGGAACAGTTATCGACACCATTACCACAGGCGCAGACGGCATAGCTGAAACAACAAAGGCTATCTACAAGGGCTACAGCTACACTGTGACAGAAATTGAAGCACCAAAGGGCTATTCGATTTCTGACGAGCCTACACAGACTATCAAGCTTGTTGAACAGCAGGCGGAGTTCGTTGTAGATTTTGAAAACGAGCAAAACACTATTCCTTTTGAGATAACAAAGACTGACATTTCAACAGGCGAGCTTATCCCTGATTGTACTTTTGAAATTCTTAATGAAAATAAAGAACAGGTCATCACAGGAACTACAGACGAGAACGGCATTGCAAAGTTTCAGCTTGCTATAGGCAAATATTTCTATCGTGAGATTTCAGCACCTGATATCTATGAAATTGACGATACTCCTTATCCGTTCGAAATAACAGAAAACGATGATATCGTCAAGGCTGAAATGACAAACAAGAAGAAAAGTGGCTCTATAAAGGTCACAAAGACAACAACGGGCAATCTCAATATCGAGGGCATTAAGTTCTTTGCAACAGGAATTTCTGATACAAACAAGGACTTGAAGTTTGAAGCGACAACAAATGAAAATGGCGTAGCAATGTTCGATAAGCTTGTTATCGGCAAGTATGTCATCACAGAGGACGGCTCAACAGTTCCTGCGGCTTACCTCACTGCTGATGAGCAGGAAGTAACAGTTGAATACAACGAAACAGCAGAGGTTTCTTTTGAGAACGAGGAAAAGACAGGCTCTATCACAGTTCACAAGACTACAGAAGGGCAGAAGAATATCGAGGGTATCACTTTCTATCTGAGAGGAACATCTGACTCAGGCAGAGAGATAAACATTCCTGCGACAACAGACAAAGACGGCATAGCAAAGTTTGAAAATATTCCAATCGGCACATACATGGTTATCGAGGACGAGGAAACAGTTCCTTACGGCTATCTCGTTGCTGACGAAAAGGAAGTCAAAGTCGAGTATGCTCAGACAATAGACGCAACGATACTCAACGAGGAAAAGACAGGTTCTATCACTGTTCACAAGACTACAGAGGGACAGAAGAATATTGAGGGTATCAAGTTCTATCTCAGAGGTACATCTGACACAGGACGTGAGATTGATATTCCTGCGATAACTGATGAGAACGGCATTGCTAAGTTTGAGAACATTCCTATTGGTACATACAAAGTTATCGAGGATAAGGAAACAGTACCATACGGATATCTTGTGGCTGACGAAAAGGAAGTCAAAGTCGAGTATGCTCAGACAATAGACGCAACGATACTCAACAACGAGCAGACAGGCTCTATAAAGGTACACAAGAAAACTGCTGATATGACTAACGTTGAGGGCATCAGATTTATTCTTTCGGGAGTTTCCGATACTGGCAGAGAGATACGCATTGAAGCCGTCACCGACAAGGACGGACTTGCGAAGTTTGAGGGCGTTCCAGTTGGTACATACACTATCACAGAGGACGGCAGCACAGTTCCATACGGTTATCTTGTGGCTGACTCCAAACAGGTGACAGTGGCATATGCACAGACTGTTGACACAGATATGGTGAATGAGAAAGCTCCTGATACGCCGAACACAGGCGTAACGGACAATGACACAGACGGTAGAACAGCACTGTGCAGCGTGGCTATCATTCTCGCAGGAGCTGCGGTCCTGATGTTCAGCCGAAAAAGAAAAGAAAGATAATTGATATTGTCTGAAAAAAGACAGTAAAAAGGGGATCAATTTATCACATGAAGAAAGCGCCTGCAACGGGGCAGGCGCTGGGGAGGATTAATCACTGTTTTTCATATACATTAAGAAGTCTTTGCATATAGATTGATGTTCAAGAAAGTTTTTTCTTTGATTATATGTTTTTAGTTGTATAGCCGCATTTAATTCTACTGCAAAAAGATACCATGCTTTTTCAAAAGTTTGTGTTATCAGTGGCACAGTATCAGGAATACTAAGTTTAACATAATTTACATCCTGGTTTTTTATTACTTTTGAAGTCATCCTATGATTACCATCAATGACCATTTTCTCTGATTGTAATCTGCATGGAAAATCAATAACAATAATAGGAGTTTCGCAAGAGAAATGATACTTTTTAATATCATTTTGCACTTCATATTCAACATTGTTATATACAAGCCTTCGTGCATTTAATCTTTGAAAATCATAATTTTGAGCAACGTCAACAGCCTTGTCAACATTAAAATGAATATAAAATTGTGCAATGCTAGGTATTTTTATTATTTGTTGATAATATTCACATGGTTTGTTTTTGTCATACGA
>ERZ1027010.1161-NODE-1161-length-9928-cov-4.963334_pt1 | contig 9928 bp, 7 predicted proteins | sample MGYA00519448_ERZ1027010 | MGnify/ENA primary metagenome ERZ1027010 (study PRJEB26926, sample SAMN06164694) | human gut metagenome | biome: ENVO:00009003; feature: ENVO:2100002; material: ENVO:00002003 | host: Homo sapiens | place: USA | collected 2012 ... | reverse complement strand
CACCTAAGCCTTCGTCGGCAGCGTCAGATGTGTATAAGAGACAGCTTTAAGCCGTTTTTCAGTTTTTCAAATAATCCCATTGAAAAATTTTCTCCTACTTTATATATTCAACCAGCTTTTCCAAAGCCTCATCGGCATTTACCGTACAGTCGGGAATAAGCGGTTCTTCACTTTTGTTTATATCCACACGGTAGAATTTCTTGTATGATACACTCAGTACAAGATTCGATTCCGGAAGCTGAAAGCCCAGCTTGTCACCGTATGCGGTCGGCATATTTCCCGGTATTTCGCCTATCACCTTTCCTATGCCGTTATCCTGTATCACCGTTGCAAAGTTCATTGCCGAGCTGAACGTGTATTGCGATGTCAGCACATACACCTTGCCGTCAAAAGCATTTTCAACGTGCTTGTTCGGCGTTATCTCATCACGGTACGAGATCAGATTTCCGCCGTTTCTTATATCCGTTCCGCCGAACAGCTTATAGTCGCTTATATTTATATATCTCAGAAATTCGTTTATGACCTCTGTTGTTCCGCCGCCGTTGCTTCTTAAGTCAACGGCGATATTTCCGATATTGTTATCTCTTACCGCACCGAAAAATTCTAACAACCTATCGGTGTATTCCTGTGACATTTCACAACGGTTGAGTGTGAAAACACCGAGCGAATTCTCCTTGTCGATCTTATATGAGCATAGCTCAAGCTGTTTTCTTTCGGGCGGCTCGTCCGTCATATCAAAATGCTTTGTTTCTTTATTACCGCTGAAAACAACATCTATCCCGTCGGATACATCCGCACCGAGAAGCGTAAGCCAGCTGCCGTACTCCAGAGCCTCGCCGAACATATAGTCCGCATAGAAGCTGACCTGCGGCTCGCACGGGAACACCTTTTTGAAATGCTCCTTCATACTGTCCGCCGATATGCCGTCAATTGATAAGAGCGTTCCGTTTTTGTACGCCGTACTTATCTCGATTCCGCCGTTTACATACTCCGTACCCGATACGGTAACTATCGTATGTGCATCATCAAGCGTGCAGACAAGCTCCGCAGATTTCTCCCACAGTTCCTTTACCGTCACGCTGTCCTTATCCATCAGTTCTCTGCGCAGCTTTATGTATACGTCGCCGAATCTTTTCTCCGCACCGTCGTCAATAAGAAACACCGGATGTTTTGCCCTCACCGTGTCATACACATATTTTAAATCCTTTTGTGCCTGCTCTGAGCTAAGTCCGGTATCAAGCGACAGTGTCGGCTCAAAATCAGTCTGTGCGTCACAACCGCAGATTTTAAGCTCTATACCGCCTACCGCAAGAATAACGGCAAGCAATAAAGCTGTTACTCTCAATTTGTTCATTTTCTACCCCGATATTTCATATACAATATACGATTTCCTTATGCAATTTCCTTTATGCGTTTTCGACCTCGTTTAAAAATTCCTCGCTGAATTCCTGCCTTAACAGTCCGGATACGCCCTTTTCCTGCATATAAACGCCATACAGCACATCGCACAGTTCAATCGTACCTCTCCTGTGCGTTATTACCATAAGCTGAGTGTTATGCGAGAAACGCTTAAGATATGTAGCGTACTTCTGTACGTTTGCCTCGTCAAGCGCCGCATCGACCTCATCAAGCATACAGAACGGTGTCGGTCTGTGAAGCAGTATCGCAAGATAGATAGTCAGCGCTACCATCGACTTTTCACCGCCCGAAAGAAGCGACAGGCTCTTTATTACCTTTCCCGGAGGTGCGGCATATATCTCAACATCGGAGTTCAGCACATCGTCCGGGTCTGACAGCTGAAGCCTTGCTTCGCCGCCGCCGAATATCTCGCTGAACAGCATTCCGAAGTGGTGATTTATATCGTCAAAGCTCTCCGTGAACCTCTGCTTTATATCCTTTATAAGATCTGCAATAAGGCTTTCAAGCTCCGTCTTGGATGTTTCAACGTCCTTTAGCTGTTTTGCAAGAACGCCGTAACGCTCAGATACCTCCTCCAGTTCTTCTATAGAGCTGTAGTTTACGCTTCCCAGTGCCGCAATGCTTCTCTTTATCTCGGCAAGCTCCGCCTTAAGCATGAATATGCCTGCGTCATCTACAGGCTTCGCACGTTCCTTTGCCTCACTGCGTGTCATTTCGTACTTGTCCCACAGTCCCGAGATTATCTTCTCGGTCTGACCTTCCGCCGATCCTTTACGCTCTTCCTGTCTGGCAAGATCCGCACTGAACTTTTCCTTCGCCTCGGTAAGCTCCCTTATCGACTTGTTTATCTCGCTGATACGCTTTTCAGCCGCATTTGTGAGCGATACGTTATCTGCGATTGCCTTTTCGTTGTCGCCTGCCGTTTTTGCTATTTCTTCGGTCTGAGCCGTTTTCAGAATTATGATTTCATTCTTCTGCTCAATGCCGTTTTTAAGCTCCTCAATTTTTCTTAGCTGTTCGCTTCCGCCGTCGCTCAGCGCAAGGATAGATGCGTCTATACCCTCTATCCTTGTGCGGATGTTGGATATATCGCCGTTTACCGTCAGAACGTCCATATTGTTCCTTTGTATCCTGTCGGCTATCTCTTTTCTCTTATCCTCCGCCTTGTCAAGTCCGCTTCTCTGCTCGTTCAGAGCCCCCTCGTTCTTTTCGATTTCGGCAAGCACGCTTTCAAGCTGTGACTTTGTATCGGAAAGCAGCTTCCTGCCGTCATTCTCGGCTCTTTCCTGTGCGTCAAGCTGTTCCTCGGCACTGTCACGCTGTGCGGTAAGCTGTGACAGCAGCTGCTTTATACCGTCACGCTGTGCCTCAAGTCTTGCTATCTTAGGCTCGCACTGCGATACGGTTTCGGAAAAGCCCTCCATTTCCTCCGCCATCTTTGCGACTTCCGCCTGCAAGGGCTTTAGCTGTTCGCTCTCGGCTTTTATCTTCTCACCGAGTTCTTCAATCTGTTCGGATAATAAAGCAAGCTCCTGCTTTCTTGCGATTATGCCTGCGTCATTTCTGACACTGCCTCCCGTGAACGAACCGCCTGCGTTGATGACCTGACCGTCAAGCGTCACTATTTTGAAGCGGTATCCGTACTTCTTCGCAATAAACGATGCCGTATCAATATCCTCAACGACCGCCGTCTTTCCGAGTATGGATTTTACTATCCCGTCATACAGCCCGTCATATTCCACAAGGTCGCACGCCATACCCTCAAAGCCGTTCTCATTACTCAGCCCTCCGACTTCGAGCATCTTTCCCTTTACGCTTGTAAGAGGTAAGAATGTCGCACGTCCGAGGTTGTTTTCCTTAAGATAACGCATACTGCGCTTTGCCGCTTCCTCGTTGTCGGTAACGATGTTCTGCATTATACCGCCGAGCGCTATCTCAATAGCCACCGTATAACGCTTGTCCACGCTGATTATATCGGCTACCGTACCTCTTATACCGCTGAGCCGTCCTTGCCTGTCCGCCATTATTACCGACTTTACGCTTGACTGGAAGCCCGCCATATTCTTGTCTATCTCGTCAAGCACCTGATGACGTGACGCTTTCGTTTCGTACTCCTTGCGTAGCGTTTCAAGCGTCTGACCTGCCGTTTTCAGCTTGTCGTTCTTATTGGCAAACAGCTTTTTATATCCTGTCAGCTTGTTCTCGGCTTCGGCCTTTTCTTCCTTTGCCTGTTCAAGCTCTTCATCGGTATCGCTGAGCTTTATTCTCTGCGTCTTTGCTTCTGCCGCCGCATTCTCAGCCGTTCTTGTAAGTTCCTCCTTACGCTTTGAAAGCTGTTCGGAGGTTGCCTCTATCTGCTGTACCGAAAGCTGCAGCTGCGTTCTTTTAAGATACAGCCGACCCTGCTTTTCGTCAAGTTCCTTGTACTCCCCCGAGAGCGTTTCGCCCTCTGCGTCGATTCCCGTCAGTTCCTCCGTCAGCCGTTCGCTGTCCGCCTTCAGCCGACCTATTTGTGCCTGCTTTTCCTCTATCTCGTTTTCAAGGTTCTTTTTATCTTCTTCAAGCCTTGCCTTGCCGCTCTTGCCGTCCTCTATCTGCTTTTCGGTTTCCGCAATAGCTTCTTCTGCGTGTGAAATATCGTTGCGCAGTACGGCAATCTCAGCCTTTATATCGCTTATGCGGTCCTTTGCCTCGTCACTTCCGGCTTTCAGCTTTTCAAGCTCGGCACGGAGCGTCATTCTGCGGTTGTTGTTGTCCTCTTCCTCAGCCTCCAGCTTTGCAATATCCCTGTCGAGATTTTCGCACTCCGCCTTGCTGAGAAGTAATTTGTCCTCCGCTTCCGAAATTGTCTTTTCAAGTGCGGACAATTCGTACATACTTACCGTTATATCAAGATCTTCTTCCCTCGAAAGCAGTTCCTTCGCCTTTTTAGCCTTTGCCGCCTGCTTTTCGAGCACAGGGAGTCTTGTTTCAAGTTCCGACGCTATATCACGGATACGGAGCAGATTGTCCTCCGTGCGCTTCAGCTTGTTCTCTGCGTCCTTTTTCTGCGCTAAGAATTTCGATACGCCTGCCGCTTCTTCAAAAACCTCACGGCGCTTGCTTCCGCCCGATTCTACTATCTCCGACACCTTGCCCTGACCTATAACGCTGTATCCGTCACGGCCAAGACCCGTACCCATGAACAGTTCGTTTATATTCTTGAGCAGTGTCTTTGCTCCGTTTATCTTATATTCCGATTCGCCGCTCCTGTACAGCTTACGGGATATTACCACCTCGTCACTGTCTACCCTGAGCGCCCTGTCACAGTTATCTATAGTCAGCGTTACACTTGCAAAGCCCATCGGCTTTCTGCGTACAGTTCCGTGAAAGATAACATCCTCCATTTTATCTCCACGCAGACTTTTAGCGCCCTGCTCTCCCATTACCCAGCGCAGTGCGTCACTTATATTACTTTTACCGTTGCCGTTACTTCCGACAACAGCGGTCATTCTCTTGTCAAAATGCAGTATGGTCTTATCGGGAAACGATTTGAACCCGTATATTTCCATAGATTTAAAAAACATCAACCGATCCTCTCCGCACGGAAATCCGTGCCTTTCTCTTCCTTTATCTTAAAGGAAATTCCACGCTGTGAAAGCGCATTGCGGTTTGCTCCGCCCTGCCCGATTATCTTGCTTATATTACGCTTGTCCGTGTAAAAGACGTATTTTCCCCCGTCCTCGCACACAGCGTTCATCTTTTCCAGATACAATATGCTCTCGGCTATCTCACGCAGTGCCGGATGATATACTCCCCCGACCATTTCCTGCTCAACATCACGGCTTGCATGAAGCCCCATACGGATAACTGCGACCCCTGCCTTGTTAAACATATCGAGCAGCCTTGCACAGAGCCTTGTTGTCTGTTCAAAGGTAAAGCTGTCATACATTCCGCTCTCGTGCAGCCTGCCAAGCTCGGTATTCTTAAGTATCACTGTCGGATATATCCTCACCGTGTCGCAGTGGAGTGCGATAAACTCCTTTGCGGTATCAATGCAGTATTGCTCCGTGTCCTTATACAGCCCCGTCATCATCTGAAGTCCGAGTTCAAATCCGCTCTGCTTTATAAGCCGTGAGGCACGTCTTACATCCTGTGCCGTATGGCCTCTGCGGTTAGCTGTCAGCACCTCGTCATTCATACTCTGTGCGCCAAGCTCTATCGCCGTCATGCCGTAGTTTTTAAGAATGCCGAGTATTTCATCGTCAATGCAGTCGGGTCTTGTCGAACAGCGTATACCGTCATACTGCTCGGGATATGCGTCTGTATAACGCTTGGCTACCGTCAGCAGTCTTATCATATAATCCATGTCTATTGCGGTAAAGCTGCCGCCGAAAAACGCTATCTGTGCCTTCGTACCGCTGTCTTTAAGATTTTCAAGCTGTCCCTCAAGTATGCTTTCAAGCTCCTTTTCAGTGACAGGCTCGCTGTGTCCGCTTATCGTTTTCTGATTGCAGAAGCTGCATATATGCGTACAGCCGTAATGCGGTATAAATACCGAAATGTTAGTTTGTTTCATATCCCATAAGGCTAATAGCCTCTTTTGCGGCGCTCTGCTCCGCTTCCTTCTTGCTCTTGCCCTTACCCGTGCCTATTATCTGACCGTTCAGAAGCACATTCGCCGTAAACTGCTTGTTATGCGCCTGTCCGCTTTCGTCACTTATCTCATAGGTAACACGTTCCTCCGGGTTCTGCTGAATTATCTCCTGCAATACCGTCTTGTAATCTCCGAGCAGGAATTTACCCGTGCTCAGCTTGTCAAGCGGCGGTATAAACGGCAGTATGAAATTCCTTGCCGCTTCAAATCCGCCGTCAAGATATATTGCCGCAATAAGCGCCTCAAATGCGTCCGCCAGTATCGAGTGGCGATCTCTGCCGCCCGTATGTTCTTCTCCTTTTCCCAGAAAAATATACTTGCCTAAATCTATTTTTCTTGCAAAGGGATAAAGCGCATTTTCACACACTACGCTTGCTCTTATCTTGGTAAGCTGTCCTTCGGGCAGATTGGTAAGATTTTCAAAGAGATGCTCGGACACAACAATGCTCAGCACGCTGTCGCCTAAAAATTCAAGGCGCTCGTTACTGCGCAGATGTTTTCCGTTTGTGTATGACGAATGAGTAAGAGCCTCTTTTAAAAGCTCGGGATTTTTGAACGTATAGCCTATTATCTGTTCAAGCTCTGTCATTTCTTTTCCTTTCAATAATTCTCACGGGAGGGAAGCCCCTCCCGCAAGCCAAAAATCAACCTTCCGTATTTTCCGACAGCACCTTTTCCATCTCTGCGATAACGTTTCTCTCAACGAAATCCTTGGCCTGTCTTACGGCATTCTTGAACGCAAGAGCGTCACTGCTGCCGTGCGCCTTAAGCACAGGCTTTGCCGTACCTAAAAGCGGAGAACCGCCTGTTTCCCTGTAGTCCATCTGCTTGCTTATTTCCTTGATGCCCTTCATAGTAAACATTGCGCCTATCTTTGTACCGAGGTTGCGGAAGAATATCTTCTTGAGCGAAGCCTTCATAAACTTGCCCATGCCCTCTACTGTTTTAAGGTAGATGTTACCCGTAAAACCGTCCGTTACAACAACGTCGACCTCGCCTAAAGCCGCATTTCTCGCCTCGACATTGCCCGTGAAATTAAGCGTGCTGTTTTTGAGCAGAGCGTAAGTTTCCTGTTCAAGCTCCCTGCCCTTTTCTTCTTCTGCGCCGACATTCAGCAGTCCGACCTTGGGGTTGTCAACACCCATTATCTTGTTCATATAAACACTGCCCATAACCGCAAACTGCCTTAACATATCCGGACGGCAATCAACGTTTGCACCGCCGTCAAGCAGTATATACATATTATTAAGACCGGGCATTACAGGTGTCAGCGACGGACGCTTTACGCCCTTTATACGCTTTACTATAAGAGTACCGCCCATAACAAGAGCCGCCGTACTGCCTGCGCTTATCATAGCGTCCGCTCTGCCGTCAGCTACCATCTGCATAGCCACGCCCATAGAGCAGTTCTTCTTTTCCTTTAATATCATCTTTGGGTTATCCTCTATCTCGATAACTCCGTCAGCCTGCTCAAATGTGATATGCTCCTTTGAAAGTCCAAGTCTTTCAAAGCACTCGTCGAGCTTCTTTGTGTCGCCCGTCAGCACAATGTCAACCCCGTACTCCTTTACAGCGTCAACCGCACCCTTTACTACCTCGTCCGGCGCATTATCTCCGCCGAAAGCGTCTATAGCTATTTTCATAATCCGTTTTCCTTTCGTATAAAATCCGGTACTTATCGCTTTGCCTTTAGTTTTTCACAGAGGGTCTGCCCCTCCAGTATCAAAACACCGACCGTTCAAAAAGCTGTTTTGCTGTTTTGCTAAACAGACAGACAGACCGCATTACCGCTGTGCAGTGATTCCCTGCTCGCAGAGTGCATTTCTCAGATCCTCAAGTCCTCTGTCCGCAATCGTCCTGTATCTCAGCTTCTTGTCCTTTATCCTTTCGGGGAGCGGCGGCAGTATTCCCATATTCGCCCCCATCGGCTGAAAGTCCTTGTTCTCCGTGCTTATATGCCTTGCCAGTGCCGCTGTCATGCAGGTTTCGGGCAGTTCGAGCGGCTTTTCTCCGTCAAGCGCCCTTGCAAGATTTATTCCGGCGATAATGCCCGATGCCGCGCTTTCGACATATCCCTCAACACCCGTCATCTGACCTGCGAAATATATATTGTCGCTGTCGATAAGTCTGAAATTCTTATCAAGCAGACCGGGAGAATTAAGGAAGGTATTCCTGTGCATAACGCCGTATCTTACAAATTCCGCATTCTGAAGCCCCGTTATCATCGAGAATACTCTTTTCTGCTCTCCGAATTTAAGATTCGTCTGGAATCCCACAAGGTTGTAAAGCGTACCCTCGTTGTTTTCTTTTCTCAGCTGTACCACCGCATAAGGCCGTCTGTCTGTTCTTGGGTCGATAAGCCCCACAGGCTTCATACAGCCGTAGCGGACGCTTTCTATTCCACGCTTTGCAAGCACCTCTACAGGCATACAGCCCTCATACACTTTAAGATTCTCAAAGCTTTTGAGCTGTACGCTCTCTGCGTTTACAAGCTCGTTATAAAAGGCTTCGTATTCTTCCTTTGTCATCGGGCAGTTGATATAATCCGCCTCGCCCTTGTCATAACGTGTAGCGAAAAACGCAAGGCTCATATCAATGCTTTCTGCGGTAACTATAGGTGCCGCCGCATCGTAGAAGCTGAGCGGACTTCCACAGCGCTCCTGTATCTTTTCGGCGAATATATCGCTTGTCAGCGGACCTGTCGCAATTACGGTATCGCTTTTGGGAAACTCCGTTATCTCGCCGTTTACGATTTCAATATACGGGTGATTAGTTATCATTTCGGTCACAGCGTCGGAAAATTCCGTGCGGTTGACCGCAAGAGCGCCGCCTGCACCGACCTTTGTTTTCTCTGCGGCTTTCATCGTCACAGAGTTCATATAACGCATTTCTTCCTTAAGCATACCGCAGGCACTGGCAGTATCCGCACTTTTCAGCGAATTACTGCACACAAGCTCCGCAAAGCCCTTGTACTTATGGGCAGGCGAATACTTTTCCGGCTTCATCTCACACAGCCTTACATGAAAGCCCCTGTTTGCAAGCGCCCACGCCGCCTCAACTCCGGCAAGACCTGCGCCTATCACGGTAACAGTCTTTTTATCCAAGTTTATCCTATCCTTATCAGTTTTCGTTCTTCTTATCCTCATCGGCGGGACGCACATATCCGCAGCCGTCCTTGGCGCAGTATACCTGACCCTGCTTGCCGACCTTCTTGAAAAGCGTAGAACCGCACTTGGGACATTTATCCTCAAGCGGAGTATCCCACGTCATAAAGTTGCAGTCCTTGTAGTTCTCGCATCCGAAGAATGGCTTGCCCTTCTTTGATTTCTTTGCAAGCATCTTGCCGCCGCAGTGCGGGCAAAGTCCGCCTGTTTCGTTTACTATTCTCTTTGTATTCTTGCACTCCGGGAATCCCGAACAGCCGAGGAACTTTCCGTAAGGACCTATCTTTATGACCATAGGCTTTCCGCACTTGTCGCAGACTATATCGGTAGGCTCATCGGGTATCTTCACCCTCTTGCCCTCCATATCCTTTTCAGCCTTTGTCAGCATCTTGTCAAAGCCTGTATAGAACTTTCCGAGTACATCCACCCAGTCAGCCTTGCCTGCTTCTATCTTATCAAGGTCGCTTTCCATCTGAGCGGTAAACTTTGCGTCTACTATACGCTCAAAGTGACCTTTCATAAGGTCGGTTATAACTATGCCGAGCGAGGTCGGCTTTAACTGCTTTGCCTCACGTTCAACATAGTGCCTGTCGAGTATAGTGGCGATTGTCGGCGCATAGGTAGACGGTCTGCCTATGCCGTTTTCTTCAAGTGCTTTGATAAGGCTCGCCTCTGTATCTGTCTCTTATACACATCTCCGAGCCCACGA
>ERZ1027010.1156-NODE-1156-length-9949-cov-5.179200_pt1 | contig 9949 bp, 7 predicted proteins | sample MGYA00519448_ERZ1027010 | MGnify/ENA primary metagenome ERZ1027010 (study PRJEB26926, sample SAMN06164694) | human gut metagenome | biome: ENVO:00009003; feature: ENVO:2100002; material: ENVO:00002003 | host: Homo sapiens | place: USA | collected 2012 ... | reverse complement strand
AGCGTCAGATGTGTATAAGAGACAGACCGTGTGTTGCGCGACCGCAGGAGCTCCCGCCGCCGGTTGTCCGGAATTCTCCGCAGGTTGCGGCTCGTCATGCGCCCCGCATGCGCCCCGCCCCAGCGCGACGCGGATCGCATCGCTGAGCTCGCCGGCCGAGAAAGGCTTGCGCACTACAGCGGCGAATCCCCTGCCGAGGTAATCCGCACGGTTGTCCGACCGGGCCGAGACAGCCACCACGGGAAGTTCCGGGCAGACGGCCCGGATGCGGGCCAATACCTCGAATCCGTCCGTGCCGGGCATCTGAATATCGGTCAGCACCACGTCGAAACGATGCTCAGCGACCAGCTTGGCCACATATTCGGGATAGGCGCAGCACTCGACCTCGCATCCGGACTGGCGGCACATCGCCCCGGCCATCTCCAGTTGCAGGGCGTCGTCATCGACGAGCAGGCAGCGAATCCCGGAGAAGCCGGTCGGCGAAGCCGCAGCCCCCGAACCCGCCGGGGCCTCTCCCTTCCGCTCGGACGGCACGCCGGCAGCGGATTTCACGGGCACGCAGACCATAAACTTGCTCCCCCGTCCCGGCTGGCTCTCCAGATAGATGCGCCCCCCGAGCAGCTTCACGAGCCGATCCACGATCGACAGGCCCAGTCCGACGCCGCCAACCCCCTGCGCCGAGCTCAGGCGCACGAACTCCCCGAAAATACGCTCCCGCTCCGCACGGGCGATCCCTCTGCCCGTATCCTTTACCGAAAAGATCAGGTTGCCCTCGTGCAGCTCGGCGGCGATGGTGACGCTGCCCCGATCCGTAAATTTCAGGGCGTTCGAGAGCAGGTTGTCCGTGATCTGACGAATCCGGAAAGGATCGCCTGCGACCTCGCATTCGGCCGAGGGGTCGATGCGGGTTTGCAGGCCGATCCCCTTTGCAGCGGCCACGGGGGCGAAGCCAGCGCCGATCTGCGCGAAAAGTTCCCCGGGGTTGAACGCGACCTCGTTGATTTCGACCTTGTTGGCATCGAGGCGGTAGAAGTCCAGCAGGTTACCGACCAGACTGAGCAGGTGATCCGCCGAAGCTTTCATATTGCGCAGGTAAAGGCCCTGACGCTTTTCGCCGGTCAGCCGCACCAGCAGGTCGATGTAGCCCATGATCGAGCTGAGCGGCGCCTTGATGTCGTGGGTGATGGTCAGCATCAGCTTCTCGCGGGCCGCAAGCAGGGCTTCGTTCGAGCGGTTGGCCTCCTCCAGCTCGCGTTTGTAGCGGTTGCTGCGGTTGATATCGCGCCAGAGAATCCATACGAACAGGAGCATCAGCACGATCGCCGTCGCAGCGATGCCTCCCAGGATAAGCGAGGCGCGACGCTTCACCTCGGCGCGGCCGTTCATGCGCGCCAGCAGGTAGGCTGTCTCCTCCTGCTCGAAGTCGTTGAGCAGGCGGTAAATCTTCTCGTTGATCTGCCGGTTGCTGTATTTGAGCGTATTGCCGTCGTTCCACGCCCGCTCGTAAAGCTCCAGCCGCTCGCTGGTCACCCGGTCCTGGAGGTTGCGGAGCACGCCGGCGATCGTATCCGACACGGCTGCGGCGGGCAGCGAATCGACGATCACGCGCGTGGAGATCACCACGCTCGAATCCTCCTTCGGCGGACGGAATACGTCGCCCAGACGGCGGAAAAAGCCGCGCTTGCGCCGGGGCACGGTGACCGTGTCCTGCCGAACGACCGTGCGGGCCGCAGAATCCGCCCGCACCGAGTCGGGCGGCAGCAGTTGCCGGATATTCTTGTTGAGCAGGGTCGCCGTGCCCGCCGAACGGATCGTCCGCTGCAGGCCGAGCGTGCTGCGCTCCTTCACGTCGATAAGCGACGATATGCTGTCCAGCCGGATGCGCTGCAAAGAGTCGCTGCCCCCCGCGCCCCACTGCCCCAGGGAGTCGAGGTGCTCGCGCACGACCCGCAGTTCGTCGCGGTAACGCCGCTCGTAAGAGGGGTAGCCCGCGATGAGGAACTGACCGTACCCTTCGGCCTGGTAAAGATGGTAGAGGGTCTGATTGACCAGGCTGCGGCGTGTCTGCACCTGCACCCGGCTGTCGTCCGGCTCGGTGAACCGCTCCACCTGCCGATAGACGTACCCCACCGAAAGGATGCTGACCACAATGATGAGCGCATACCCCAGGGCGATTTTGGTGCGGACGTTTCTCGACGGTTTCATGGCAGGCGGGCGGCGATGCCCAAAGTTAGGATTTTTTTCGCAAAACGCATGCGGCCGCTCCGATATTGTCCGTCCCGGCCCTGCAGAAGACGAAACGTCCCGGCCATGTGGACCGGGACGCAGGATAAGTTTAAGGGCGGATGAACGGATGCCCGAAAGCGGCGCTATTTCCGCCGGTGCTCGGCCAGCAGCTTGCGCAGGCGGTAGCCCTGCACGAAGCCGGCCCCGGCGACCAGCAGCAGCACGAAGACATGCCAGAGTCCGTTGTCCCACCCCGCACCGGCTTTCAGGTAGAACACCAGATCGCCGGTGAGGGCCACCAGCGCGATGACCACGATGACCGTATTGGTCAGCAGCAAACGCCTGAATGTCCGCATCGCCGCCCGCTCAATATTTGTAACGAACCCACTTGCACACCTCTTTGAGGTTGGGTTTTTTCCCGTACATGAAGATGCCTACCCGGTAGATCTTGGCCGCCACCCAGACCATGCCGGCGAACGACAGGTAGAGCAGCACGAGCGAAACGACGATCTCCCACAGGGGAATCCCGGCCGGTATGCGGGCCATCATCACCACGGGCGAGGTGAAGGGAATCATCGAAAACCAGAAGGCGAGCTGCGAATTGGGGTCGTTCATCACGGCCATCATCACGAAGATCGAGAGGATGATCGGAATCATGATGGGGGTCTGCAACTGCTGCGCATCCTGAATGCTGTCCACGCTCGAGCCGACGGCGGCGAACATGGCCGAATAGAGCAGATAACCCCCGACGACATAGAGCATCAGGAAGACGAACAACTGGAGAATATACCCCATGTCGGTCGCCGTGGCCACCGCCTGCAACATATCCACATCCACGCCGGTGGCGGCTGCGGCGTCGAAGCCGCCGGCCTGCATCGCCTCGACGTTCTGCATGACCTCCTGCGGCACCAGATGGGGCATGACCAGCGTACCCACGCCGACGACCAGCACACCCCAGATCAACACCTGCACCACCGCGACGGATGCCACGCCGAGGATTTTGCCCATCATCAGCTGGAACGGCCGGATCGACGAAACGACCACCTCCAGCACGCGGTTGTTCTTCTCCTCGATGACGCTCTGCATCACCATCGCGCCGTAGATCAGCAGGAACATGTAGAGGACGAAGCCGAGCACCATGCCCACGACCGAGGAGATTGCGGACGAGCGTGCCTGCCTGTCCTGTGCGCCGCTCTCGTCGTTGCGGAAAATCTGCAGGTGCACGGGGGTCTTGACCGCCTCGAGAATCCGGGGCAGGTCGTCGATATCGTACGCCTTGAGTTTTTCCCGCTCCAGGATGCGGCTGACCTGCGATTCGATGCCCGACTCCACCAGAATCGAGGAGGAGGTGTTGGCATAGAGCTTCACCTCGGAAGGATTTTCCAGCACGTCTTTCCCGATCCACAGCACCCCGAATCCGTCGGTAAGCTGCGTGCGGGCCTCCGCGAGCGGAAGATCGGTGGGTTGGAAGACGAGCACTTCGTCGCTCTCGAGCGCCGGAAGCACCAGCCCGCTTTCGTCGATTACGGCGATATGCTTCGTATCGCCCCGCGAATAGTTCATCACCAGTGCGGGGACGATCATCAGACCGATCATCAGCACCGGCATGAGGATGGTGGTGATGATAAAGGATTTTTTACGGACGCGCTCGTTGAATTCGCGCGATATGATTATACCAACTTTCGACATGACCGGATTTATTTAAAGGTTTCCGTTGACGGCGCGGATGAAAATATCGTTCATCGACGGGATGATTTCGGTGAAGGAACGGAGCTGCACCGCCTCGTTCGCGCGGGCGATGACATCGCGCACCTCCTCTTCCGTCGGCACATGGATCTTGAGCGTTTCGTAAACGCCCTGCTCGGCCTCGGCATCCTCCATCGTCTCGCACCTTCCGGCGAGGGCCCTCCTGAGCGCCTCGCGGTCGCCCCGGAAATCGAGGCGGAAGATGTTGTTGCCGTGGCGGTGGCGAATCTCCTCCACGTTGCCCGAGAGGATGTTGTGCGACTTGTTAATCAGGGTGATGTGGTCGCAGATCTCCTCGACCGACGACATGTTGTGCGTCGAGAAGATCACCGTCGCCCCCTGATCCCGGAGCGAGAGAATCTCCTCCTTGAGCAGGTTGGCGTTGATCGGGTCGAAACCCGAAAAGGGCTCGTCGAAGATGAGCAGTTCGGGCTTGTGGAGAATCGTCACGATGAACTGCACCTTCTGGGCCATGCCCTTGGAGAGCTCCTCGACCTTCTTGTCCCACCAGTCCTGGATGCCGAATTTCACGAACCACTGCTTCAGCCGCACGACGGCCTCGTGGCGCGACAGCCCTTTCAGGCGGGCGAAGAAGACGGCCTGCTCGCCGACCTTCATCTTTTTGTAAAGCCCCCGCTCTTCGGGCAGGTACCCGATACGGTAAATATCTTCGGGCTGAATCTCCCGATCGCCGAGCAGAACGCACCCCGTGTCGGGAGCCGTGATGCGGTTGATGATGCGGATCAGGGTCGTCTTGCCCGCACCGTTGGGGCCCAGCAAGCCGTAAACCGACCCCCGGGGAATTGAAAGCGAAACGTCGTCCAGGGCGGTATGCGTTGCAAACCGCTTGGTGACGTGTTCCACACGTAATAAGTCCATAGCTGCTTTGATTATCCGGGTTACTTCGGCAACAAATATAAGGATAATTCCCGAAAAACAAATAAAATTTATCGAAAAACGATAATTCACATCGGCTATTCGGGACAATACTCATCTGTTGTGATAAAAATTTAGGTGATTTACACCAATCGATTGAAATAATTTTTATCTTTGATAAACCATCTTTCACCAAACCTATAATTTAAATTAAACCAACATGAAAAAAATCCTTTACGCCCTCCTGGCATTCACCTTGGGCGCTGCCTGCTGCGCCTGCAACGACGACGACGACCCGGTGGTCGTGGCATCGGAACTCGAAATTACCCCCCCCAACTGGTTTTCGAGTATAATTCAACTGAATCACAGGTAGTTACAGTCAAAACGGACGGCTCCGCCTGGACTGCGGAACCCGATGCGAAGTGGATCACCGTCACCCCCGCCGACGGCAGTTTCGCAGTGAGCGTTACCGCCAACACCGACACCAGCGACCGCTCATCCACCGTTACGGTGAAAGCCGATGAGCTGACGGCAACCCTGACAGTAACCCAGCGCTTCAACCGCGAAGGCAACTGGTACGTCGAAATCGTTCCGCAAAACGGAGCCACCTTCTACAACGTATCCGACAACGGCAAATGGGCCGCCGGATCGCTCAAGGGCAACACCATCATTTACAACATCGAAACCGGGGAAGCCGTTTACAACACGACCGAGGGCGAGGAGGGCATGGCCAACCAGATCGACGTCTTCGATATTTCGGATGACGGCGTCGCCGTCGGGGCGTGTTACGAAATGCCGTCCGAGTTCCGCAACGGCGAATGGCAGCAGCTCGACACTCAAGGGTACAGCAGCGGCTCCGTCACCGCCATCTCTCCTGACGGAACCCTTTGCGGCGGCTATGTCGGAACCGGCAGCAACTACAAACCGGTACGCTGGAAAAACGGACAGATCGAATTCCTGACCTGTCCCGAAACGACCTATACGGGTCAGGAAGCCTATGCCGGATTCGTGGTCAAGTCCATGTCGGCGGACGGCACCTGCGTCGGGGCCGACTGGACCGACCAACTGGGCTGCTACTGGGACAAGCAGGGCAATGTCGTGTACTACGGGGAAAGCACCCTGATTATCCAGGACGACTGGCTGATGAGCGACTACGGAACCCAGGCCATGATCTCCCCCGACGGACGCTACATCACCACCACGATGTTCGATTATTCGCAGCAGATCATGCAGCCTCCTTTCTCGGTTCCCACCGCCATCGTATATGACATGACCACCCGGCAGGTATCCAAGCTGGATTACGAGGGCGGCAGCAGCGGCAACTGCACCACCAAGGACGGAATCACCTTCTTCGGCACGGCCGGGATCGGCACGAGCGAATTGGCCGTCGTCTATGAAAACGGCACCTATACGCCCATGCAGACCTGGCTCAAGGACAACTACGGCATCCGGATCAACCACTCGGGAGGCGAGCCGATAGGCGTTTCGGCCGACGGCAAGACCATTGTGGGTTACTATCTGCTCGAGGGGAATTACGTGGACTATGTAATCCATCTGGGCGAACGAATCAAGTGACGACCACGCGGTCTAACCTTGCAGCAGCGCGGCCTGTCGGCCGCGCTGCTTTCGTTCCTCCGTCCCCGCTCCCGGCCGACGGAAGGGCGTCGCAGCCTTTCCACCGGCGCGGTCACGGGCGTTTCCCCGGTGCCACGGAAGCAGCAGGTACAAAACAGAAAACCGCCATCAGGCGGTTTTCTGCGAACTGAACTTTTTACTTTAAAACCTGATAGCTTATTGCACCTCCAAATCCATCCGGTAGGGGCAGTACATGACCACGCCCTGTTGGGAAACAGCCTCCTGAATCCGCTCGTAGGTCTGCATGGCATCGCCCAGCTCCGAGCGGGTGAACGAGGAGCGCAACTGTGCCCCGAAGAACTGGAACAGCAGCGGCAGATCCATGGGTTCGTCGAATACCTCGGTCACGCGGTAATCGTCGCCCAGCTCCGCCTTGTCGGCCGCAATGGCGATGGCCGCGTACAACCCGCCGTACGTGTCGATCAGCCCGATTCCCAGGGCATCTTCACCCGACCAGACGCGCCCCTGCGCGATGTCGAGCACTTTGGCCAGCGGCAGGTTGCGTCCTGCGGCCACGTTGCGCGTGAAGGTGGTGTACACCTTATCCACGCCGCGCATGACGACCGACCGTTCGACGGGGGTGAGGGGCCGCATGAAACCCATATCGGCCGAGGTGTTGCTGCGCACCCCGTCGAAGGTGATGCCCAGCTTGTCCTTGAGCGCTGCCCCCGCATCGAGGTACATGCCATATACCCCGATCGACCCGGTGAGCGTCATCCGGTCGGCCACGATCACATCCGCGGGACAGGAGATATAATAGCCGCCGCTGGCTGCATAGGCGCCCATCGACACGATCACCGGCTTCTCGGCTCGGAGCAGCTCCATTTCCCGCCAGATCACGTCCGACGCCAGCGCACTGCCGCCCGGGGAGTTCACCCGCAGCACCACCGCCCTGACCTTGTCGTTGCGGCGCACCCGCGCGAGCTTTTCGGCAAGCGTGTTTCCATAGACATCCTTCCCGGTTCCATCGCCATCGACGATGGCTCCGTCGGCATAGACGATCGCCACCTGCGACGACGAAACGTTCTTCAGGTCGGCCCGGAGCTGCGTGGCATAATCCCCGAGCGTGACGAATTCGTACTCGCCCCTGCTGCCGGGTTCGACGCCGTAGGAGGCGAACACCTCCTGCATGTAATCCTCATACACGAGGCTGTCCACGAAACCGCGGTGCAGCGCCTCTTCGGGCAGCGTCACCTCCAATCCGTCGGCAATGCGGTTGAGTTCCCCGACCGCAATGCCGCGCGATTCGGAGACGCTCCGGTTGATGGTTTCCCACAACGAGTTCACCACCTGCTGCATCTGCCGGCGGTTGGCGTCCGACATCCTGTCGAGGATGAAGGGTTCGACGGCGCTCTTGTATTTGCAGGCCGTCGGCCGGAACACCTCCGCCTTCACGCCGAGTTTGTCGAGCAGCCCCTTGTAAAACATCGTGTTCCAAGAGAGTCCATACCACATCAGCCCGCCGTTGGGTTCCAGGTAGATGCGGTCGGCGACCGACGCGAGGTAATAGCCTCCCTGTCCGTAGGCTTCGTTGTAGGCGACCACGAATTTGCCGCTCTGTTTGAACTTCCCGATCGCTTCGCGCAACTCCTCCAGACCGGCCATCGAGACCGAACCGCCACCGTTCGTATTGAGGTAGATGCCTTTGATCCGGCTGTCGCCCGCAGCGGCGTCGATGGCCGTGAGCGCCTGGTAGAGCGAGATGGAGCGCTCCCCGTTAATCATTTTGAGCAGATGATCCGCAAAAGGATCGCTCACGGGAGCGTCAGCGATCGACTCCGCAAAGTCGATCTTCAGAATCGAGTTGGGCTTCACGGTAACCGTCGATTCCATCGACCCGGCAATGCCGATCAGAATGAAAATCCACAGAAACAACATGACGAAACTGCCGACCACGAAAGCCAGCAGCCCGGCCAAAAACATCTTGACGAATTTCATAACTTGTCCGTTTAAATGGGATAAAACCGCTTTGCTCGTTTAACGCACAGCAAATATACGGCAAATTTTTCGTGAAACAAATAAAATTTATCGAAAAACGATAAAGTTTTTCATTATTCCCTTTCCGGATATCGGAAATATCGCTACCTTTGCGTGAAAGACTATGAAAAATGGAAACTCAGATTCGTGAATTGCTCGATGCCATCCGCCATCCGGAAACGGAGCAGGGGATTGTTTCGAGCGGTTTTTTGGAGGAGGTCAAAGCCTCGCCGGAGCGGATCGTCGCCGTGCTCCGTTTTACCAAAGCACGCGACCCCTTTGCCGCGAAAATCCGTCAGCAGGCCGAAAAGAGGCTCCGCGAAGCCTATCCTTCGGCCACGGTGACGGTGCTGGTCAAGGAGGGGGCGCCCCGCAAGCCGGAGGCGACCGAACGCAAAACCTCAACCGGGGGAATCGGCTGCATCCTGGCTGTGGCCTCGGGCAAGGGAGGCGTAGGCAAATCGACCGTCACGGCCAACCTGGCCGTCGCACTCAATAACCTGGGCTATCGCGTCGGCATCCTCGATGCGGACGTTTACGGCCCTTCGCAGCCCAAGATGTTCGGCCTGGAAGGATACGTCCCCGAGGCCGAGCAGGAGGAGGGGACGGACTACCTGCTGCCCGCCGAGGCGCGGGGCATCCGCATCATGTCGATCGGTTTCTTCATCAAACCCTCCGACGCGCTGCTTTGGCGGGGAGCGATGGCGACCAATGCGCTGCGGCAGATGATCCACCAGACCCGCTGGGGTGAGCTCGACTTCCTGCTGATCGACCTGCCTCCCGGCACGGGCGACGTGCACCTGTCGATCCTCTCGGAACTCAGGCTCAACGGCGCGGTGATCGTTTCCACGCCCCAGCAGGTCGCCGTGGCCGACGTGCTGCGCGGTATCGAAATGTTCCGCCACAGTCAGGTGGGGGTTACCGTCGCGGGCATCATCGAGAACATGGCCTGGTTCACCCCGGCCGAACTGCCCGAAAACCGTTACTACCTCTTCGGCAAGGGGGGTGCACGGGCGCTGGCCGAACGGTGCGGCGTGGACTTCCTGGGCGAAATCCCCATCGTCCAATCCATCATGGAGGGGGGGGAGGCCGGAACGCCGGGCAGCACGATCGATGCACGGGTCGAAGAAACCTACCGTACGATCGCCCGGAAAATTGTGGAAAACGTGATGAAAACGTGTTCGTAACCCGGACGAAAGCGGATGAAAACTTTTTCAAAATCCGGCGACCGGAAATTTGGAACGATTCGCTCCGCAGCGGTATAAAATTTTCCGGCTGTCGTCCAAAAAAAGTTATCGATTTTTATTGCGGTGCGATCCGATGGCGAACGAAGGGCGATTGTGGAAAACCGCCGGCTGTCGAAAAGGGGATAAAGTTATGCACAATGGTTGATAACCCCATCGGAAAGAGGATAAGTTACTCGGAATCAATCCGGTTTTTCCATTTGCCGCGATAAAGGCGGTCGAAAGATTGTGGATTGTTTTTCTAC
>ERZ1027010.1140-NODE-1140-length-10034-cov-4.415974_pt1 | contig 10034 bp, 9 predicted proteins | sample MGYA00519448_ERZ1027010 | MGnify/ENA primary metagenome ERZ1027010 (study PRJEB26926, sample SAMN06164694) | human gut metagenome | biome: ENVO:00009003; feature: ENVO:2100002; material: ENVO:00002003 | host: Homo sapiens | place: USA | collected 2012 ... | reverse complement strand
CACCTAAGCCTTCGTCGGCAGCGTCAGGATGTGTATAAGAGACAGTAATTATACACAGCGGTCGGCTCTTATTTTCAGCAGCTTACCGCTTCACAGAAAAGCGAGAACGGAGGAATTCTGGCAATGAAGAAAACAATTGCTGAAATGGAGCAGACAGCCGCAAGCGAAGCTGCAAACAAGCTCATCTCTCTGTTTGACGAGGACAGCTTTGTCGAGCTTGGCAAATTTGTCGGAGCAAACGGTGAAAAGACAGGCGTTGTAAGCGGTTACGGATATGTTGACGGAGCAGTCGTATATGCGTACGCTCAGGACACAAGCGTTAACGCAGGTGCGGTAAACACTGCGGCAGCTCTCAAAATCAAGAAGGTTTACGAGCTGGCGCTTAAAAACGGTGCTCCTGTTATCGGTATCTTTGACTCAAAGGGCGGAGATATCAAGGAAGGTATGAAGACACTCGGTGCATACGGTGAGATAGCCAAGATGAGTGCGGCACTTTCGGGTGCTGTTCCCCAGATAGCTGTAGTAGACGGTCTTTGCGCAGGCACAGCCGCTATGATAGCTTGTATGGCTGATGTGGTCATTATGACAGAAAAATCAGAGCTGTTCATGACAGCACCTTTTACAGCCGATGATAAGACGGCAGGTGCAGGTACAGCCGAGAATGCCGCAAAGTCAGGTGTAGCGGCTATTCTTGCAAAGGACAGCGATGAAGCTATAGCTAAGGCTAAGCAGTTATTATCCGTTCTCCCTGCGAACAATCTTGAAACAGCAGGAAACGATTATTATATGGAAAACGATGCGGCTGTATCGGCTGATCTCAAAGGCATCGAGCTTATCAACTCGGTAGCCGACAAGGAAAGCGTTATTGAGCTTTACAAACAGTTCGGTACATCTGCGGTTACCGCAATAGGAAGCCTTAACTGGAGAACAGCAGGCTTTGTTGCTACAAACAACGGTGCAAAGCTGACAGCAGACGACAGTGCAAAGATTGCACGTTTCGTTACTCTTTGTGACGCTTATTCAATCCCCGTTGTTACATTCGTTGACAGCGAAGGCTTTGAGAAGTCAAGTGCGGCTGAGCTTGCAGGAAGCATCCGTGACAGTGCAAAGCTCGCACAGGCATACGCTTCCGCTACAACAGCAAAGATTGCAGTTGTAACAGGCAAGGCTTACGGCAGTGCTTATGTTGCACTCGCAAGCACAGCGGCAGGAAGCGACTTCACATTCGCATGGGAAGGTGCGGTTATCGCTCCCACAACTCCCGAAGCGGCAGTTGTATTCTTAAACGGTGTTTCGGAAGACAATGCAAAGCAGGCTCAGGAATATGCAGACAACGAAGCAGACGCATTCACAGCTGCAGCTAACGGCTACGTTGACAGAGTTATCACAGCCGAGGATACTAAATCCGCACTGACATCTGCAATTGAAGCAACATCTTCAAAGAGAGTTGTTACTCCTGCTAAAAAGCACGTTAACTTCGTATATTAATCGACATAAGAAAGGATTTTTGTTATGAAAAGATACAATATCACAGTAAACGGTACCGCTTATGATGTAACCGTTGAAGAAACAGACGGCAGTGCAGCACCTGTTGCCGCACCCGCAGCAGCTCCCGCTCCCAAGAAGGCAGCAGCTCCCGCTGCTCCCGCAGGCGCACAGGGCGGCGTTAAGATTAACGCTCCTATGCCCGGTACTATCGTAGACGTTAAGCTCGCAGTAGGCGCTAAGGTTACAAACGGTACAGTAATCGCAGTTCTCGAAGCTATGAAGATGGAAAACGACGTTGTAGCAAGCTGTGACGGTACAATTGCAAGCATCAATGTTACAAAGGGTCAGTCTGTTGAAACAGGCACACTGATTGCAACAATCAATGCGTAACTCTTGATTGAAAGGAATAATAAAGGTTATGGCAAAAGTAGGAATTACCGAAACCGTACTGCGTGACGCTCATCAGTCGCTTATCGCAACCAGAATGACTACAGAGGAAATGCTCCCTATCCTTTCCACAATGGACAAGGTAGGCTATCATTCGGTTGAATGCTGGGGCGGTGCTACATTTGACGCATGCTTACGTTTCTTGAACGAAGACCCCTGGGACAGACTGCGTATATTAAGACGTGAAATGCCTCACACAAAGTTACAGATGCTTTTCAGAGGACAGAATATGCTCGGTTACCGTCACTATGCTGACGATGTACTGGAATATTTCGTTCAGAAGTCTGTAGCAAACGGTATTGATATAATCAGAATTTTCGATGCGCTCAACGATATAAGAAACCTCGAAACAGCCGTTAAGGCTGCAAAGAAGGAGGGCGCACACGCTCAGATAGCTATCTCTTACACACTCGGTGAAGTATTTACAGAACAGTATTACATCGACTACGCAAAGAGAATTGAAGAAGCAGGCGCTGATTCTATCTGCATCAAGGATATGGCGGCTCTGCTTACTCCTTATGAAACAGAAAGACTTGTAAAGGCGCTCAAGAGTGCTGTTAATATCCCGATCCAGCTTCACACACACTACACATCAGGACTTGCTTCAATGTGTCTGTTAAAGGGTATCGAATCGGGCGTTGACGTTATCGACACAGCAATGTCACCCTTAGCACTCGGCACATCGCACGCTCCCACAGAGTCAATGGTTGCCGCATTACAGGGTACAGAGTATGATACAGGACTTGACTTAAAGCTCCTCACAGAGATAAGAGAATACTTTATGAAGCTCCGCAAGAAGTACATCGACAGCGGTCTGCTTGACCCCAAGCTCCTTGCAGTTGACGCTAACGCTCTTATATATCAGGTTCCCGGCGGTATGCTTTCAAACCTCCTTTCTCAGCTTAAGCAGGCAGGCAAGTCTGACAAGTTCGAGGAGGTTCTTAAGGAAGTTCCCCGTGTAAGAGCCGACGCAGGCTTCCCTCCCCTTGTTACACCTACATCACAGATTGTTGGTACACAGGCTGTATTCAATGTAATTCTCGGTGAGCGTTACAAGACTGTAACAAAGGAATTCAAGGGTCTTGTAAAGGGCAGCTACGGTAAGACACCCGCTCCCATCGATCCCGAGTTCAGAAAGAAGATTCTCGGTGACGAACAGCCTATCGACTGCCGTCCCGCAGACCTTATCGAGCCTGAGCTTGAAAAGCTGAAGGCTGAATGTGCTAAGTGGTCACAGCAGGACGAGGACGTATTAAGCTACGCTATGTTCGGTCAGGTAGCTGAAAAGTTCTTTGAAAAGCGTAAGGACAAACAGCTTGGCATTGACGCTGAACACGCTGATAAAGCTAACAAGGTAATGCCCGTATAATTTAATTTAACTGCGGCAGGTTGAAATACACCTGCCGTTTTTAATAATCTGAAAAGGACGGAAATATGAACAGACGCAGACGTACAGACGAACCCGTAAAGAATATACATAAAGAAACCGAATATCACACTGTAGTAGCCGATGACGGAACGCAGGACGAGGGCTTTAACTGCAAAGCCTGCGGAAAATTCATTACGGTCAGGGATTGCGGAACAAACAACCGTAATCACTGCCCTCACTGCTTATCAAGCATACATCTTGACAACATACCCGGCGACCGCTCAGCCGATTGCGGAGGGATAATGGAGCCTATCAGCATTTATGTCCGTCCCGACGGTGAATGGGCGCTGATACACCGCTGTAAGAAATGCGGTGAGCTTAAAATAAACAGGATTGCCGCAGACGATAACGAATATCTGCTGTTATCGCTTGCCTGCAAACCGCTTGCAAATCCGCCGTTTCCTCTCAGCGCATTATCGTCCAATTTCGGCAAAGAAGACAAATAAGCATACAGACACCAAAACGAGCCGTTGCACAAATAAAGTGCAACGGCTCAATTTTATTCACGGCATTGGCTCAATCCAGAACAGCGCCTCCCCATTCAATAACCGTAAAGCCTTTACGAACGATTGGCGTAATTTCGGGCGGCGTTATTTCATCACCGCTGTATTCGGCAAATCCGAACCATATACGGTATATGCTGTCAGGCTTTACCGAGAAAGTCAGCGGCATCTGCGTTTGTTCTGTGGTATACTGTCACATTACCATTTGTATCAACCTTTGCATTTTTGTCATAAATGCTCAATAATTCTAATAAATCTTCGTTTACTTTGATACCTTGTTTTATTTTGTATCCGTAAATATCATTAATATTTTTGACATATCTGTCGGTTTCGGGGAGAGAAAATTTAGTATTATTTTCCCCTTTTGTGCGTAGACTGCTATTGACATCCGAATCACTTTGTGATATAGTGGTGTTAAAGATAGCTGTATTACTTGTCGTTTCGGACGTTTCCGTGAGGGCTTTGGCATTCGCCGCAGTAACAAGGCTATCTTTTTTTATACTCGAATACATCGTTTGCACACCTAAATCGTGTTTCTTCTGAGAAACATAAGATACAACAGTTGCTTTTCCGTTAATTGTTTTGATAAATCGAATTATCGGTTTCCCATCATATTTTTCCCTGTCTAACTCAATGAAATCTGCTTCTTCAATAATTTTCGGAATAGCTAATATATCATCTTCAGTAATAGCTCGCTGTCCTCTAAGGTTTTCTTTTTTTCATCTCCGTGCGAATTTAATAGTATTTTTCTGATTTCGTTCGAGCTGATAGTAATATTATAGTTTTCTGCATCCACTCCTGTCTCATTAAAAATTCTTTCAGCTAAATCGGTACTTATTGCACCAAAATACATTTTTTTCTTTACAGATAAATACTCACCATCCAGTGACTTTTGAATAAAGTTACGCAACTGATTTTCATTTTCGTAGACTATTATTTGCTTACTGTCCTTCCAGTTTTCTTTTTGATGCTCAGTATACTCTTTTAACGAATATTTCACACCGTTATTCTGTGTATCGGTGTTTTCTTTTGCGTTCGAGATCTTAGCATGATTATCAACCGCCGCTTTTAAGCCATCCTCCCACAGATTCTTGATTTCCTCAAGAGCCTTTGCATCTTCGGAGATTTTGCCTGCGATAAGATGGTTTACATCACCGCTCTTAAGATAATTCTTGATAGCTTCGATAATGCTCTTTAACGCATCAACAAACTTCTCTGCAAACGTTCTGTTCTCACCACAGATTTCCTTGACAAAGGCTTCATCGGTAAATAAATCCTCAACGAAGTCGGCATTCTTCAAAAGTGCCTCTGCAACATCGGCTGTCATTTCTTCTGTAAGGTCATAGATGTTATCTAACTTGTAACTGCTTGCGTAACGGTCGAGATATTCTTCAAGTGTACCGTTGCGAGTCAGCCATTCCACCACATACTTTGACATAGCGTTAAATTCTTCGGGAGCATTTATGCGGATGTAGTGTACAGATTCGTGCAACGATGTTGCGGCAACGTTGCCTTCTCCGATATCAAGCACAATCTCGCCCTTCGTAGAATTGATTGAGCCTATAGCCGTTCTTCCGTTCTGCTTGTTGTTGTAGCCGTTTGTGCTATCAACAAGCGTTACCGTATATCCGGTTATTTTTGATATTGTTCTTGCAAGTCGCTTATGTGCTTTTGTGGCTGTACCGTTTGTTTCATTCTTCACAGATGCTTTATCAAGTCGCTTTGCCTGTCTGCTCTGTAAGTTTTTTAACTCCTCGTCATACTTTACCTTCTGTTCCTGTGCTACAACGTTGCTTGTCAACGAAGGCATAAACATACAGGAGATAGCAAGAAGGCTCGGACATAGTAATGTCGAGATCACTTGGAACACTTATTCTCATCTCTATCCGAGAGAAGAAGAACGTGCTGTAAGTATACTCGACAAAATCTTTTTAAAATAAAACGGTCAGAAAACGGTCAGTAAAAAAATAAACCGCATAACAATGCGGTTTAAACGCTATTTGGCTGGGATAGCGGGATTTGAACCCACGAGTGACGGAGTCAAAGTCCGTTGCCTTACCGCTTGGCTATATCCCAGTATAAACGAATGCCGCCGGCACTATAAGCCAGCGCAGGCGGCATTCGTTCTTAATAAATATGGGGTGGGAGATGGGACTCGAACCCACGATCTTCGGGACCACAATCCGACGCGTTAACCAGCTACGCTACACCCACCATAAATGGCACGCCACACAGGATTCGAACCTGTGACCTACCGCTTAGAAGGCGGTTGCTCTATCCAGCTGAGCTAGTGGCGCATGGTCTGCATTTTCATATTTATCAAAATAAATAAGTTTTCACTTTCGTGAAAACTATGGAGCGGGTGATGGGAATCGAACCCACACAACCAGCTTGGAAGGCTGGGATTCTAGCCATTGAACTACACCCGCATATTCATTAACTGCTTTAAAAGCACTCATCTCATTGACGCTTGTATATTATAACACAATAAAAATGAAATGTCAAGACTTTTTTGAAAATTTTTCGATTTTCTTTTACAGCTTAAAATTGCCGCCATTTCGTGACAATAAACGTCACGTAAAGCAGATACATATTTTATTATTTGCCTCACATCAGATCCATCCCTGCCCTTTTAGCGAGGATGGATATGACGTTATCAGCATTTAAATTTCATCGCTTATCAGGCTCTAAAGCCCCTTGGCATCCTTCAGTGTCATACCGTTTTCACCGAGTGCGATCTTATGGTCAAGACCTACGAACTTGCCGTTTTCCTGCCACAGGACCTCCTTTACAAATGCGTACTTTTCTTCGTCCCACGTTGAAAAATCATCAAGCACAAGTCCGCCCGTATCGCCCGAATTGGCATTGTAGCACCAGAACGTGTGGTTAAGATGGTTCTCGCTTATCAGACGGCGCATACAGGTCATCCATTTAAGATTAGGCTCCTTCATAAATCCGCCCCATTCTCCTATAAGAAGCGGTGCGGTATTGTTCTTGTAGATGAAGAACCAGTTATCCTGCCAGCAGTCACGCATAAGGCTGTCAAAATCATAGTCGCCCTCAAACCACGGCTGCTGATAAACCGTAGGACCATAGTCGTGTGGAGAATACACCAGCTTGTTCTGATATTTTCCGAGATTGACAGGAAAATCCTTTACGCCCCTGAGATTACCGCCCCACCAGTTAAAATAGTAATCATCATCATTTGTCGAGCTGAAATCCTTGTTGCTCTTAATATCTGTCGGATATATCTCAGTACCCTCTACCATTATAAGCACATTCGGATTCTTGGCAAGTATTCTTGATGCGGCAGTTTCGGCAACATATTTCCAGTTGTTAGCCGAATCGGAATCGTTCCATATCGCCGCTTTATCCGCTTCATAGGGCTTGCCGTGCGGCTCATTCTTGAGATCGTACGCTATTATCGTATCATTATCCTTATAACGATCCGCCATCCACTCAAGCGCCTTGTAATAATCCTCTGCGCTTACCTTGTCGGTATACCAGAGATTCACCGTATGCCCTGAAGCATTTGTTTCTGCGGAATGAATGTCCGGCATAACCTTAATGCCGTTCTCCTCCGCCAGCTTCAGAAAATAATCGAATATCTGAAGGCTGTTCATACTGTTAAGCTCTGTGTTGTAGGCATTGTTGTAGTTTGCCTTGGGATATTCTCCCGCCGCCCACGAATTTATAAGCTCAGCCGACATCGGCACACGGATAAGGTTGAATCCGTGATCGGCAATAGCCTTTACGGACGACTTAAGCTCACTGTTCCACAAGCCGTCGAATGTATTCGTGCCGGTATTATATCCAAACCAGTTCACACCTGTAAGCCACACCTGCTTACCGTCTTTATCAAGGATTTTGTTTCCGTCCGTATGAAGCCAGTCGTCACCCTGTTCGCCGTCCTTGCTCCTTTCAAGCAGTGCGTCAACATCTGCTTCGGAAGTGCCGTTGCCGCTTGCATTCTGATTATTCTGATTATTCTGATTGTTCTGATTTACATTTCCCGCTTTAACAACGCACTGCGTTTTGTTAAGCTCTGCCCTGTTTATTTTCAGTTCTTTGTCCGTATTCAGATTACAGCCGATAACCACAGTGGAGCCTGGCTGAATATCCCCGTTATATTCGGCATTTGTCACAGTTACTGTATTTCCGTTTTGGCTGTATGTGCCGTTCCAGCCCTCACAGCCTTTAAGACCGTCGATTTCAACGACCAGCTCCCAGCCCGAAATTCCGCTGTTTGTATTGTTGGTGATACCAAACTGAACTCCGTAATTCATATTGCCGTCATCGCCCCACGAATTATCTACGGAATATTGCAGGATGATGCCGTCTTCCGTTACAGTGCCCTGCGAGCTGTCTGTCGAAGTATCGCTCTGCGTGCTTTGGGGTAATGATGAGCTTTCGCTGTTATCATCGGATGTGCCGCTCTGTGATGATGACGATTCATCAACGGTTTTTCCTCCCGCAAGAATCACTGCGAGCGTTACCGAAAGCCCTATTATCACCGCCGCCATAGCCGCTATAATTACGATAAGCCATTTAGGTACTGCCGTCTTAACAACGTCTTTTGCCGCTTCGGTTATGCTTTCGCTCTCAACCGATATTTCAGGGCTGTTCTGCTCAGGATTTTCTTCCGTTTGCGAAACATTTGTGTTCTTTTCTTCCATGATATATTTCCTTTCAGATATTTATTCCGTTACGGAAATCTCGTATTCTCCGCCTTCGATTATATCCGACAATCCGTAAACCACACTGCTCAGCACATATTCCCCGTCATTGATATATATTTCTATCAGATTGCTGTCGACATAGATTTCGAGCCTGTTTCCCTCTTTTACAACAGGCGTTTTTGCAATAAGTCTGTAATTTTTATCATTTATAAAAACCGCTGTACGATCCGTTATGATAATGTCATCTTCACGGCGGATGATATAACCGCCGATATTTATGCTCTCCCCGTTGTTTATCGCTGTTTTCAGCATATATCCCGATTTATGCGAGGGCTTGCCGCTCTTTTTTGAAAAGGCATTTCTTATGTTCGGGTGAGGTGAAAAATATATGTGATTATCTCTTATGTCAACCACACGAGGTATACACATCATACCTATGCGTTTGTTCTCATTATCGCCTACCGCTTCGGGCATTCTCACCCACGCAATAACTACACGTCTGCCGTTTTCGTCCGTATTGCTCTGCGGCGCATACAGGTCTATGCCGTAATCAAACATACTGTATTCATCGCTCATAGTCATTTTACAGCTTTTTTCGTCAAAATCCGCAAAACAGCATATTGCCGCTGAATCATACGTCATATTATCATTAAGTATTCTGATGGGCGAAAAGATTACTACGCCTTTACCGTTGACTTCAAAATAATCCGGGCATTCCCAGATACAGCCGAATCCTCTTTTTTCGCAATAATTCACATATTCCCAGTTTTCGAGATTTTTGCTTTTGAAAAACAGGAATCTTCCGTTATTGTCAAAGGTGCTTCCGACTATCATATACCACGCATCACTGCCACGCCATACCTTAGGATCTCTGGTGTCGGATTCCGAGCCTGAAGTGCTGTCACGCAAAGGTTGGATTATCGTAGTTTTCGCATTGAAATTATCAAAGGTATATCCGTCTTGCGAAACAATCTTCATCTGTGACGCTATAAAGCCGTAATTCAGTGCGCAGTTGATATTTTCGGGATCTTCCTCACGATAATTTATGCCGGTATAAAAAATGTGCATTTTCCCGTCATGCTCGACCGCACTGCCCGAGAAGCATCCGCTCCTGTCATTTTTCTTGGTAGGATAAAGAGCTATCCCCTTATGCTCCCATGTAACAAGATCGTCACTTACAGCGTGTCCCCAGTGCATTCTGCCCCATACCGGCGCATAGGGAAAATGCTGATAGAACAAATGGTACTTACCTTTATAATATATAAATCCGTTGGGATCGTTTATCCAGTTTGACGGCGATTTCAGATGTATCTTATCCACAAAAAACTCCTTTTCTCATTTGCAAATCAATTTTCCTTACCGTATATCGTCCGATATAATAATTCGCAGAGCCTGCGACAGCTCTGCGAAAGCATTATTGCCTGCTTTATTTTTTAGCAGCGGCATCCTGATTGTCTTTTTTCAAATGCACATCAAGCTGATTATAGG
>ERZ1027010.1133-NODE-1133-length-10115-cov-4.969185_pt1 | contig 10115 bp, 7 predicted proteins | sample MGYA00519448_ERZ1027010 | MGnify/ENA primary metagenome ERZ1027010 (study PRJEB26926, sample SAMN06164694) | human gut metagenome | biome: ENVO:00009003; feature: ENVO:2100002; material: ENVO:00002003 | host: Homo sapiens | place: USA | collected 2012 ... | reverse complement strand
GAAAAAATGTGGGAGCTTTCCGCTGCGAATACTTGGAGCTTCCACTTTGATAAAGTCGGCAGGTATTGGGGAGCGAAAGCGGGTGAAATCGACATCGTCGGCATTGATACCGCGAACGGAAATCTCGTGCTTGGCGAATGCAAATACACCACCTCGCCCAAAGGGTTATCAGTTTTACACACTTTGCAGGAAAAGTCCGAAGCCATGCTCAAACTCACGCAGACGAAAAACGTACAGTATATTCTTTTCAGTACGGCAGGCTTTACGCAGGGTTTAATTGACGAGGCGGGAAAGAATGCGGATATTAAGCTTATAGAACGGATATAACTCTTTGTTTTATTCGCAATTATGCCATGGAAACGATTAAACGATAAATTAGCTGTTATCCATGCATAGTAGGCTTGATCCCCACCCATTAACTTCCGATAATAGAAAATTATGAGAAGTAATTAAGGAGCAACGAATATGTTACCTGAAGAAAAAGCAAGAATAAAAATTGATGAACAACTTACCTCAGCCGGTTGGGCTGTTGTCACGCGGTTTGAATATAATCGAAAGAATCCGTCAGCGGTCGTGGAGGCTTCTATGTCCGGACGGAAGGAAAGCGATTATCTGCTTTTCATCGATAACAAAGCCATTGCCGTTGTGGAAGCAAAACGCGCCGAAAAGAATTTGGACGAAATAGTTGCGCAGCAGGCGGAAAATTATCCTCTTAATCCGCAAAGTTGGTACGGATTTTGGCTGAACGAAAATAAAGTTCCGCTTGTCTATCTCGCAAATGGTGAAATAATACTTTTCAAGAATATGCTTTCTCCGGACAGCGAATATATGCAGATTGATAAAATGCACACGCCGAAAGAAATGTTGCGCATGATTGGTCAATCTTCGGAATTAGGCGCTTTGCCGGTCATTGAGAAAAAAGGATTGAGAGATTGCCAGTATCGTGCCGAAGTGAAACTGGAAGCCTCTTTCATAGAAGGGAAAAAGAGAGCGCTTGCCATACTTGCAACCGGTTCAGGCAAAACATATCTTGCCTGTCTTGCCTCCTATCGCTTCTTGGAATACACTCCTTCTACGAACAGGATACTTTTTCTGGCAGATCGGAATAATCTTGCAAATCAGGCAAAAACGGAGTTTAGTTTATTTGATAGAACGGAGACGGGGCATCAGCTAAAAGACTTATATACTATAACGCGATTGAAGAAAGAAGAGGATATCAATGGCGATATTGTAATTTCCACTATTCAAAAACTCTATGCTGTTTTGACGGGACAAACTCTCCCGGACTGCGACGAGGATTCCGAAGATGAATTGGATCAGGCGGACAAAGAAAGGCATAGCAAGGAAATTATAACGCTTGGCGACGATTTGAAACTGCCGCCCGATTACTTTCAGTTTATCATTGTTGACGAGTGCCATAGGTCAATCTACGGTCGTTGGAGAGCCGTGCTTGACTACTTTAATAATGCGCGCATCCTCGGTTTAACAGCAACGCCTACCGAAGACGCATACGCCTTTTTTGATGACAACGTAGTTGAGAATTATTCTTATGACGATTCCGTTGTTGACGGCGTTAATGTGCCTAAACGGATATATCGTATTGCTACAAAAAAGAGTATTCACGGCGGCGAAATCAACGTGGGCGACGAAATAACCGAGAAATCAAGGCGTACAGGTGAAACTACTACCTTTACGTCAAGCAAAAACATTGATTATTCACCGAATGCGTTGGATCGCTCGATTGTAAACGTAAGCCAGATTGAAACCGTATTGCGCGAATACCGTGATTCGATTTATACCAAAATGTATCCCGAAAGATTATCGGAAAATGAAAGCGATAATTGGCGGTATATTCCAAAAACCCTCGTATTTGCCAAAGACGATAATCATGCCGATCAAATTGTAAAAATTGCAAAAAAGGTATTTGGAGAAAAGTTTGCTAACGGACAGCTTCCCGAGAACTATGTGCGAAAAATTACTTATTCGGCGGGCGACTCCAATGCCCTTATAAGAGATTTTCGCAATGAAAAAGATTTTCGCATCGCCGTTACCGTGACACTTGTCGCTACCGGCACCGACATCAAACCTTTGGAAGTGGTATTTTTTATGCGCGATATCAATTCCGAAGTGCTTTATACGCAGATGAAAGGACGGGCGTGCCGATATATCAGCGACGACAAGTTGAAGGAAGTCACGCCGAATGCGCAAACAAAAGAATGTTATTACATAGTCGATGCCGTCGGCGTTACAGAACACGAAAAAGATATTCCTCAAAGAGCTATCGGACAGGAAAGAACTTTGAGTTTGGAACATCTTCTGGAACGCTTAACGCACGGTGATGCGAGCGATGAGAATCTTAGATTGCTTCGGGATTATTGTGCTTCAATACACCGCAGATATGAAAGCAACGCACTTCACGGGCATCACTTGAGTAAATTTATTGAGGAGTTTGGTTTTGCTCCTCGTACCCTTGCGAATAGCATCGAAAAGGCATTGCAAAAGGGCTTGCCTGAATTTATAGACGCATCCCATGATAATACGGAAAGAATGCTGTTGATTGAGTGCCTGATAGATAATGTTGCGGCAAAGAAATATTTGCTTGAAATGCAACGCGGCTATATTACGATAATCGACGATCAGGACGAGGTACTTTATTCCGATTTTTCAAAAGAGACTGCTTTGGACTTCAAGGAAGCATTCGAAAAGTATTTGAACGAAAATATGGATAGAATAGAGGCGCTGCGTATCATTTACAATTCGGAAGATACCGTTATAACGCACTCCATGCTCGTTGATTTGAGGGATAAGCTGCTTTCCGAAAATCACTCTTATACGGCGTATAATATTTGGAGAAATTATAAACTCCTCGATGAAATCGGTCGCGTCGATGAATTTGACATGAAGCAAAATATCAGAGCATTGACGCACCTTATCCAAATCGTGAGGTTCGCCTATCGAAAAACGGCAAGGCTTGCGAGCCTGTTTTCAGGATATATACAGCGGTTCAATCTTTATTGCGGACAGGCACAAAGGCAGTTGACCGACGAGCAGAAAGCCGTAATGCGTGCGATTGCCGACTTTGTTGTGAGCGAAGGCGCTATTACTGTCGGTGAACTCAATGAATATTATCCCGATTTATGGCGGAAAGGCATCACCTTATTCGGCGGTAAGGCACTCAACCAAGAAATACAAACTCTTTCTAACTTTATCTTAAAGGCGGCATAAAATGGAAAACGAAAAGCAAATGAAAAGCGAACAGGCTCTTGTAAAAAAAGTGAGCGACATTGCAAATGTTTTGGCGGCGGCAGGCGTCGGGTTTACCGATTATATCACGCAGCTTACATATATCCTTTTCTTAAAGATGGATGACGAGCGCGAAGAATATGGTTTGACGAGTTCTATTCCGGAAGGATATAAATGGAAAGACCTTACGGCATTAAGCGGCACAGATCTTGTCAAGCAGTATGAAACGACGCTCGAAAAACTCTCTGGCGAACAGGGACTCATCGGCACTATTTTTACGAAAGCAACTAATAAAATTCAAACTCCCGTTCACCTAAAAAAGGTAATCGATATGGTGTCCGGAGAGAATTGGTATATGCTCGAAGGTGATGTAAAAGGCGCTATTTACGAGTCTATTCTCGAAAAGAACGGTAAAGATAAGAAAAGCGGAGCCGGACAATACTTCACTCCTCGCGCTTTAATCAAAGCAATGGTCGATGTTATTGATCCCAAAATTATGGAAACCGTTGCCGACCCTGCTTGCGGTACAGGCGGATTCTTACTCGCGGCATACGAACACATGAAAAGGCAAAGCAATGAAATATCCAAGCTCGATTTCCTTCGCAACAAGGCGCTTTTCGGTGCGGATAATACGCCGCTTGTTGTTACGCTCGCGTCAATGAATTTATATTTACATGATATTGGCACGAAAGGCAGTCCTATCGTGTGTCAGGACTCTCTCCTTGATACATCGGACAGAATGTTTGACGTCATCCTCGCTAATCCGCCGTTCGGGACAAGACCGCAAGGCAGCGGTGAAGTGTCAACTGTCAGAACGGAATTTATAAAGACTTCCGACAATCAGCTGAACTTTTTGCAACACATCATGTCCATCGTAAAGACGGGCGGCAGAGTTGCCGTGGTTTTGCCCGACAGCGTTTTAAGTGACGGGAAAGACGCAACGGCGATTCGCACAAAATTGATGAAGGATTTCAATCTTCATACGATTTTGCGCCTCTGCCCCGGTTTGTTCTACGCCAACATCTCTACAAATGTTTTGTTCTTTGACAAAGGGAAACCGACCGAAGATATATGGGTGTACGATTATAAAACAGGTATCAAACATACCCTTGCAACCAAGCCGTTAAAGCGTGAAGATCTCGACGATTTTGTCACTTGCTATTGCTCCGGGCATATGCAGGACAGAAAAGAAACTTACGACAAAGAAACTAATCCGAACGGCAGATGGCGCAGGTATTCCGCCGCCGAAATTTCAAAGCGGAAAGATTTGGACTTCAAGTGGATTGATTTTACCGAAAAGGACGAAAGAAGCCTTTCGGAGATATTGGACGAGATAGATGCTAAATCTCAAAATATCGTGAACGCGGTGGCGCGTCTGCGTGAGCTGATTGGTGAGGACAAACAATGATCGATACAAAAGCATTGCGGCAAAAAATATTGGACATGGCAATCAGAGGCAAGCTCGTCCCGCAAGATCCGAACGACGAGTCTGCTTCCGTTTTGCTTGAACGTATCCGCGAGGAAAAGCAGCGGCTTATAAAAGAAGGGAAAATCAAGAAAAATAAGAACGATTCCGTCATCTTCAAAGGTGACGATAATCGCTATTATGAGAAGGTCGGCGGAGAAGTTAAAGATATTACTGACGATTTACCATTTGAAATACCTGATAGTTGGAGTTTAGTGCGTTTATCCAGTGTGTGCTGGTTGACAGATGCCCCAAAGATCACTGGGGAGAAACTGCCTTATTTAGATGCAAAAACTTTAAGGGGAAAGGTAAATACAACTTTGTTGTTTGATGGGAAAGTTGTAAACGCTGGAACAAAAGTTATACTTGTTGACGGAGAAAACTCTGGTGAGGTTTTTGAAATACCCTTTCGCGGGTATATGGGGAGCACGTTCAAAGTTTTAGAAATAGTATCACAGTTTAATACTGATTATCTTAATATAGTGCTTGAATATTATCAGAAATCTTTAAGAGAAAATAAAACAGGTTCAGCCATTCCACATCTTAATAAAAAATTATTCAAATCGCTTTTGATCGGTGTTCCTTCCTTATATGAGCAACTTCGAATTACTGATCGTATAAATGAACTCTTTAAACAAATAGATATCATCGAACAGAATCAAGCAGACATTAGTACTTTGTACGACGAGTTTAGAAAGCGCACATTGACGCTTGCAATACAAGGGAAACTTGTTCCACAGGACGAAAACGACGAGCCGGCAAATGTGCTTTTAGAGCGTATCAGAGCAGAAAAGAAAGCCAAACTCGGCAAAAAATATGTGGACAGTTACATCTATAAAGGTGATGATAACTGTTACTACGAACACATTGCCGGAAGAGTTCAGGATGAACAGGTTGAAGTGCCTTTTAATATACCTGATAATTGGACTTGGGTTCGGTGGGGCAATCTATCATTTTCAATTCAATACGGATATAATGCGCCAGCCAAAGAAAGTGGTCGCATTAAAATGGTACGAATAAGCGATATACATAATAATGAGGTCGATTGGGAAAATGTACCCTTTTGCAATATAAATGAAAGTGATGTTAAAACATATTTACTTAAAGAAAACGACATACTCTTTGCAAGAACAGGAGGAACGGTCGGAAAATCATATTTAGTTACAAGTGTACCCGAAGAAGCTATTTATGCTGGATATTTAATTCGCACGCAATACAGCAATCAACTTTCGGCTCAATATTTAAAATATTTTATGGAAAGCTCATTGTATTGGATGCAGCTTAAAAACGGGACGGTTGCAACGGCGCAACCAAATTGTAACGGACAAACGCTATCTAAAATGGTATTGCCGTTACCACCCCTTGCCGAACAAAAACGCATAGTAACGAAAATCAACGAAATATTCGCAATGCTATAAGATCAAATCCCCTCGGAAGTCCGAGGGGATTGTTTTACCAAGTGACAACCTTATCGACAATTTCTTGCTGTTCGCTGGCGGTTTTGCGTAGATATATACGCGTAGTTTCTATGCTTTCATGCCCCATCAGGTCGGCAAGTAGGGAGATATCGTTGTATTTTTCAAGAAAATTCTTTGCAAAACGATGACGGAAAGAGTGCGGATAAACAACTTTCGGATTTAACCCATATTTGTGAGCATAATTCTTCAATTGCTGCGAAATGCCGCGCACCGTAATACGGTGACCGAACCTATTCAGAAACAAATAGCCGCTGGTTACACCTTTTTCTGCAAGCCACGCTTCGGTTTCTATCTTCAATTTTTTCGGTATGTAAAGCCGACGCAACTTACCGCCTTTGGAATATAAATCAAAGTAGCCGTTAAAGACGTGTTCCACCTTAATTTGTATCAGTTCGCTTACGCGTGCGCCTGTTGCTGCCAAATAGCGAACGACAAAATACCATTCCCAATTTTTATCGCGTTTCAGACAGTTCTTCAAAAATCTGTAGTCCGCATCGCTGATAACGTTTTCTAAAAAGTTTTTCTGCTGAATTTTTACCGGTGCAAGCCGCAACTTTTCTTTCTTGATGAATTCAAGATACTTGTTAATTGCCTGAATTCGCAAATTCACGGTCTTTGGTTTGTAGGTTTCTATTAGATAACCCTTAAATGCCAATAAATTCTGCTTTGTGATTTCACCTGACAGCTGCTGATACATTCGTATCGTAAGCAGGTACGATGAAATCGTGTTTTCAGACAAATTTTGCCGTCTAAGATGTGCTTCAAATGCGTCTAACATAGGTTAAACCTCCTCAAAAAGTAATACCTAAATTTTACTCTTTGCGAGGTTTTTCATCGAATAAATACGCTGCCCATTAAGAATAATTCTGTTATTATGAGAAGATCAAAGATTCAGTAAAGGAAATTTCTGCCGAAATACCGTTTGATATTCCAGAAAGTTGGCGATGGATTCGCATAGATAACCTCTTTCAACACAATACAGGTAAGGCATTAAATTCATCGAATACGCAAGGTATCTTGCATCCGTACATTACTACTTCGAATGTATATTGGGGATATTTTAACTTAGAGTGCATCAAAAAAATGTTTTTTACCGAAGACGAGTTCGCAAAATGTTCCATTGTCCCCGGTGACCTTTTAGTCTGCGAAGGCGGCGATGTCGGGCGTGCGGCAATATGGGAAAATGATATTTCCATGTGCATACAAAACCATATACACAGATTGCGAGCATATTATCCCGTATGTACTCAATTCTATTATTTTGCTTTCTTTGTCTACAAAAGTATCGGCTTGATTGGCGGCAAAGGCATCGGGATTCAAGGGTTGTCGAGCGGCGCTCTCGGTAAATTAATCTTTTCGCTTCCTCCGTTGGGCGAACAAGAGCGCATTGTAAAACAAGTGGAAATAATATTGGAGAATTTAAAAGACGAGGGCTAATCCTCGTCTTTTAGTTGTTTGTATATAGTTTTATACTGTTCAACAATTCGAAGCTGTTCATTAAATGGCGGTATAGGCATTATTGCTTTTAGCAGATATTGTCGGCTTATGCCCGGAATGAAACTTTTAGCTTTGTTTTGCAATACTCGAACATGCGATTCCAAGAAAAGCCTAATATAATTCAAACAAACGCCATCAGCGTTGATAGCCATAATTTGTCTTGCTATGTGTATATCTCCTACATTATTAAGTGCCATAGTTCCCACAGTGCCTTTACAAGTGATTAGCAAATCACCTTTGCGCGAAATAGTGGCTGAATTTGTTGTCCATCTGTTTATAATCAAAGAACCATGTTCAATGTTGCTTGCACCAGTAATATAGGGTATTCCTGCTCTTTGAGAATTATATTGATTTGGTTCCAAATCTCGCCCTGATAAAAGCGTAATCATTGTTTCTAATCGAGAATACGACCAGTTTTCAGGCAAATCAAAAGGTATCTCATTGCTAATATTGGTGACAGTTTCTCCCACCTTCTCATAATAACAGTTATCATCACCTTTATAGATGTAACTGTCAACGTATTTCTTGCCGAGTTTGGCTTTCTTTTCGGCACGGATACGCTCTAAAAGCACGCTTGCAGGTTCATCGTTCGGATCTTGCGGAACAAGTTTTCCTTGAATGGCAAGTGTTAGAGTACGCTTTTTGAACTCTTCGTACAGAGTATCAATATCCGCTTGATTCTGTTCTATGATATCTATCTGTGCCAACAGTTCTTCTATTCGTTTAACAATGCGAGCTTGCTCTGCAAGAGGAGGTATATAGACAGGCAATCCATTAAACTTTGTTTTGTTTATGTTGTAAAATGCTGCACCTGATTTCTTGGCGATTTCCTGTAACTGTCTAATAAACCAAGTTGACGTAAATTGGTACAACAAAAATTTTGAGAAAGTATCGTTATAAAAAAGAGGCGTCAGTAAATAAACGAATCCACCTACTGTATAATTTGAGGTAGGTTTTGTGTGTATTCTTGCCATTTTACCGATATTTTCAAGACTTGTTACGGCAGGAGTAATTATGTCGTATTGCTGCACATGAATGGCTGGATTCACGATTGCAGTAGGAATAAAAATGTCATCTGCTCGAAAATCAATTTTGTATGTTGATATGTTACCTCCGCGAAGTACGCGAATTCCTGCATTCTTGTTTGAAGGTAACACATTTGCTTTATCGAAGGTAGCACCTGTTCGTAAATATGCTATATCTGAAATACTGCAAATCTTCCAACCGCAAGGCAAATTCTCATAATAGCGATTATCAAAATAAAATTTTATTTGTATCCGTACTTTCAATCTGTATGTAGCGAGCATTTTTTGAAGTATTTTTTACAATTTGTCTCAAAAAGTACTTGAGAATCAATTGATTTTTCTCTAATAAGTGGAAGCCGTTTTCTGATCCGACCTTGCGTGTATGTATCGTTTGTAAATTGAAGCTGAAAAAATAATTTAAAAATTTTGAAAAAGAGGGGGTCAAAACAGGGTGTCCCACTCCTTTATAGTGAGGAGGTGTGGATGATAATGCTTTTCAAATTAAGTCGGCAAAAAATTCTGGAATCACGCTGTGAACTCTTTTTATTTTTGCGACTGCTAAGTGAGAGGCTTTATCCAAAGAAAATGAGTCAAGAACATTAAAAAAAGTAAGCAGGTTAACGTGTAGGCGCAAAGTGACGCACTCCGTGCTTTTGCGCCTACACAAAGTATTACGGAATCGAGATACCCGACTTCGTTTTTAAGAACACGACAAGATATTTAGGGGGTATTTTATTTGAGAATTTACAGCAACAATTCGGCAGTCAACATTGAGCAGCTCATTGCGGACGAGGTAAAACGGCTTTCCACACAGTTCGGAAAGAGTTTTCTCGACTGCGAAAATCTCATCGAACTTACGGGCTTGGGACGGGACAATGTGCGCGCGCTCATGCACAGCAAGGCGTTCCCCGTGACCAAAGTCGGCAACCGTCAGGTGGTAAGTATTTTGGCGTTCGTGGCGTGGCAGGTAAACAGTCTGCCGGAGGCGGTCTAATGGCGAAGAAATCCACGCGAAGAGGCAACAACGAGGGCTGTATCAGTAAGCGTTAAGACGGCAATTGGGTTGGCGTGGTCACGCTCGGCACCGACGAAAACGGCAAGCGCATCCGCAAGAGCGTTTACGGAAAAACAAAATCGGAAGTGACGATGAAAATGCTTGCCGTCAAAGCGGACAATCCCACCATCGGTTGCAGCGCAATCAAAAACGAAACCTTTCGGACGTTGATGCAAGAATGGCTGATGACGTTCAAACGCCCCTCCGTTTCGCCCCGCACGTTCGAGCGGTGTTTGAGCAACGCGAGAAATACGTTATATCCCGTATTCGGCGACATGAAAATCGACGAGATCACCGCTCCTATGCTGCAACGTCTGTTCAACAAGATGATTTCGGACGGGTACGCATTGGCG
>ERZ1027010.1132-NODE-1132-length-10127-cov-9.034353_pt1 | contig 10127 bp, 8 predicted proteins | sample MGYA00519448_ERZ1027010 | MGnify/ENA primary metagenome ERZ1027010 (study PRJEB26926, sample SAMN06164694) | human gut metagenome | biome: ENVO:00009003; feature: ENVO:2100002; material: ENVO:00002003 | host: Homo sapiens | place: USA | collected 2012 ... | reverse complement strand
AGCTGGATAGAGCACTTGGCTACGGACCAAGGTGTCGGGGGTTCGAATCCTCTCACGCACGTTATATAATATAGAAAGAGCAGGTTGTAATACCTGCTCTTTCTATATTACAAATCGTCCGCGGACGATTTGACCCCCAGTGTTCGTTCTACACTTCGTTGCGGTCGGCGCTAAGCGGAAGTCTACCGGACTTCCAGCGCCCTCTCACGCACGTTCAGTTAGTTATGTAAATTCAAAGAAACAAGATGATACGGAATTAGGCAGACTTATATATCATAGACTGGCTGAATGCTCATAAAGCTGAGTCTTGGTGTGTACTTGATGATGAGATTTTTCCTGATTATGAGTAGTTGCAAATCGTGGAAAAGTTAGTTAAGACATGTTACATGGATGGACTGACGGATGACTGTGTTAACGAAGTTATTATGAAATTGACAGATGATCTTTAGAGAATTAAGACGAAGCTATGAATTACTACATAAGTGACCTGCATCTGTTCCATGAAGCATCAATCCGCTTTGATTACAGACCATTTGCGTCATTGGAAGAGATGCATGAGGCAGTTGTCAGCCGATGGAACAATAAAGTAAACAATGGAGATAATGTGATGAATGAACAATGGTTTTTATTGGGTGATATACATGGCAGTGCACAGCCGGTTCACTATTTTTATCAAAAAAATAAGGAAAGATTGAGTTTGGATTCATCAGAAAACTTTATGATTCTGCTTGGTGATGTTGGTGCAAATTTTGCTCTCACTGGTCAGAGAGATCATAAATTCAAATCAGAGCTTTCAAAATTGCCATTTACTTTTATATGTCTAAGAGGAAATCATGAAGCCAGAGTAAAAACGGTTATGGACAAAAATCCTGATGGATGGGAAACAATATCAAAATATGATGGTTCCATATTTGTTGAGAAAGAATTCCCTCACATTGAGTATTTAGCAGACGGACCGGCAGTATATAATTTTAAGTCTTATAAAACTCTATCTCTGCCCGGTGCTTACAGCGTGGACAAGTACTATCGTCAAGCCAGACATTTGACATGGTATAAGGATGAGCAATTAAACGAAAAAGAAATGGAGCTCGGAAGAAAATTGTGCAGAAATGAGGCACCGTTTGATTTAGTACTTTCGCATACATGCCCATATCTATATGAACCAACCGATTTGTTTCTTGCAGGACTTGATCAGAGCACGGTTGATTCAACCATGGAAAGATATCTTGGCGAGATAGAATTTAATTTGGATTATAAGAGATGGGCCTTTGGACATTTTCATGAGGACCGGCTGTATCCATGGGCTGATGGCCGACAGATGCTGATGCTATTCAACGAAAATGTTGTAAATTTGGATAAATTTATGAATATGACCGAAAAACAGTCGTTTAAAGATATTATTGCATAAAAGAGCAAATGTGGCACAAAAGCCTAAACCGCATCAATTCTTTGCAGGAACTTTATTAGGTTTGAAAGAGAATATTGACATGGTTTAAGATATCAAATAAATAACATAATTGAGGCACGGATTATTAATTCCGTGCCTCAATTGTTTTATCCGGATTACCTTTCTGTTGTAAAATAAAGGGCGTTATTTCAGTGCAGATATAATTTTGAAATATGGCTTGAAAAGGCTGTAATATTTCAGACCATCTGTCTCACCATAGCTCTTTGTGATGGCAGATCTTATGCCATTGAGATTCTTTGTTTTATTCTTGTTTTTTTCAAGAAAATCAACAAAATTTCCGGGATCATTAATATCACTGTGTGCGAAAATTATACCTGTAAAACGCTCTACCTTCTTTTTACGCGTGAGCTTTTCAGGCGTAAAAGAGTAGGATTTGTCTTTTATGGTTTTATAAATTGTCTGACCCTGTTTCATACCATAAACATGAACCAGCGTCTCATGAAGCTTGAGCAGATTGTCTTTTCCCATGCAGTTTAGGAAAGAATCTACCTCAAAATGGTCGAACTCTTCGGATACTGCCGATACTTCAGAAATATCTGATGTATCAATGCTGTCCGTTGAAGATTTAGCCTCATCTGCTTCGTTTTTATTTGAGCTGTTACCAGAACCGTTATGAGGTGTCTGTTCGTCAGTGGATGGTAAGTCATCATTAGTCATAAGCTTATCACTTGGCGGTAAGTCATCGTTAGTTGCAAGCTCATCACCTAACGGTTCACTGTTTGTATAGCTGCTATGATTGCCATCGATAAGTTCATTCAGATTGTAAGACTTTGCGGTGATAGCATCGGTATCGGTATTGATATTGGTATTGTTATTGACGTTATCTTCCTTGGATGGAATATCTGCTACTACCTGATACTTGATGTTTTTTCTTCGCTGGACAGCCTGTTTGCAGAAATTTACATTGAATCTGCGTACAGCGAATCCCTTATCTTTCCAGAATCTTACAGCAGGGTCATAGCCTGTGTCATTGCTCATTATGATGTACTCATCAGCACATGAGGCTGCTGATACATCTGCTGTGTTTGCAACGATATGAGTAGCTGAAGAATTATCATTATATGGCTTTGTGTTATCTTGTATTTCAGTGTTGCCAGATGTATGTTCACATGTGCTTTCACTGAGGGAATCATTGTGTCCAATCAGATAACCCATATAGGATACCAGCTGAAAATCGAGGGCATTCGTTCCCTCATAGCATTCCTCAAATCGTACATTAATACTGTTGTTTTCCATAAGCCTGATGACTGACATGTATGACATGTGAGGTGATTTTTTTGTGTAAAAAACTACGATTTCGTCGTCCTCATCTGCCATATCAAACAGCATCAGCCAGTTGTCGTTGACATTTTCGCTGTCTACTAAAAAGTGTCTGATAATAATCACCATTAATCCGGACAAAAGCATTGTAACATGAGTTTGAAATAATGGCAAATAAACATGATTTTTAGAAATCTTAGAAATGTTAACAATACAAAGTGCGCAACATATGATATAATTTTTATATGCTTTGAGGATGAGGGGGAGAAAATGAGAGGCAAAGAAATAAATAAACCGGTGCTTGAAATCTGCTGTGGCAGCTTTTCGGATGTGAAAACAGCATATGAAAATGGTGCAGACAGGGTTGAACTGAACAGTGCCCTATATATGGGAGGGCTGACACCGACACTCGCCAATTTAATATATGCAAAGGAAAAATGCAATATACCGGTAGTGGCAATGGTTCGTCCAAGGGGCGGCGGATTTTGCTATTCGGATGAAGAATACGACACTATGCTTATGGATGCAAAAATTCTTTTAGAGCATGGAGCAGATGGTATTGCGTTTGGATTTCTGACAGAAGAAAAAATGCTGGACAAAAAGCGCACGAAGGAAATGATAGAGCTCATTCATGAGTATGGCAGGGAAGCTGTGTTTCACCGCGCCTTTGACTGCACAGATAACCAGGATAGTGCAGCGGAGAAGCTTATTAGGCTTGGCGCAGATCGTATCCTCACAAGCGGTGGAGCAGTAAATGTATGGGATGGCAGAAAACAGCTTAAGCATCTTCAAAATCAATATGGAAAAGATATTACGATTCTGGCAGGAAGCGGCGTGAATGATACCAATGTGAGAGCACTTATCGAATACACGGGGATTACGCAGGTACACAGCTCGTGTGGCTCATGGAAGTGTGATGTGACAGCAGCGGGCAATGCAGTGGATTTTTCGTATGATGAAGCGATGAAAAACTGCTATCAGTGTGCGGATGCAGGTAAGGTTAGGAAGCTTGCGGAAGAGGTAAGTGGAGAGGATAGAACCTGCTTAGAATATATATCTACGCACCATATGAAGAGCGTGTGAAGAACTGTGTAAATGACTTCAATATGGATGAGATTGAGGCCAGAAGGATGATTAAGGCTGTAGATGAGGCGAGGGATCATTATCATATGCATTATGCCGGCTTTCTGCCAAATGACCAGAGATTTAAAGAAATTATGATTGACAGCAGTATGCTCGGTACAGAAGGGACAGCCGACTATCTGGTTGATGCCGTAAAGAGAAGATTTGGACTTGAATAATACATATACAATTAAATACCGGATTGTGTTATAATATGTCTGTCGGCGGATTCGTCGGCAGACTTTTTTTAAGGAGAGTAAAATGAGAGTATTAACAGATTTAGAGCCAAAGAACGTTTTTTCGTTTTTCGAGGATATATGCAGTATTCCTCATCCATCATACAAGGAAGAGAAAATCAGTAATTACCTGGTGGAGTTTGCAAAGGCAAGAGGCCTTGAGCATTACCAGGATGAGCTTCACAATGTGATAATCATAAAGGAAGCATCAGAAGGATATGAGGATGTGGAGCCAATCATACTGCAGGGGCACATGGATATGGTTTGCGAGAAGCTACCTGACTGTGATAAGGATATGGACGAGGAAGGCCTGGACCTTTTGATAGATGGTGATTTTATCTCGGCAAAGGGCACTACACTCGGTGGAGATGACGGTATCGCTGTGGCATATGCGCTTGCTATTTTGGACGATGACAGCCTGTCACATCCACGCCTTGAGTTTGTATGCACTGTATGCGAGGAGGTCGGCATGGAGGGTGCTACAGGCATCGATGTGTCTATGCTTAAGGGAAAGAAGCTTCTTAATATGGACAGCGAGGAGGAGGGCGTGATGCTCGCAAGCTGCGCCGGTGGATGCAGAGCCGATGTGAAGCTGCCTGTAGAGAGAGGCACTGTGAGTGGAACAAAGCTTACTGTGAGCTTATCAGGTCTCACCGGCGGGCACTCAGGCTCAGAGATTGATAAGGGAAGGGGCAATGCCAATACTCTTATGTCCAGACTGCTTCGCGACGCATCGGCACCTGTAGCTATAGCTTCTATAGATGGCGGCAGAAAGGATAATGCCATTCCAAGAGAGTGTACTGCACAGATTATTGTAGCACCTGATGAGGCTGCGGCAGTGAAGGCTTCGATAGAACAGGCAGCAGCTGAGATTGCGGAGGAGTTTAAGGCATCTGATCCTGATCTTAAGCTTACTGTGTCAGAGGAGACTGACTGCAGTGAGTCAGCTATAAGTGCAAAGGACAGCGCAAGGGTTATCGCACTTATCGAGGCACTGCCAAACGGCATCATCAGAATGAGCCGGGAAATAGATAAGCTTGTTGAGACCTCACTTAATTTGGGAGTTTTAAAATCAGACGATGCTGCTGTCACTTTAAGATACGCAGTCAGAAGCTCTGTCGGTGTGGCTAAAAAAAGCCTTAAGAATCAGCTTGTCTGCATAGCAGGCGCTTTTGCGGCAGAGGTTATATTTGAGGGCGATTATCCTGCATGGGAGTACAAGAAGGATTCAAAGCTCCGCGAGGATATGGTACGGATTTTTGAGGAGATGTATGGCAAAAAGCCTACAGTTGAGGCTATTCATGCCGGTGTCGAGTGCGGACTTTTAAGCGGCAAGATTGAAGGACTCGACTGCATATCAATGGGACCTGACATGTATGATATCCATACGACTGAGGAGAGGCTTTCCATATCCTCTGCAAAGAGGTCATATGAGTATATACTCAGAGTGATTGCGTGCAAATAAATAGTTATTCAAGGCTTTTGATAAAGGAAAGAGGTGTCATATGATACCTCTTTTTAAATGCCCTGTGAAAATAGCTCAGATTGTGAAATCCGACAGACAGTGAGACATCTAAAATTGAGGTGTTGCCGTGCTCGAACTGTTCCACGGATTTTTCAAGACGCACATTGTTGATATACTGCACGCAGGTCATGTTCATGTGTTTTTTGAAGAAACGCATGAAGTGGTATTCACTGAAATAGCAAAGCCCGGCAAGCTCTGAAACCTGGATGCTTTCGGCATAGTGCACCTCGATGTAATCGAGCACATTTTTGAGCTTATCGGAGGATGTGTTGACACCGAAATCAGCATTTTTTTCACTGTATTGCAGCAATAGAAATATTGCCTGAAGCAGAAATGCCTTTAGAGCCAGCTCATAGCCGAATTCCTGACTGGAGTATAGCTTTGTTATGCGCATGAAGCATTTGCAAAGGGATGAATATGCCGGATGCTTCGGTGCAATCAGGTAAGGCATGGCAAACTCATGGTTGATTAGCGGAGTCAGATATCTTGAAGAGCATATATCGGTATTGTTTCCACCTAAAAAATTGATATGGAATACATACGTTTCCGAGTAAAATTCGTCGCAGTCCCTTATTGAAATGGAATGCAGCAGCAGTGGCGGGATAAAGATGATATCGCCTTCCTTTGCTTCATATTCGAGCAAATCAATCTGATAGGTGCATGAGCCCTTTGTAATCAGTGTGAGTTCTGCCTCATCGTGCCAGTGTGTAGTGATGACAGGGTAATCTGCTGCAAGTCTTGTTATATATTTCTGAACGGGGAAAAATACTTCTCCGTGCTTTGCGTTTTCTTTCTGCCCAAGGGCAGGCGGATTATTGTTTTTCATATTGTTGTTTCTCCATAGCTTTAAAAACTATACCATTTAAAATTATAAGAGCAGTATTGTGTTATAAAATGAAAAAATATTGCAAGAATTTATACTAATCACTTTCTATAATAGCAGTATAATACATCAAGACAAAGTGCTCAAGATGTAAATGAGAGCAAAATTTATGATTAGATAAGAGGTACACATTATGGAGAGAAAATGGTGGCATGACAAGGTGGCATATCAGATTTATCCAAAGAGCTTTCTGGATACAAACGGTGACGGAATAGGAGATTTAAGAGGTATCATTTCAAAGCTGGATTATTTAAAATCGCTTGGAATTGACATCATATGGCTGTCTCCGATATATAAATCGCCATTTGTGGATCAGGGCTATGACATATCTGATTACTATGCGATAGCTGAAGAGTTCGGTACTATGGAGGAGTTTGATGAGCTCCTTGCCGAGGCAAAGAAGCGTGATATGCACATCATCATGGATCTGGTAATAAATCACTGCTCGGATAAGCACGAATGGTTTCAAAAGGCACTTAAGGATCCGGATGGAGAGTATGCTGATTACTTTTATTTCAGAAAAGGTAAAAACGGCAATCCGCCGAGCAATTACCGCTCTTATTTTGGCGGAAGCTGCTGGGAGAAGGTGCCGGGCACGGACAAGTATTATCTGCACATGTTTGCGAAGGAGCAGCCGGATTTAAACTGGGAGAATGAAAAGCTAAGACAAAAGCTTTATGAGATGATTAACTGGTGGCTTGATAAGGGCTTGTCAGGATTTAGAATAGATGCGATAATCAATATAAAGAAAAATCTCGATTTCCCTGATTTTGAGCCGGATGCAGAGGACGGACTGGCTGCCTGCTACAAGATGGTTGAAAGTGCAGAAGGTGTCGGAGAACTCTTAGAGGAATTAAAGAACAATACATTTAAGAAGTATGATGCATTTACGGTTGGCGAGGTATTCAATATGAAGCCTGAGGAGCTGCCGGAGTTTATCGGTGAGAATGGGCATTTTTCAACGATATTTGATTTTTGTGCACAGTGCTTAAGTGATGGAGAGCATGGCTGGTATGATGCACCGAAAATAGATTTTGATACATGGAGAAAGACCATTCTTGGTTCACAGCTTGAGACAGAAAAGTACGGCTTTAAGGCCAATATTATAGAAAATCATGATGAGCCGAGAGGTGCTTCAAGATTTTTACCGGAGTATGCACAAAATCCTGCCGGAATAAAGATGCTTGGAACTGTCAGCGTACTGCTTCGAGGCATTCCGTTTATATACCAGGGACAGGAAATCGGTATGCAAAATGCAAAATGGAACAGTATAGATGAGTATGACGATATCAGCACAAAGGATCAGTACAAGGCAGCACTTGCAGCAGGCTTATCAAAGGAGCAGGCACTTGCAGCCTGTGGAAGGATGAGCAGGGATAATGCAAGGACACCTATGCAGTGGAGTGATGAGGCAAATGCCGGTTTTACCACAGCAAAGCCATGGCTTAAGGTCAATGAAAACTATAAGGCTATCAATGTTGCGGCGCAGGAAAAGGACCCTTCATCTGTTTTGAACTATTACAGAAGGCTTGTGGCACTCAGAAAGTCAGATGAATTTAAGGAGCTGTTCACCTACGGCAGATGTGTTCCGGCATATGAGGATACAGATGGCATCATGGCTTATTACAGAGAGGATGAAAATAAGCGCGTGCTGGTTGTGGCAAATTTTGGCAGTAAAGAGGCACAAATCAGGCTTGATGGCAGTGTGAAAAAGGTGCTTTTGTCCAACACAAATGATGCTGAAAAGAGCACTGTTTCAGTGGGAGCATCTGAGCTTAAGCTTGAAAGCTGTGAGGTTTTGGTGGTGCTTGTAAAATAGCATAATTTGATACAGCATTAAAGAAAACAGGCTGAATTTTTACAAAAAGAGGCAGCTAAAAGAAATAATGAAGAGACAAGGAGGGCATGATGAGCAAAAACAATAATGAAAAATGGTGGAAAAAGGCGGTAGTTTACCAGATTTATCCAAAGAGCTTTCAGGATTCTAACGGAGACGGCTTTGGTGATTTACAGGGTATCATCAAAAGACTTGATTATCTTGAGACGCTTGGAATCAATGCAATATGGCTTTCGCCGGTATTCAAATCACCGCAGGCGGACAACGGTTATGACATTTCGGATTACAGGGATATTGATCCGACGTTTGGCAGTCTCGATGATATGGAGGAGCTCATAAACGAGGCAAAGAAGCACAATATAAGGATTATGATGGATCTTGTCTTAAATCATTCTTCAAACGAGCACAGGTGGTTCAAGGAGGCTAAAAAGAGCAAGGACAATCCATACCATGACTACTATATTTGGAGAGACGGAGATGAAGGCGTGCCGCCAAGTGATATGAAGGCTTGTTTCGGTGGAAGCGCATGGGAATATGTGCCGGAAATCGGACAGTATTATTTCCATCAGTTTTTACCGGAGCAGCCGGATTTAAACTGGGAGAATCCAAAGGTCAGAAGAGCAATCTACGATATGATTCTCTGGTGGATGGACAAGGGAGTCGGCGGCTTCAGACTTGATGTAATCGACCAGATAGCAAAAGAGCCGGACAAGAGAATCACCATAAACGGACCAAGGCTTCAGGAATATTTTAAGGAACTGAGCAGGGAGACCTTCCAGAAGGGCGACTTGATTACCGTAGGTGAGGCATGGGGCGCAGATACAGAGCGCGCAAAGCTTTACAGCAATCCGGATGGCAGCGAGTTTTCTATGGTGTTCCAGTTTGAACACATAGGGCTTGACCAGAAGGAGGGCGGCGAGAAATGGGACCTTGCACCGCTTCCGTTTAAAAAGCTCAAAAAGATAATGGCTCACTGGCAGAATGAACTCTACAACTGTGGCTGGAACAGTCTGTTCTGGGACAATCATGACCTGCCGCGTATCGTGTCAAGATGGGGCAATGACAGGGAGTACAGAGTGGAATCTGCAAAGATGCTTGCTATATTGCTGCACGGCATGCAGGGTACACCATACATCTATCAGGGCGAGGAGCTGGGCATGACAAATGTACAGTATGATATCGAGGATTATAAGGACTGTGAAATCATAAACATGTACCATGAGCGCCTTGAAAAAGGATACTCAAAGGATGAAATCATGAAGTCCATTTACGCAAAGGGCCGTGACAATGCAAGGACACCTATGCAATGGGATGACTCGGCAAATGCCGGCTTCACCACAGGAACACCTTGGATAAAGGTAAATGACAATTACGACAAAATAAATGCCAAATCACAGGTGGATGACCCTGATTCAATCTTTAGCTGCTACAAGAAACTTGTTCAGCTGAGAAAGGATTATCCGGTATTTGTTGATGGTAAATTTACACTTTTACTTGAGGATGATGAGAATATTTTTGCATACAGCAGAAAGAATGAAGAAAAAACCATGATTGTTGTGTGCAATTTCTTTGACAAGGAGATACCAATGCCACTTGCAAAGGAGTGTGAGGGCATGGAGGTGCTGATTTCAAATTATAAGGATACCTCTGATATGTCAGTGCTCAGACCTTATGAGGCCAGAATGTATATACGATAGATAAAATTGATACCGCTTGTTTTTATAAAGGTGTTTTATAAAAGCAGGCGGTATTATCTGTCTCTTATACACATCTCCGAGCCCACGAGACCGTACTAG
>ERZ1027010.1131-NODE-1131-length-10141-cov-21.313702_pt1 | contig 10141 bp, 19 predicted proteins | sample MGYA00519448_ERZ1027010 | MGnify/ENA primary metagenome ERZ1027010 (study PRJEB26926, sample SAMN06164694) | human gut metagenome | biome: ENVO:00009003; feature: ENVO:2100002; material: ENVO:00002003 | host: Homo sapiens | place: USA | collected 2012 ... | reverse complement strand
AAATATGACAGTGCAAGATTTGATAGACGAATTGATGCTTGTCAAGGATAAGAGTAAGGAAATAAGGGTTGTTATAAATACGAATGATTATATAACATCCTACCCTGCCTCTTTATCTGATATGTCTATAAAAGAGAAGGGAGATATAGTCAATGATCATTTTGATGATACAATTGCTATAGAATTGCATAAATAAACGATAAACAATATGAATGTATTATCATTGTTTGATGGGATATCATGTGGATATCTAGCATTACAAAGAGCCGGTATACCTATTGGGACTTACTATGCCTCAGAGATAGACAAGACATGCATAAAGGTAAGTCAAAAACATTTTCCTAATATTATTCAATTAGGGGATGTTAATAACTGGAGAACATGGGATATCCCTTGGAAAGACATAGATCTGGTCATGGGAGGGTTCTGTTGCCAGAGCTTCTCTAGCTCAGGTAAGGGTAAAGGATTCATGGACGCTCGTGGAAGGCTTTTCTTTTGCTTCTCGGACATCGTAAAGCATTTAAGGAAGGAGACCAAAGGTAAGGTCCTGTTCTTGGGCGAGAACGTCCGGATGCGGGATGAGCATCGCCTGGTGATAACGGAAGAGCTGGGCGTGGAGCCGGTGGAGATCGATAGCGCCTTGGTCTCGGCACAGACCCGGCATCGTCTTTATTGGTGCAATTGGTCGGTAGAAATGCCGAAAGACAAGCATATATCATTGGATGATATTTTAGAGCATGACAAGGGATGGAATCCGGGAGTCATAAGAGGAAGATATATAGGAGTCATTGTCGGTAGAAGGATAGGAGAGGACGGGCATCGAAAGGATTATGACAAGAACGTGAAAATAACGCAATGTTTGGAGGTAAGAAGGGATAAAAATACTGTTTCTATTAAGAAAAGTAATTGCCTGACAACAGTCATGAAAGATAACGTGATATCATCATTACCGCCCGGAAGATATCTGAACGCCTTTGACCTGAAAGATAAGTTCAGATACCTGACTCCTGTGGAGATATGTAGGCTACAGACATTGCCGGATGATTACCTTGATGGGATAGCCCCGAATACGGCCATGTCTTTAGCTGGAAACGGATGGACAGTGGATGTGATAGCCCATTTGCTAAGAAGCATAGAGCGTAAGCAGATGAATGATATTGTAAAGGAGTTTCGCAAGATCACTGATGAGCTTATGTTCGGATCATCAGAAACGGGTACTAATGTGACATGTGATAAACATGAGCAAAATGAAGCCATACGGAAGAGTCAAAACAGTTAAGGGGTCTTCATGGAAAAAGGATATACATCCACCAAAAGGACACAAGAATTGGTGGGAGGATATATGTGATCCTATATCTAGAAGTATTATGAAATTAAATTTCAAAAAGGAAATAAACAATCAAATTTGGTATGAGCAAAAGCAGGGAAATGATTAAACAGGAATTAAATTTATCAGATCAAGAATATAACTTTCTTGAAAAATATCAATCTATGAAATTGTCACAGAGGTTTGGTAATGTTTTCGATAGATTAAAAAATGATAAGTCTAAAGCAATTTACACTCATGATGGGTCAATACAGTTGTTTTATATACAAGGTAAAAGAGTAGATAAAGAAGAATGGGATAAACTTCATAGATCATGATAATTACTAAAAAATGGTCAATGCCGAATAAAGAGACATTCAGCATAAGACCGATAAGGGAACTTATAGACAAATATCGAGAAGAGGGGATGGTTATAGTGGATCCGTTCGCCAGAAACAGCGATATAGGGACGATCACCAACGATCTTGATCCTGAGACTAAGGCTATGTATCATAAAGATGCCACGGACTTCTTGTGTCATCTTGATGATAATATAGCTGATATGGTATTATATGATCCACCATATTCTGTGAGACAGGTATCTGAATCGTATAAAAGACTTGGAGGTGCTGTTAATATGCAAACAACGCAATCTAGTTATTGGACTAGACAGAAGAAGGAGATAGCTAGGATCACCAAGAAAGGAGGGGTGGTCATTACCTGCGCGTGGAACTCCGGCGGTATAGGGGGCGGGCTTGGCTTCGAGCAGCAGGAGATTCTTCTTGTGGCTCATGGGGGATGGCATAATGATACGATCGTTACGGTAGAGAGGAAGATGATGGATGGTATACATGATAGTATCCCGATATTGATGGGAATAAAGAAACTGGATGATATGTCACCGAAAAAGCAAAAATCATGAAGGAACGGATTTTTACCACAAAAGAACAGGGGAGGGTGCTGGTCGAGGCCGGCCTTCCTATCTCCACCGCCATCGGTTTCAGAGACAAGTATCTGGATCGATTACATTCTATGGAGGATAACGCTGGTCGTGTAGGACTGATTGAGGCTGTTACCCCTGATGTATTCAATCCTGTTTGGGATGTAGGGACGTTACTGAATTTACTCCCATATGAGATAGAGGGTTGTACATTAGAATGTTATAAGCTAAAACATGCATGGTCTGTAGCGTATAGAGATATAGACGAGATCCCTATATATTGGAGTAGCGAGAAACTTCTTGTAGACACATTGTTTTCGATGATGATGGAATTACTTAAACATAAGATTATATGAGTATAAAGCAAATAACAAAATTAAGGTACAAAACGAAAGATAAGCCTCCTATAGAAGGGGTTCCTCTTTTAGGATACAACAAAAAATATAGCTGTCCGTGGGAAGTAATGTACAGGAGAGGGGATAAGTACTACACCTGCATGAAGTATGATGCTGAATTTGAAACATATCCACCGGAAGAATATGAATATTTATATCCATGAGAACATGAAGCAAGTAACAAGAATAAGGTACAAAACTGAGGATAATCCGCCTATGGCCAATGTCCCTCTTATAGGATACAGCAAAAAATATGACTGTTGGGTAGCGTTAGTATACAGAAAAGGGGGTAACTATTACACCAATATGGAGTGCGATGTTGAATACAAGACATCCCCTCCAGATGAGTACGAATACGTATATCCGTGAGAACTAGAAGGGATATATTTATATTTAAGCATGATTAATATTATTTTTATATTATTCATGCTTTTATTTTTGTTTAAATCTTACTTTTGTATCAACATTAAAAACCAGATTATTATGGATGGAGACAAACAAAAAGTCAATGAACTTACGATGAGGACGCTGGGTTCTCATTATGGCGGATATGCCTATGTAAAGGTAAAAAATCGTCAAGCTGATGTAAAGATAGATTGGAAGTTGTTGAGAGCTATAGAAGAAGGAGAGGTGGTAGTAGAGAGACTTATCGTAGTGCAGAGCATAGAATGTACGCCCAAATGAATCAACTTACTGAAGCGGGAGCTATGATCAGCTTGGCTATTGAATTAATAACATCTAATATCCGTCATAATTATGGAGAAATTAATTTTGAACGATATCCAAGACCTGTGGAGGTGGAGGGAGAAGATAAACATTGATAACCTCAAAGAGGATCCTATGGCTGAGGATATGCCATTATATTTCCCGTGCGCCGTCGTATGGCATGTGGATTGGGGTGAGCATGACGCTGATAATTATATATGTTATGGATTTGTTTATGTAGCAGAAATATTAGGGATATGAACATTAAAAAACAGATAATTCTTGACGATAAAGACTATGAGCGATTAGTGCACGATGCTAATCTCAGTAATGATGAGATAAAAAGCAAAATCGCCAGCGCTCTAACCACTGATATGGTATTTAGTTTCGATTTTGATGTAAACAAAAAAGTTACGGGGAATACGAGGATCGAAAGCGCCACCCATAATCTAGGATATAATGAATATGATAATATCGTAAGGGCTAGAGACGAGAATATTCACCATGCTGTTTATACAGCTATATATGATTATCTTGAGAAAATAAAGAGAGATAATAATGAGCTAAGCGCAAAAGATTGGATATTATTCACATCTATAATCTTATCTATTTTCGCAATGGGATTTGCAGGTGGATGGTTGGTATTTAATTGATTAAATCATGGGTAATTTAAAAGACATACAAGATATAACCGGTCTTACGTCAGAAGCGATATTCAATATACGTAAACCTGTTGATTATATGTGCAGTGATATAGATAGCCATATAAAAGATATCAGGACACAATGTGATTATATTATGGATGGGGATGAGGAGGATGTTAAATACTATTCAAAATCAATCAAATCAGACGTAGATTCTTATTTCGAGGATATACGGTCAAAGGTCGAGAATCTCCGTGATTGGGGAGAACAGTGGAAAGTATTGGCTAAAGATCTGTTTGATGAGTTGATGAAAGTAAATAACAATAAGGCCATAAACAGCTATCTGTCTTATGAGGCATTGGAGAAGATTAAGGAACATTTTAAAAATCAATAGATATGAGCAAATTATTATTTTTCGACTTAGAGACAACCGGGGTTAAGTTCTGGAGAAACGGGATACACCAAATAGGAGGGATCGTGGATATCGACGGGCAGGAGACTGAGAGGTTCGACATCCGCCTAGCCCCGAACCCTGCCGCCACGATAGAGCAAGAGGCGCTGGATGTGGCTGGTGTTACCTTGGAGCAAGTGCAGTCGTATCAGCCTATGGAAGAAGGGTACAGGCAGTTAGTTGGTATATTATCCAAATACGTGAATAAGTTCGATAAGAGGGATAAAATGTATTTGGTGGGGTATAACAACGCCGGATTCGACAACAACTTCCTACGGGCTTTATTTACCCAATGTGGGGATAAGTATTTCGGATCATGGTTCTATCCTAACTGTATGGATGTATATGTTATGGTGACATCGTTCCTGATGGGTGTAAGAAACGATATGGAGAACTTTAAGTTGATGACCGTAGCCAGAACTATGGGTATTGAGATCGACGAGAATAAGCTTCATGACGCTACTTACGATATTGAGCTGACTAGGGATATTTTCTATCGTATAATCGGTAAAATGGATGTTAAGTTATGAGAAGTATCTTAGAGGCGATGCATGATTATCCGGATGAGGCTCTTGGGCTATTTTTCTTTTTGATAGTGGTCTTCTGGTTATTGTCAGGTATATTCGAGAAAAAAGATGAATGATAAACTCGATAAGATACTGGATCTCCTAAGATCTCAAAATGAAATGATCAAGGATATTCACGACTATGTGAAAGAAGTTACCAGCGAGAAGTATATAGGAGAATCTAGGATGACTAGCTTCTCTATTAACTTGGCCGCTGATATACTTACCGAAGCCATTAGCCCTAAGATAAAAGGGATGATGGTGGATTTATTAAGGGAACAGGGATGGAAAACCGAATGAGACATGGGAACATATGAGAAGAAGGTAAATCAGTTAAAAGATTTGATGGTAAGGAAATACAAATCGACTTACGACAAGTCAAAGGGAATAGATATAGATATAAGCTCAATAATGTATCTCCCAGTACCAAATGAATTTAATGATATGGATATTGAGAATATGTATGTTATTCTCGATAAGATTAAAGATATTATAGATAACAACAGGGATAAGCTCAAGAACCCGACTTGCGGCACATGCGTACATCTGCATGATAATGAATGGGCGAAAAGATATGGCAAGGTATGTTGTTCTATTTGGCAGGTGTGTGACCATTATATAAACCCTAACAGGAAACATAATAGGAAACAAACAACATACGTAAGGCGTCCAAGCAACAAAGCTTGTCCTAATTATGAGTATGGTGATGATAATTTTGAAAACAGAAGAAGATGTATAAAAGAAAAGAATACCCGATAAAGAGCTATGTGCCGATGCGCACCAACAAGGATAGGACGTGTATCTGCTGTGGCGATACGATCCCAGCCGGCAGCAGCAGGATGATACCTAGACACGCCAAGGCAAATCACGGTCTATGTTTCCCGTGCTTCAGGAAATGGAAAGATGTTGGAGGAGATCTTAAGCTTATGGACAACCCCGGAGATGCGAAGAAAGAATATGTCATACATATGTCTAATATCCTGAAAGGGAATTGTGATATAATAAAAGGTCGAAAGCTTTACGTGGCTTTTAAAAAGGCGATAAACGGCGGAAAGAAGATCGTTATCAAATTTGACACTGATCAACCGATATCTATGTCAACAAGAGTCATGAATCCTTCATTCGGGGAGATTATGGATGAGTACGGCAAGGACATATTCCAAGGTAATCTCAAACTGGTAGATGTCCCAAAAGGAGTTAAAGATTTAATAGTTAACTATATAGAAAAATATCGTAAATTGTGAACATAAAGACATTTATATACATGATCTTAACATTCAGAAGAATAGATCCTATACCTAAGAATATAGGATTTATGTTGAGTATAACATTCTGGATATCTATAGTATGGATAATATCCAACTTTGCTATATTGATAATGAGATTAATAAAATAGACAAGATGAAACAAGGAGACGTGATATAAAAGAATGGGATGGAGCTGTTATGACAAAGATTAAAGCAAGTATTATTATCCTATCTCTTATCATGATAGGATGTAAGGATAAAAAAGAAGAAGATGTTGATTATTATCCTAAAACTGTTTATGTAGATGATAGGGGTAATAAAGCAACCATGTTGAATGATTCTATTTTAGTAGTATGCACATGTCTAGAGTACCCAGAGAAGTATAAAATGGAAGTAATTAATATAAAGAACAAATAGATGGTTATAAACAACAAGCAACTTTACAAAATAACCCTAACAAGGGAACAACTGATGCTGATATCCCGGTGCGTGGAAGACATAAGCAGATACGCAGCCGGAGACATGGATCTTCAGCATACCACGGAAACTTTGATAGATGATATGGACAGGACGGAGTCGCTGGGGATAAGAAGCTTTATAGCAAACAACTCGATGGCTATAAGAAGAAGGCTGTTCCCGGATCTCGAAGACTATGAACATATAGGGTATGATGGAGGTAGTAAAGATATGATCAATAGAAAGAGACTTATCGGAAATACCTACCAGATATATAGATCAATACTGCATCAATTGGCTATTGACGAGAACTGGAATAACGTGTATAGCGACATGACGTTACCTTCAGGCGATATGGGGACGATTAAGGTGGAGAGGGTTGACGATGATAAGGATAACGATATTTAACGATACTGAAATATGAGCTTATTTGTATGCGCTAAATGCGGTTGCGTTGATAATACCGCTACGTCTAGTTACTGGATGTTGACAAACGAGTATATGGTCGATAAATTCGACTATGCCAAGGAACTACAGCCGTACAAGGGTATGGGGCTGTGCAGCGAATGCGGGAGGCTAGCTACCTCCCCAGACGGCCGTGATGTCGTGGTGCCCGGTAAATGGCACGGGAAGTTCCCGAAGGAGAAAGCTACCGAAGAGCAGATGAAGAAAGTAGGATACAAAAATCTGATAAGATGAATAAGATAAGAAGAGGAGAAAAGGGCAGTTCTCCGACTCCGATAAGAAGACGGCGGAAAACTTCGGGTGTGAGTATATAGATGTGGATGATTTTGTGGATAAGTATAAGGGCTGATAACAGTAGAAGGATAGGGTGATAATCGCCTATCCTTCTATTATTATGTAAATCCATTTTCGGATTACATTAAGCATCAATAGTATAACTATTTATTTATGCTCATCTTTCTTTCCTTGTTATCAAACATTCAATGCAAAACGCAGTTATCATACATACAATTGTTGATCTTCCCTCAGTAAGGTTTTTACCATTTTGGGTAAAAACTTTATAATAAATATCGGTAATTATATACAACCTTGCACCAAATGGTATATAATCACCTATCAGTTATCTTCCCCTGTCAAAGTACCAATTAGCGTCCTCACCGGACTCGTCCTTATCCCTACCTCCTAAGAAGAATCCCATCGTCATGCCGTTGGTCATCAACCAGTAGTCGGATGTCTGCTTAATATCCCTAGCCGTCTTGATATTATACCATTGCTTACCAAACGAGAACTTCATGAGCTGCCTCCATAGCTTGCTCTCTCCCTTATACACGCCGGTCTGGACGGTAGCGAACGGATCCCAGTTTCGAGGATCGGTGAGATCGCCTAACTTTCGGGCGGTAACCAGCGGATCTTGCAGCATATCTATGGCGTTAAGCTCCATGAACGGGGATGTCTGGGAAGCGATCTCATTGATCGTCCTGAACCCGATATAGGTAATGAACTGTCCGAACCAGCTATCCTCATTATCCTCCCTATATCCCATCAACGCCCGTCCTATGGCTATCATGGTAGCGAATACCGCCATATTGATAATCGATCTCTTGATATTGATCTGCTCGTAGGGGGTAAGCTTATCATACTCTTCCTTAAGCACGTCATATGCCTCTCCCATCCTGCCCTCGGACATCGATCCATAGACATTACCGGCCAGTCTCCATAACGTTCTCATATATCCTTTCTCAAACTGGTTGGTTTGGAAATTGAAACCGGCTTTCTTATACGCCCGCTGTACGGCCAATATAAACCATCCACGATGAGGCAGCACCATATTAAGGATAGCGTTCCGGCTAGCCCCCACCCGGTTCTGCTCGTTCAAGGCGCCGTCACAGATCTGCACCATACTCCTTACCCTACTGGACAAGGTGGGTATATATCGGTCTATAATATCCTTGTTAGCCTCGTTCTTAGCCACGATCTTTCCGTCCTTGACATCTACCATGTTCCACATAGAATAATCCCTTAAACGCTCCCAATCGCGTTTAGCCTCGTTAGCGGACATATTTCTGTCTTTCATCATCATCTCCTTGAAATTGGAGTATGACCAGAACTGACCTTCGTATAGGCGGGTATCATCCATGACCGAGATAATGACCTGCGGGTCCAACGGGGAGTTAAGAACCTCCATCATCTTAAACGGCAGATTCCGGAATAAGGTTCTCCAGATCTTGTTGTACGCCGCCGATCGTACACGGTTACGGACATTAAACACGCCTAGAGCCTCTCCAACGACATATAGCTTGTTGGTGCGGTTTATATCCCCGATCTCCGACACGTACGTGCTTAACTGCTTCTGGGCTTCCCCATAGGCGTATTTCATGGAGTCCTTGCTTATATACTGCCCTACCATACCCTCCAAAAGGAAGTTGGCCTGCCCGGTAAGGGCGCCGGTAGCCGCTACGAACGGGGAGAAGCCTAGGTTGGATTTGGATACGAATTTGGTAAACATAAGAGCCAGCTTATTAAGATCGACCTTATAATTACCTATATTCCATTCCGCCCGCTTATTATTTATCCTGACATCGTAGATGCTGGCGTTAACCCAGTCCTGAAACATCCTATAGGCGTGAGTGGCCTCCGGGTTCTTACCGTCGTCGTATTGCGTCTCCAGCATCATGTTCCTGTATCCCATGACATCATCCAAGGCCGCCCTCTTATACTTGTAAGAGGTCGCTTGTAAGGATAACATGGAATAGGAGTAGGCGAAGTCATGGGACACGTCATCGGCGTTCTCCAACTTACTAAGATAGTATTTGGGGATCATACGATATTTGTTATCGTTCTCATCAAGCCCTCCTAGGTCTTGTCCCTGACCATGTATAGGGTCATCCACCCTCTCGCCAACGATATCACGTACGGCGTTGCCGATGGCCGCCTTCGGGTCAACCCCGGCCTGCACCATCCTCTCCACGCCGCCCTTGGATATCTGTGGTATTTGGTAGATGTTCCGGAATCGCTCATCATAATCCTCCATAGCCTTACGACTTATGTTAAGCAGCTCCTTCCTCATCTCCCACTTATCCTTATTGATCGTAGCTTCCTCCCCTTCGTTGGTAATACCGTATTTCTTGAAAAAAGCCTCGTTCTTGTACTTATCGAACCTAGGCGTATGATACCCATAACCCAGATCGGGATTATAATTAGGATTACGGAAAGAACTCTCGGCATCGGCCTCATCAAGCCACTGGTTGTTGATCGTCAGATCAATCATATTAATATCGAACCCGAAACGGGATACGCTCTCTTTCTCGGATATACCATTTTCTATGGCATCAAAGAACTCGGATACCTTATACGTACCGTTATTTATCTTCCTGACGAAATCAGAATATCCCTTGGGAGAGTATTTCCTCATATAAGGATACAACCGGGTTCTGGCGTACTCGACAAGGATCTTATCAGTCTTACCC
>ERZ1027010.1121-NODE-1121-length-10186-cov-4.061396_pt1 | contig 10186 bp, 10 predicted proteins | sample MGYA00519448_ERZ1027010 | MGnify/ENA primary metagenome ERZ1027010 (study PRJEB26926, sample SAMN06164694) | human gut metagenome | biome: ENVO:00009003; feature: ENVO:2100002; material: ENVO:00002003 | host: Homo sapiens | place: USA | collected 2012 ... | reverse complement strand
GCAGCCGCCGAAGCGGTGCTTAAGCCGTAAGGCGGGAATTGTGCGGTGTTGCCCTAACTTCTACCTCCTACCTCCTAACTGATTTTCAGGTTTTATCCATAATGCGGATGGCGGCCAAATCTTTTTCAAAGCTCCAGCGGGACGTTTCTTCGCCGCGCAGGCAGGCAAAAAAGTTGGTCAGCTCATCCACATAGGCGTTCTCTACAATGTTGTCGCTGTAGCGGTTGTCATGCTCAAAGCTGGTGTAGGTGTCCACAAACTGTTTGTCACCGTTCTTGAACTCATACAGCGCTTTGGGGTTGCCCTCCCAGAACAGGTGCAGACCATCGCCAAAGCATTCAAAGTTGCGCACCGCCTTGGGGCTTACCACATCTGCTGCCAGCACACCCTGCGCGCCGGAAGCATGGCGCAGCAGCAGGGTAACGCAATCAGGATAGGGCAGCCCAAGGTCGCTGATGCTGTCCTCCTGCACGGTCACATGGGTCACATCGCCAAAGGCATCCAGCAGCCAGGGCAGGTCAATGCCAAAAATCTCGCGCACGCCGCCGGTGCGGGCGTTGCCCACAAAAAAGTTTTTGTAGTTTTCCCACGGGTGCCAATCCGGCAGGTACTGGCCAATATGGTAAATATAATGCACCGGCTTGCCGAATGCAGCCACCTGCTGCTTGATGTACTGAGTTTCGCGCCGGTAAAGCATGGTGGAAGAAAGAAACAGCAGCACGCCTTTTTCTTTCGCTTTTGCCATGTTTTCCTCATAGCCGTCAGCAACCAGATTCAGCTCGGTAAATACCGGCAGGCTGTTGTCCAGCAGCTCGCTGATGATGGCCGCGTGGGTCAGGGGAGCGGTGCAAACAAGGGCGGCGTCCGGGGCTTCGGCGGCAACGGCTTCAGCGATGCTGGGGTAAGCGGCGTCGATCAGGCCAAGGTCGGTGGCTTCCACCCGGCGGGATTCCGCCGTATCGACACCCGCAATGCGGATGCTGGAATCAATGCCTTTGGTCAGGCGGGCACGGCGCTTGCCCATGCTGCCCAGACCAACGATCAGAATTTTCATAGGGAGATGCTCCTTTTGGGGTTAAATTCCGGCACGGGGCCGTCATAAAACGTTTTGGGTTTGGCAAAGTCAAATTGGGCCAGAACCCGGCAGATCTTGCCGCTGGTATCGCCGCCGTTATAGGGGCTTTGTGCGGCGTGGGCCACGGCGGAAAATTCCGGGGTCAGGGCACGGCGCAGGGCGGCCTCGATTGCGGGGGCAGCGGCAGCACAGCACAGCACATTCTGGCAGATGATGCGCCCGGCCTGGCGGCTGCCGATGTTGACGGTCGGCACACCGAACGTGGGCGTTTCCACCACGCCGGAACTGGAATTGCCCACCACCAGCGCAGCGCACTGCATGGCGGAAAGATACCGCTTGAGCCCCAGGCTGTTGATGAACCCGGCACGCTGCGGGTGGGCGGCGGCAAACGCCTGCATTTTGGCGGTGCACACAGCGCCGCCGGCATCCGCGTTGGAACCGGTGATCAGCCAGAACACGCCGGGAACCGCTTCCATTGCGGCGCACAGGGCATCCGCCTGCGCGGCAGGATCGCCCACCGCGGCGGAAGTTTCGGGGTGGTAGGTCACGATGGCAAAAGGCTGCATCAGGTCAAAGCCGGTGGAAGCACACAATTCCTGCCGCGTCATTTTGGGCAGGGTGCGGATGTTTTCATCGCCCAGGCCGCCCACGCAGAACACGGTTTCGGGGGCTTCGCCCATGCGAACCAGCCGGGCCGCGCTTTCGGCACAGCTGGGAAAGTGCAGCGCCGCCATTTTGGTGATGCAGTGGCGGTAGTATTCATCCGCCGCGCCAAGGGTTACATCCCCGCCGGAAATATGCGCAATGGGGATATGCCGTGCCGCAGCCGCTGTAGCCACCGCAAAAATTTCAAAGCGGTCGCCCAGAAGCAGCACCGCATCCGGGCGGTGGGCGGCAAAATAGCCGTCAAATACCGTGATGGTGCGTGCAATGGTAAGGGCCACCGGTTCGTTGGGGTTCTCTTCTTCAAAAATCGGCAGGCGGGCCGCAATGGGCAGGCCGTCAGCCTCAATTTCCTGCACCGTATTGCCAAACCGGGCACAGAGATGTGCCCCGGTAACAACCAGCTGTAATTGCAGGTCCTGTGCCGCCGCAACCTTTTGGATAACCGGCCGCAGCAGCCCATATTCCGCACGGGTGGAGGTGATGATGGTGATGTTTTTCATAATAGTTAGAAGTTAGGAGGGAGGAGTTAAGGCAATACCGCATAATTCTAAGTGCCGCAGCCGCCGGAGCGGTGCTTAAGCCGTCAGGCTGTTGCCTTAACTTTGTATTGGTTCCCCTGGAGGGGAGCTGGACGCGATGCGGCCTGAGGGGTGGTTCCTTATTGCGTGCATAAAAAATCACGGAATAAACCCTACCCAATATTGCCGCTTAAAATGCATCAAAGCGGCTAAGAGGGAGCCATCCCACGGATATTACGATGAAGTCCCAATTCTATTATTTCTATTCAGAGTTTTTCGCCGAGGCCTTTTTGCAAAAAGGCCGGAGAACCCCCGTAAAAATCACAGCTCGATCTTTTCGTCTTCGGCAAAGTCGCGCTTGGCGGTCTGGCCAAGGACGGTGTACCACAGCATGGGGGAAATACCATCGCCGGGGCGCTTGGTCAGCAAGTTTTCGGCGGTGAACACTTCGCCTGCCTTGATGGGCCGCGCGGCCACAATGCTCTTGCGGGCAATGGCCTTGTTGGGGGCTTCGCTGGCGGTCAGGTGCTTGTGGCCGTCGCCAAGGGCGGCTTCCACATGGCGCACGGCCTGTACCATGGCCTTGAACTCGGTCGGGTCCAGGCTGGCTTTTTGGTCCGGTCCGGGCCAGGATTTATCCAGCGTAAAGTGCTTTTCAATCACCTGCGCACCAAGTACCGTGGCAGCAACATCGCATTCCCAGCCCGGCGTGTGGTCCGAAAGCCCGACCGGCAGGCCGAACTGGTCAAAAAGCTCCAGCATGGCGGTAAGGTTGGCATCCTCATAGGGAGTCGGGTACTGGGTGTTGCAGTGCAGAATGGTCACTTCCGGGCAGCCGTTGTCGTCCAGGATGCCAAGGGCGTCGGTGATCTCGCTTAAGTTGCACATGCCGGTGGAAAGCAGCGCCGGGGTGTGCAGCTTGCCGATCTCTTCCAGATAGGGCAGGTTGGTGATCTCGCCAGACGGAATTTTAATGAGCGGCATGCCCAGTGTGCCCAAAAACCGCACACTGGGGATATCAAACGGCGCGGAAAGATACTGGATGCCAATGGAATCGCAGTATTCTTTCAGTTCCCGGTGACCCTCAAACGAAAAATGCAGCTTGCGAATCATCTCCAGCTGGCTTTCGGCGGCATCGGTAGTCTGTTTCTGGTATTCGGCTTTTTCGGCGAACCTGCTCACCACAAGCTCCGGCACAGCGGTCTGGTATTTTACAATATCTGCACCGCATTCCTTAGCCACATAAGCCATCCGCTTGGCGGTTTCCAAATCGCCGTTGTGGTTTACCCCGGCTTCAGCAATGATCGTTACAGGCATAAATTACTCCTAACTCCTAACTCAGCTCTGTTGTTCCAGCTTTCTTCTCATCTTTTCCAGCTCTTCCATCTGGCCCATGTCCATCCAGGAGCTTTCGTTGATGGGGTAGATGCCTACTTTTTCACCGGCGGCGCGGTAGCGGTCGATCACATCAGGGAAGCCGATCACTTCGCCCATCTTCATCTCTTCCACCACGCGCGGCTCCACAACGTAAACGCCGGTGTTGGTCAAAAAGTTCAGCTCCGGCTTTTCCCGCATGGCGGCAATGCCGCCGTCTTCGCCCAGTTCAACAACACCGTAAGGCACTACATAGTGCTTGAACGCGCATACCATGGTAACCAGGTTGCCGTGGGCTTTGTGGTACTGGTACAGGTCGCCGTAATCCAGGTCCAGTAGGGTATCACAGTTGGTAAAGAAAAACGGGGAATCCATCCGCCCTTTCAGCAGGCAGAGCCCGCCGCCGGTGCCCATGAACACATCTTCGTCAATAAAGTCAACGGTATAGTCTTTTTCCAGGTCGGCAAAGTAGCTCTTGATCATGCCGCGCTTGTAGTTGACAATCATCGTCATATGGCGGCAGCCAAAATCCCGGAAGCGGGAAAAAATCAGCTCGGCAATGGGCTGTTCCCCCACCGGAATCAGCGGCTTGGGCAGAATTTTGGTGTAGGGGTACAGCCGCGTGCCAAGGCCGCCCGCCATCATCACAACGGGGATATCCACCTTTTTGCGGTTGTCCACATCCACGCCGCCCGCAAACACAATATCGGTGATGACGCCGTGCTTGTCCAGAATGGGCAGGGCATCAATGCCAAGGCGCTGCAGCTCGGCGCGGGCGCGGCCGCGCTCGGCCACCGGCAAGCTGTGGGGGTGATAATTGGCAGCCTGGGTCAGCGGGGCGCTGAGCGCGCCGCCGCGCAGGATACACTTGCGGATATCCCCATCTGTCACAACGGCCTTCAGCTTGCCCTCCGGCGCAATAAACAGGATGCGCTGGCCCGTTTCATCCAGCTTTTTCATCGTATCCAGCACCGTGCAGGACTCCGAAATAAAAAGTTCTTCGACTTTCAGGTAAAATACCCCCTTGGGAAGGTAGGAGTTAGGAAGTAGGAGTTAGGAGTTGAAAGTGCGGCTTACGCCGCAAATTTTGAAAAAGGTGAAAGACTTAATATCCAAAATTGCGCGCGGCAGCGCACACCAATAACTCCTAACTTCTAGCTCCTCCCTCCTAACTCAAATTACAGGTTCTTAACTGCCGCGATCACGCGTTCGCAGTCTTGTTCGGTCAGGTTGGTGGAGCAGGGCAGGTTGACGATGTACTTGCGGTAGTCCTGGGCTTTTTCCAGGGCGTACGCTTCGTTTTTGGGGTAGTCGGCCTGCTCGTTGATCAGGGCCCATACCGGGCGGGTCTGGATGCCCTGCTCCTGCAGTTTGGCAATCACGGTATCGCGGTCAAGGCCGGAATCTTTCAGGTACAGGCTGTAGAACCAGTGGTTGGAGCGCACGCCGTCAGATTCCTCTTTGAACGGCAGAATACGAAGGCCGTGTACGCCGTCCAGAGCAGCTTTGTACTGGTCGTAGCGGGCTTTCTTGGTCTCCACAAAGCCCTCCAGCCTTTCCAGCTGGGCAAGGCCCAGGCAGGCCTGCACGTTGGTCATGCGGTAGTTGTAGCCGACTTCATCATGCAGAAATTGCAGCATATCGGCCTTGGCCTGGGTGGAAAGGTGCTTGGCGTGCTCGGCCCAATCGGCGTGGTTGGAAACCACAAAACCGCCTGCGCCGGTGGTCATGATCTTGTTGCCGTTAAAGCTGTAGCAGCCGATATCGCCCATGGTGCCGGCGGCCTTGCCAGCCAGCGGGCCTGCGGTGTAGCGGGTGCCCAGCGCTTCGGTGGCGTCCTCAATCAAAATCAGTTTGTAGCGGCGGGCAATGTCCAGCAGGCGGGGCATATCGGCCATATTGCCAAACACATGCACCACGCCCAGCGCGCGCACGCGGGCACCGGTTTTGTTATTGTACAGCCCGTCCTCTTTCAGGGTGCAGTGGTTGGCACAAAAATCCTCCACGGCGTCCGGGTCAATGCAAAGGGTATCGTTGCAGCCGATGAAGATCGGTTCCGCGCCCACATAGCGGGTCAGCGGGTTGACAGCGGCAATAAAGGTCAGGGTGGGCACAATCACCTCATCCCCGCGGTGGATGCCCGCCGCCATTGCGGCCAGGTGCAGCGAGGAGGTGCCGCTGTTGGCGGCAACAGCGCGCGGCATGCCTACATAAGCAGCCAGTGCTTCCTCAAATTCGCTAACTTTGGCACCGCTGGTGGAAACCCAGCCGGAAGTAATAGCCTCGGCAGCGTAAGCTGCTTCTTTTTCGCCGAAGTTCGGCACGGAAAGCGGGATAAAACCAGACATTTGCAAGATCCTCCGATCAAATTTATAGGTGGGTGTGCCCGGCAGAAGAATGGCCAAAGGGCACACAAGGTAAAAACAAAATATATTCTTTTACATTATACGCTATTCTATCTCTTACGGCAAGAAAAACTTGCTGCGGCCAGGGGGCGGTGCTATAATAAACCATATTTCGCGCAATCAACCAGATCAGTAGGGAAAGAGGAAGGAATATGACCAAAAAAGAGGAGTGGCTGGCCGGGACCCGCAGCGCGGTGCCCATTATGCTGGGGTATGTGCCGGTGGGCATTGCCTATGGCGTAATGGCGCGCCAGGCGGGCCTGAACACCTGGCAGACGGTGCTGATGTCCTTGACCGTATACGGCGGTGCCAGCGAGATGATGGCTGCTGGTATGGTGGCGCAGGGCGCTGCTGTGCTGACCATTGTGCTGACAACATTTATCCTGAACCTGCGGCATATCATCATGAGCACCTGCGTGTTCAACCAGATGCAGGGCGGCAGGTTGCCGGTGCGTATGCTGGCCGCTTTTGGCGTTACGGACGAAACCTTTGCCGTGTACACCACCACGGCCAACGCCCCGCGCACGCCGCGGTACTTTTTCTCCATGGCGTTCTGCTCCTATCTTTCCTGGGCGCTGGGCAGCTGGCTGGGGGCCATTGCAACCGGGCTGCTGCCGCCGCTGATCACCGCGGCACTGGGCATTTCGCTGTATGCTATGTTCATTGGCCTGCTGATGCCCGGCCTGCACGGCAACGGCCGCCTGGCCGCGCTGGTTGTGCTGACGGCGCTCTGCAACACTGTGCTGTGCAACGTGGTGCAGCTGGATTCCGGCTGGTCAATGATCCTTTCCACGCTGGGATGCGCGGCGCTGGGGTCATTTTTTGTAACGCCCAATGCGGCAGGGGAGGAGAACAGCCATGCAGAACCGTGATATCTACCTGATGATTTTGGGTATGACTCTGGTGACCTACCTGCCCCGTGTGCTGCCCGCCTTTTTGATGGGCCGCATCAGGCTGAGCGCGCGGGTCGAACACTTTTTGCAGCTGATCCCCTATACCGCCATGACGGCGCTGGTGTTTCCCGGTGTGTTTAGCGTGGATGCCAACCCGGTGCTGGGGGTTGTGGGAGCTGCCGTGGCAGGTGGTCTGGCATGGAAAAAGTGTCCCATCATTGTGTGTGTGCTGGCCGCCGTTGCGGTGGAAGCCGTGATGCTGCTGGTGCAGGGCAGCGGGATGCTTTGGAGTGTGGTTGTGGTCGCGGGATGAGGGGAAAAAATAAGGCAGTCGGCCCGGTGCAGGGCGACCAGTTATTGCACACAATTTCTCCCAAGTAATAAATAATAAAGAATAAAGAATAATGTCGGTGTGCCGCCCGCGACGGCGCAAATAAAACAGGTCCGTTGCTCTGGCCGGAATGCTTTTTGCCGGAGCAGCTGGCCTGGGGTGTATCTGAAACGTCGAAAATATCGTCTATTTCCACAAACGCAGCGGGATTTTGCGTTAAAAAGCCTTGGAATATACAAACATTATTCATTATTTTCTATTCTTTTTTAATTAAAAATAAACCCGGCCCGGTGCAAGATGCGCACGGGGCCGGGTTGTGTTTGTGAGCTGATAATGAAATTCAATTTTTCGGTTTGGCGGCGGCGCGCAGGGCGTTTACTTCTTCTGCGGTCAGCTCCCGCCACTGGCCGGGAACAAGGGCAGCATCCAGCGCAACGGGGCCGATGACTTCCCGGTGCAGGGCGTTCACCCCGGCGTCAAACACGCCGAACATCCGCTTGATCTGGTGGTAGACCCCCTGGTGCAGCGTGACCCGCACCACACAGGGGTCAGCTCCGGCGGGCTTCACCTCGGCAGGGGCCAGCGTCTGGCCGTCTGCCAATGTGACCCCGGCGGCAAAGCCGACCCGCATCGCGTTGGTCAGCGGGGTATCCAGCGTAACAAGGTACTGCTTGGGCACATGGCGGCCCGGCGCAAGGATGTCATGCGCCAGCGTGCCGTCATCCGTCAGCAGCACAAAGCCAGTGCTGGTTTTGTCCAGCCGCCCGGCGGGGAATAGCTGTCGGCGGGGGAACGCATCTTTTACCAGATCCACCACGGTGGTATCGCGTTTGTCCTGCGCGGCGCTCACAACGCCCTCCGGTTTGTTCAGCATCAGGTAAACGTATTTCTGGTAAGCCCCGGCCAACAGTCTGCCGTCCACGGCAACCTCGGCAGTGGCTTCCTCGATCTGAGTATCAGCCTTTTTGGTCAGCACGCCGTTCACCGTCACGCGGCCCTTGGCGGCCAGCTTGCGGCTTTCCCCGCGGGGGATGCCCAGCCGCTCGGACAGGTATTTATCCAGCCGCATCATCAGGCGTTCTCCGCGGTGATGGCGGCGGTTTTGCCGCGGGTTACTTTAACAAGGTCTGCCGGGGCGCATTCGATCTGGGTGCCGATCCGCCCGCCGGAAACCAGGATGGTGGGCTGGGCCAGGCAGCTTTCGTCAAACACGGTGGCAAACTGCTTTTTCATGCCAACGGGACTGCACCCGCCGCGGATGTAGCCGGTTACCTTGTTGATGTCTGCCACATGAATCATGGCAACGCTTTTCACGCCCACGCTCTTGGCGGCTTTCTTCAGATCCAGTTCCGCCAGAACAGGCACAACAAACACGTAATAGTTGCGGTCTGCCCCCTGGGTGACAAGGGTCTTAAACACCTTGGCAGGGTCCTGGCCGGTAAGCTGCGCCACATGGGCACCGTCCACAGCCTGGCCTTCCTCGTGGGGATATTCGTGCGATGTATAATTCACCTTGGCACGCTCCAGCATGCGCATGGCGTTGGTTTTTGTTTCTTTACCCATGGTAAAAATACCTCTTTCTCTGTATGTGCCGGAAAATACGGTGTTCCGATTATTTTACGGAACACGTTGCAAATACAGCCTTATTATACGCCGCGGGCAAAATAATGTCAAAACAGGGGTTGACCTTAGCACTTTAACGTGCTAAACTGTACAGCGTTAAAGGATAAAAGAATTACCGTAAAGCGGATAAGAAATAGAGGAGAATATGTCATGATCATCGTATTAAAACAGCATGCTCCGGATGAAAAGGTCAAAGCTTTCTGCAACGAACTGCAGACGATGGGGTACCAGATCAACGATTCTATGGGCAGCGATACCCACATTCTGGGCCTGATTGGTGATACCAAGGCGCTGAGCGAAAGCTGGGTGCTGGCAAACCCGGTGGTGGAAACCTGCCGCCGTGTTTCGGAGCCTTACAAAAAGGCAAACCGCAAGTTCCACCCGGACGATACCGTGGTGGAAGTGGGTGATAAGAAAATCAAGGTTGGCGGCGGCCATTTTGCCGTGATGGCGGGTCCCTGCAGCGTGGAAAGCAAGGAGCAGATCACCTTTGTGGCGCAGCGTGTGCAGGCCGCGGGGGCCAGCATCCTGCGCGGCGGCGCATTCAAGCCGCGCACCAGCCCCTACAGCTTCCAGGGGCTGCGTGCCGAGGGCCTGGAACTGCTGGCCCATGCCCGCAGCCAGACCGGCCAGCCCATTGTGACCGAACTGATGAACAGCGAACATATCCCCCTGTTTGAGGAAACCGGCGTGGATATGATCCAGATCGGCGCGCGCAACATGCAGAACTTTGAACTGCTCAAGGCTGTTGGCCGCACCAACATCCCCGTTCTACTCAAGCGCGGCCTTTCCGCCACGCTGGAAGAGCTGGTGATGAGCGCCGAGTATATTATGGCAGAGGGCAACCCCAATGTTGTGCTGTGCGAGCGCGGCATCCGCACCTTTGAAACCAGCATGCGCAACACGCTGGATATTTCCGCCGTGCCCATGCTGAAAAAGATGACCCATCTGCCGGTTGTGATTGACCCCAGCCACGCCGCGGGCATCGCCTTTATGGTGCCCAGCCTGGCCAAAGCTGCGGTGGCAGTCGGTGCAGACGGCTTGATGATCGAGGTGCACAACGATCCCGCCCGAGCCAAGAGCGATGGAGCCCAGAGCCTGACCCCGGACCAGTTCGATGACCTGATGGCCACCATCCGCCCGGAGCTGGAGTTCTTTGGGAAGACGTTGAATTGAGAAAAGAAATCCGGTATATAAAGGCAATACCGCACAATTCCCGCCTAACGGCTCAAGCACCGCTCCGGCGGCTGCGACACGGCATCTGCGTTGCCAAAATGCTCGATAAGACATCCAGTATTATC
>ERZ1027010.1119-NODE-1119-length-10194-cov-7.004734_pt1 | contig 10194 bp, 9 predicted proteins | sample MGYA00519448_ERZ1027010 | MGnify/ENA primary metagenome ERZ1027010 (study PRJEB26926, sample SAMN06164694) | human gut metagenome | biome: ENVO:00009003; feature: ENVO:2100002; material: ENVO:00002003 | host: Homo sapiens | place: USA | collected 2012 ... | reverse complement strand
TCGGCTCGGCGAGATCGGCGTCGGAAAACTGTAAACGCGGTTCTCTTTTCATGCCGACGCCACCTCTTGCGGCTTGGTGGTCATGACGCGGTACAGCTCGGTGTCCTTCGGGAAGTGGTCAATGAAGGGCAGGATCGTGTTGCCGTAGAACAGCAGCCCCTCGCCCTCACCGGAGTGGGTCACATAAGAAAGCTGATGCGGCGAAATGTTGAGCTGCTTCGCCAGAATCTGCCGGTCGCCAGCGGCCTGATTGAGCATATAGATGAAATCGCTGTTCTCAAAAATGTTCTCAACCTCGCGGCTGGATAACAGGTCTTTGACATTTTGCGTGATCCCGGTGGGGATGCCGCCCCATTTGCGATAGCGCTTCCAAATCTCGACGCTGTACGAGGCCGTCTGTTCCTCCTTCAAGAGAAGATGGAACTCGTCAAGATAGTAGCGGGTCGTTTTATGGGCGGCGCGGTTGATGGTCACACGGTTCCAGACCTGATCCTGCACCACCAGCATCCCGATTTTTTTGAGCTGCTTGCCCAGCTCCTTGATGTCGTAGCAGACGATGCGGCTATTCACATCCACGTTCGTGTGATGGTTGAACACATTCAGAGAGCCGGTGACGTAGATTTCAAGGGCGGTGGCGATGTACTGCGCTTCCTTTTCATCCTGCGCACGGAGGGCGTTATACAAGTCCTCCAGCAGCGGCATATTCTCCGGTTTCGGGTCATTGAGGTAGTCCCGGTAGACGATGCGAACGCAGCGGTCGATGATGGTCTTTTCCACAGGGGCAAGCCCGTCCTTGCCGCCGACGATCAGCTCGCACAGCGACAGAATGAAGTCGGATTTCAGGCTCAGCGGGTTATCATCGTCGCTGTAATCCAGATTCAAGTCCATCGGATTGATGTAGCAGGGCGAACCGTCGTAGCCCTTGCCGGTGGGCGACAGCTTAATGACCTGACCGTGCAGCCGCTCCACCAACGGTGTATATTCGCCCTCCGGGTCACAGATGATGATGTCATCCTTGGGGCAGATGAGAAACGCATTGGTAATCTCACGTTTTGCCGAAAACGACTTGCCGCTGCCGGGAGTGCCTAAAATCAGGCCGTTGGGATTTTTCAGCAGCTTCCGGTCTACCATGATGAGGTTGTTGGAAAGGGCGTTGATGCCGTAGTACAGCGCCTCCGAACCGTTCTGGAACAGCTCCTGCGTGGTGAAGGGGACGAAGATCGCTACGCTGGAGGTGGTCAAGCCCCGCTGAATCTCGATCTGATTCAGCCCCAGCGGGAGACTGCTCATCAGTCCTTCCTCCTGCTGAAAGTCCAGCCGGGTCAGCGCACAGTTATACTTCTGCGCAATGCTGGAGGTCTGGAAGATGTTGTTGTCGAGCTGCCGGGGTGTGTCCGCCGTGTTGAGAATGAGGAAGGTCAGCAGGAACATTCGCTCATTGCGGGACTGCAAATCCTGCAACAGCTTCTTGGCCTCTGCACCGTAGGTGGCAAGGTCGCTTGGAATGATGTCCATGTCGTACCCTGCACGGACGGCTTTCTTCTGTTCCTCGATTTTGGACTTGTCGAGATCGGTGATCTTGCGCTTGACGGTCTTGATGGCGTTGACCTGATCCACAGACTGCACATGGAGATTGACGAGGACGCTGCTCTCCATATCCAGAAAGTCCGCCAGCATCCGGTCATTCAGCTCCGGTGCCAGAATCTGCACGAAGCTGATCGCACCCAGCTTTTTGCCCATGCGGAACATCCTGCCGGTCTTGAACTCAAAGGAGCTGGGCGCGATAAAGTCCTTGGTGGACAGCCCGGAGGGAGCCAGCCAGTCCCACGAAAAGCGGAACGGCTCCTGCTCGTCCATCCGCAGAATGTCGTGCATGACGTGCAGGCGCTCAAAGCCGTTCAGCGGCGCAGCCACAACGCCCAGCCGCTTGAAGTTGTTCAGAAGGTCGGTTTCGATGCGCTCCAAACGGGGCTTGGCAGCGCGGAGGTTGTCGGCCTCAACGCCGAACGTGAGATACTTGGTCTTAATGAGGCCGTTGTTGCCGCGGGCAAGCTGATTTTGCAGCATACCGGCGTACTCGGCGCGGATGCCGTCAAACTCGTCCCCGCAGGGCGGAATAGAAATGCTCCGTGCAAAGGTTTCCTGTGAAGCCGAGAGGTTCACAAAGGAAAGCTGGAATTGCACGGAGCTGTCAAAGTAGTTCAGGAAATCGCACCACGCCTCAAAGATGGCGGTCTTGTCCTCATTCTGCGAGAGCTGGTAGTTGATGTCCTGATACTGGATCGTTTTGGTGTAGCGCGTGTCGGTCACACGGCAAATACCGTCCGGCCACATACGCTGATACGGGATGCTGTCCTGCGCCGATTTTTCTTTCTTATCCGTTCGGTTCGCTCTTGCGATGGCGGCTTCGATCTGTTTTCGTTCGGCGCGGGTCAGCTTTTTCTTTTCGGACAATTTGATACACCTCCCGGTCTAACTGGTTTTGCCGCTCCAAAACGGCATAGAAATTGTTGGTCTTATACGGGCGCTGCTTCGGCCTCTGGAAACACACGCGGTAGATGTTGCGGATGACGACCTCCAGCGGCTGACCGTTCTTTTCATACATGGCGAACAGCATAGCCGGGATCATCACCACCATCATCACCATGGCGGCGGGGCTGGTGCCGATGCTGCCCTTGAGCAAGAAGAAAAGCGGTACGCCGATGAGCGCGCCGCTTCCGAAGCAAATGAGCTGCCGTTTCGTGAGATTGAACAGCACCTTGGTTTTTACTTTGGTTAAGTCCTTTGGGACATTGACATAGGCCATAGAAATCCCCCTTTATAAGAGCTTTTCATATCGAAGTTTCATCTGCGCCGGGTACAAAGCGGAGGCGGGCTTACGGCTGCCTGTCCAGCATTTGCCGCCTGCCAAGCCTGCGCAGTTCCAACCAGCGGCGCGGAGACTGCTGCCGCTCTCGCTATCCAGCGTATAGGTGATGATCTTGCGGTATCCCATTGCCTTTGCCGCCCGCGCGGATGCGGCATAAAGGATGCTGCAAGCGTTCTTCTCACCGGTGGTGCAAAGGCGATTGACCTCCAATGTCCAGCCATCATCCAGATACCGGCTTACAGGACGGCCTACGATTGCAACACCGACAAGCTCTCCATCCTTGGCACAGCCGATGGAAAACTTATGCCCAGCAGTTGCCTTATGGTGCCGGTGATGCGCATTGACAAATGCGTTCGCTGTTGCAAGCGCGACGGGCGTGAGTGTCAGCATGGTATCACCCCCGTTAATGTGCATTGAACACGGACTTGGCAAGGCTGCTCGTTTTGAACAGGCAGAAGCACAGCAGCACCGTGTAGCCCATGCAAGTCCAGATGGCGTAGATGATGTCATCCACAAGCGCGATGTTCTGCACCAGAACGGCGTAGATGGCAACGCAGACGATAATCAAGAACGCTTGGAAGCCCAGCGCCAGCAGGGAACGGATGTAGTTCTGTCCCATGCCGCCCCATTCCTTGCCCATCATGGTCGCCATCGGAATGGGGGCAACAGAGGTGACGAGATATATTTCAATCATTCTTCCGAATGTGATAATGAAAATGCAGATGGTCAGCGCCCACATGGTAATGCCCACGAACAGAGACTGGAACCATAGGCCGAAGAGCGGCCCCAGCTCCATCTCCATCAGCCGATCCTCGATACCCACCATGACGCTTGAAATGTTGATGCTGGTGTCGCCGATAATCAGCCCGGAGGCGCTGGCAACGACGCTTTGGGCGGCATCGAACACGCCCATCACAATCGTCCATGTGTTTGTTACGATCAGGACAGCGGCAGCGGACTTGAACGCCCACTTGAAGAATATCCATGTGTCCATGTCGTTGAGGTTATTTTTGTCGGTAATGAGCTGGATCAGCTCCAGCGTCATCACAAAGGCGAGAATTGCGCCTGCGATGGGGACGATCACGGTTTCCGACAGGTTTTGTATCATGCTGAAAATGCTGCCGTTCCATGCCTGCGGCGATAAGCCCACCTGACCGGAGATCTCGGCAACCTTTTGATTGGTCGCATCGAACATCCCGGACAGATTGCTCACGATACCGCCGATGAGCATTTCTTTCAGCCATTCCGTGATCTTATCCCATAAGAAATCCATAGGGTTGCCCTCCTTTCGGGAGGATGCCGCCCGAAAGCGGCACCCTCCGTGGATTTATGGGAAGCAAACGAGCTTCCTGATTAGCCGAACAGCCCGGACAGCAGCGGCACGAGGGTAATGCCAATCAAAGCCACCCCGCCACCGGCCATCAGCTGCTTCATGCCCTGAGACTTGGCACCAGATAGCCATAGGTAAGCATTTGATATGATCTCCAGCTTTTCCCCGGCTCCACACCGTGCGTGCAGCTTTCACCGCACACGGCGTTCCATCGAATTTGGTCATACAGGGCTTGCGGCACTTTGTGTGTGCTTCTTTTGCCAAATTCGACTTGTGGCCTTTCCTCCACCGTTTACTTTTTCACGGCTTCATAGGTACTACGCCACTACTTTCACTGAAACAAAGAATGGTTATTGCCTTCTCACGAAGGTATTCCCATCCACCATCTCGCAGCCTTGCAACAGGCTAAATGTTTTCAGCTTCCTGCGTTCCGATATTTCTATCATGGGCCGCATTTAGGTTCTTCCTCTAAGCCTGTATTCAATTCTTTACGAATCGTGCCGCCTGTAACGGCACATGGACTTTCATAACAACCATTTTTACTTGTCCACGAATACCTCCGTATAAGGAGTACCACCGTTTCGATGGTATCAACGTTTAGACTTGTACATTCAGAAGTTCGTCAGTATTTCCATACATACTAACCATGTGCGGCTGACACCCGGCATATAGGATGCGCTATCCACCTCTGGACAGCTTTCGATTTCAGCCTTGCAGCCAAAACTACGGCATCTCTCTGCCGACTTCACCGAGCTTCTGACAATCGGCGGTTGCACACCTATGCCAGTCGGAGTATTAGTGTGGACGCTTCGGGGCGTTACCCCCTCATTTCATCCATCGAAATATCAGTTCTCCAAGGTTTTGGACTTCATTCGTCCTTCGACCTGTGCCTGACCTTTTCAGTCAGGAACGCATCGCACGGTTGTCGTTGCCGTAGCCCTCCAGCAGATTGATCGCGCCCCAAATGCCGAGGCCAGCGCCCAGCGCCACAACGAGGGTCTGAAGAACACCAACAGCAGAATTAAAGAAAGCCATAAATAGTACCTCCGAAAAATATGTTTTAGATTTTGGAGGGTACATTTCTTCCACGAAGTTTCATCGAGTCGTTGTCAAAACAGGCTGCCGCCGTCAGGCGACAGGTTCACCGGAAAGGTCTGCCTGATACACCTCAACTGCATCATCCGGCTTGAGCTTGAGGCGATGGGACAGAAAACGCTCTATGTCAAAGGCGTATTTCTTGTCATAATCCGCTGTGTAGCGGTAGAGGGGATGCTTGGTGAGATCATATTTGTTGGACAGAAACGGGCGGACGCCGCGAAGCTGCAAGATGCACTTGCCGCCATCCAGCACGGCAAGCTCATCCACGCTCATCAGCTCTTTGCCACATTGTCAAGTGATGAATTCAAGAAAACGGCAGCCGCAAAGAAAAATCTTTGTGGCTGCCGTTCTAATTGGCGGCTTGAAGCAAAAAAATCCCCGGTTGTACCAGGGAAATAAAAACTTTAGTATAGCCTAAAAGAGAAAGCTAGCGCCTTGAGGCGCGGCCAAGTAGAGTGGGCTTAAAGCCTGCGTCCCGAGCCACCCGTTTTACGGGTGGCAGCGACTCCTTGTCTGTTTATCTTATACTTGTCAATTTATATTATCCAATAATGTGAATTATAATATGACAGTACGGATGCATATTATAGAAACATAACTTTGAAAGAATCAAGCATAACCTGTGGAGTGACTCTTCAACGGATAAACTATTTTCACTTCATACAGTTCCGACATATGGAATAAGGAACACCAATCGCCCTCAATACAACTTTCTTTCTATTAGTTAAAAATGCACATAATCAAAAAAGAAAATCGACTTATTTTAGACAAATTCATTGACAAGTTCTGCTTTAGGTGATAAAATAAAAGTGAAAAGTCGAAATTTATATTGTTGGGAGGTAAGACCGATGATTTGTTTTAAGGTTAAGTTGCCTAACTTAATAATGGAGCATTTTTACCGACGCTGCCAGCTTTGGAGGCTTAGAATTAAAATTGTTTCTATTTGCGCATAAGTTAGGCATGATTATTTGTCTACTTATGCGCTTTTTTATTTGAATTTTCAGTATTAGCAGAAAGGAAGTGTTATACATAGATAACATATGGCTTATCCTTTTGCTTCTATTAAGTTTTTTTATGATTTTTAAGCCGGAACTTTTATGGAAAATTGAACACTTCTTTTCTGTAAAAGGCGGTGAACCTACAGATTTATATCTTGGTTTGATGCGGGTTGCTGGAGTATTCTTTTTTATTGCATCCATCATTTGCATTATTGTTTTGGTTTTATAAGAGAAGGGGGGCTTTTAATAAAAAAGCTAACACGTAAGATTGTTGCACTTACTCTTTCCTTGGTTATGTGCATAAGTTTTTCTAACACTACTTTTGCTTATGCCGACAACGAGAATATCAGTTCTTCTGCTGAAGCAAGCAAAGTGAATTGGTGGAAGATTGGCTGGATTATCCTTTCAGATTATGTGGAAAAGCTTATCGATCTCGATGGACAGAGTGAAAAGGATAGTAGTTGGGCCTATCTTGTTTCACCTAGCATAGAATATAACACGGGTGATATGGGGCCTGAGGTTTATTTTCGTCCAGAAGTAGATAACAGCGTTGGTTCTATCCGTATGCATGGACATAGGATTATCTTTGTCGATATTTTTACACAGATTGCACTCATCTTGTCAGATGCCTCTGGTGATACGGTAAGTCAAGCAACTACTGGTACAAATCAGTATATGTTTTATACAAAGAAAGCAGGAGACAGTTCTGGTACATGGAAAGCACAGTTTGTTTCAACTGAGACATACAAATGGCAGTTGTATTATGCCCATTATTACAATGCCAATGCTCGTTCAAGTGTTCCTATGACGGAAGATGGATTTTACTTTGGGGATAATAACAGAGTTTATCAATTCTCTGTTGCAGAATCTTACAGACTTAATTCTCTTCCTCCAGAGGTTGTTGATATGACACAACTTAATGCTCAATTTATTAATCCTGCTGATGGAAAAACTGTAGATTATCTCAAAGACTTTAATGCTGGAGATCAAGTTCATTTCTCTGATATAATTATTGACATTAGTTATGATGCGACTGAGGATGCGACTACATTTTATTTTACCGAGGATACTTATGAGGAAAACATAGGATGGAAATTTGCAGGAAATCTTCTTGACCAATATTCCGCTGGTGATGTTCTGAATCTAACTTTTGATGTGTTGAATGTCGGAAACTATCAGGGCATTACTTTTGAAAGCCTCGACTACTTTGAAGCAGCTTACGCGCATAATAACGGTGCCGCTTATCCCAATATTCAAGATTACCAATAATTTGATTTTGACATAAGGACTTATAGAAGAGGGCGTGTTGCGGATAATTTTCTGCAACGCGCCCTTTTTAGTATGCTTTAGCAAAATAAAGTTATCCCTTTTACTCTGGCCAAAGGAATAACTTTATTGCCTGATAGCATTAAAAGAAAATTGTTGTATCACTTTTGATATAAATTAAAAGTATTTAGCGTCTAAATTCTACCTTGACATTTCCCCAACAAAATTGTAAATAATCTTAACCTCCTGTGTCCTCTGACCATCAATCTTCTTGATTTCTCCAATCAGAATCCGGCTAATGAGCCGGTTCAGCACCGCCTCGTCCAGTTCCTCGATGGCGGCATAGCGCCGGATTTCCTTGATAAAAGTGCGGACTTCGCTTTCTTGCGCATCGGCACGACCTTGCATCATTGCCAGGTCATGCAGGCGTTTCTGGTTGGATTCCTGCTCCTGTTCCAGCGCCGCCGTCAGCTTCACAAACCGCTGCTCGGTCAGGATGCCTTTGGCCTTATCGGTGTACAGGCTCAGGAACATCCCGTCAATTTCCTGATTTCGGGCTTCCAGCCGCAGGCGTTCCTTTTCTGTCTGGGAGGCGTCCACCAGATACCGGTGCTCCATCCGGCGGCTGAGCCGCTGGTAGAACGCATCGGCATCCTTCATAGCCTGCGCCGCCAGTTCCTGAATGTCTTTCAGCACCAGATTGTATAAATCCCTGGCCTCGATCTTGTGGCTGGAACAGACCTTGCAGCCCATGCGGTTGTAGGTCTGGCAGATATAGTACGCCTTGTCAATCGGCTCCCGCATTTCGCCGGTGAAGCGGTTCTTCCCGGTTCGGCCCACTTTCTCATACCGCACCTGCATGGACTTCCCGCAGGTGGCGCAGTAGACCAGACCGTGGAACAGATTATAAAAGGGGCAGGAATTCCCCTGAATGGTCGGCCTGCGGTCAATGAGTTCCTGCACCTGTTCCCATTCCTCCGGCGTCACAATGGCCTCATGGCAGCCCTCGATCACTTCCCACTGGTCACGGGGAATAATGTCATAGGTGTTGGAGCGGATGCCTTTCTGATGCGTCCGAAAGACCAAATGTGCGCCCTTATAGAATGGATTTCTCAGGATGTGACTGATTCTGGCTCCGCCCCAGAAATAATAGTTGGCGTCAAACTCCGTGTTGGCTTTGACATGGGTGATTGGGATTTTTTCTTCCATCAGACGTTTGGAAATCCTCATGCAGCCCAGCCCGTCAAGGGCATAGTCATAGATTTTGCGGATGATTGGCGCTGTCTCAGGGTCAATGATGAGATGCCCCTTGTCCTCCGGGTCACGCATCAGGCCGAAGGGCGGCGTCCCTCCGCAGAACTTCCCCTGCCGGGAGCGGGTGGTGATGCCTGCCAGCACCTTTTTAGAAATATCCCGGCTGTACATATCGTTAAAAAGATTTTTTAGCGGCGTTAGGTCGTTGTCGCCCTGTGCGCTGTCCACTCCGTCATTGATGGCGATAAAGCGGACGCCTTTCTTGGGGAAAGTGATTTCCGTAAACATTCCGACTTGCAGGTAGTTCCTCCCCATGCGGGATAGGTCTTTGGTAATGACGCATTTTACCTCGCCATTCTCCACGCAATCCATCATTTCCATAAAGCCGGGTCTTTGGAAGTTCGCCCCACTCCATCCGTCGTCAACGAAAAAACGGTAGTTCAAAAATCCATTGTCACGGGCATAGGTTTCCAAAATGCGCTTTTGGTTGGATATGGAATTGCTCTCGCCCTGCAATTCATCATCTTTACTCAATCTTGCGTAAAGGGCGGTAACGGGTGCTAATTGGGTGGTCTGTCTAATCATGGTTTCCTCCATTTCCGACAGCCGCCCCGCTATTCCGTACAAAGATTGTACCATACGGGGCGGCGGTCTGTATAGTGGTTTCTGCTTCTTTATCGCCTGTCATAATGACGATTTTTCAAAAAAGGCTTGTCATGTCACACAAGCGGTAGAAAAGTTCATACTTCTGTGCTATACTTTTGTCAAAGCAATTATTAAGCGGGAGAATAGCCACATGAAGAAAATATATTTAATCGGCGGGGCAATGGGTGTTGGAAAAACAACAGTAGCACAAATCTTAAAAACAAAATTATCAAACAGCGTTTTCCTTGATGGCGATTGGTGCTGGGATTCTGACCCATTTCAAGTTACAGAAGAAACAAAAATTATGGTTATAGATAACATTAGTCATTTGCTTAACAACTTCATTCATTGTTCTGCATATGACAACATCATTTTTTGTTGGGTAATGCACGAACAGAGTATAATTGACGACATTCTATCAAGGTTAGACCATAAAGATTGCAAGGTTTATTGCGTTTCCTTGGTTTGTGACCCTGATGTATTGAGCGAAAGACTGCGCAAAGATATAGAGCAGGGTGTTCGTTTGCCATCAATTATTGAAAAAAGCATTTCATATCTTCCGAAGTACCGACTGTTATATACAAAAAGGATTGATGTTTCTAACAGTTCGCCAAATCAGATAGCAGATGAAATAGCGGCGTTATAATCACTCCCATTCCAGCGGTCATGCTCCCCGGCATGACCGCTTTTCCATGTCATCACTTATGCGCTGAACGGTGGCGTATGTCCGGCAG
>ERZ1027010.1114-NODE-1114-length-10224-cov-7.320189_pt1 | contig 10224 bp, 6 predicted proteins | sample MGYA00519448_ERZ1027010 | MGnify/ENA primary metagenome ERZ1027010 (study PRJEB26926, sample SAMN06164694) | human gut metagenome | biome: ENVO:00009003; feature: ENVO:2100002; material: ENVO:00002003 | host: Homo sapiens | place: USA | collected 2012 ... | reverse complement strand
GCCGGTACGGAATGCTGGACGAGGACAATTTCCATGACACCTACCTTTTCGTAAGGAAGCAGGTGCTAGTCCCCGGAAAGGACATAACGGATTATGACGCGTATTTTGTCGGATGCTACAAAAAAGCGGCTCTGGTAAAGATAAAAAGAGAGAACCGGTATGCCCATCCTGAAGACGATTTTTTCCTCAGATGCGGTGAGGAGGCGGAGTTTCTTTCCACGGACGACCTGAACGGATGTGAGAGGCTGGTAAGGGACATACTCCGCTTTATCCGGCAGAAATTCTCTTATGACGAATACCGGATGTTCATGCTCCGGTTCTACGAGGCCAGTTTCTCTTTCAAGGCACTGGCGGAATGCATGGGCATCTCAGCTATGGCAATATCACAGAAAGTATGCGCCATAGTGGAAGCGGTGCGCTCGCATAGGAGTTTTGCGTGGAGGAGCCAGATGCTGGTAATTGAAGGAGCGATATCCTGAACGGAAGTCATTTATCACCATTATAAAAGGAAAGGACTATGGCACTTATCGTATATAACAAGGAGAATTCCCGTCCGCAGGAAGTCACATACAAGGGCAAGCGGACCATCAATCTGGACAGCAGGGGAACTGTCTATCTATCAAAGATGATGTCAATTGAACTGGGTGTTCTTGGCGGAGGCCGGGTAAGCTTTGCGCATGATGACGAGACGGGGGACTGGTACATCTGCCGTACCACCGATGATGACGGGTTCATCGTATGGAAGGACAAAAGATGTGCAAGATTCTCTGCGGGGTTTATCGTGCACAGGCTCATGCGGCAGGCGAAGGTGGAGCGGAAAAGCGTACAGTTCATGATGGCGAAGACACCCATGGAGGTGAACGGAACGGTCTATTACAAGATACTGCTCTCGAATCCGATTTTAAGATAGGCTGTACATAAAATAAATATACACCAAGGAGTGTCTGACCGGGTATAGACCCGCTGGACGCCCCTTTCTTTTTGTCACACTCCATTGGCGGGACGAACAGGTTCCCATGTCTTTTCGTCTGTCATTCCCATCGTTCCACGTGTCAGCGTGAGTTCCGTGTACCGGTACGGACCATCTCGTCAAGCACATCCCCATGCTCGTCCAGATGACGGTTGAGCACATTGTCAAGGAATGCCGGTACGGTCATGCCCTCGCTGAGCAGGGGGAGTATGCGTGCCAGTCTGCGGTAGGTCTCATAACTGATATAGGTCTGCTTGCGGTGGACGTACTCCCTGCGGCTGAGATAGTCGGCACGATATGTCTTCATCCTTTCCGCAAGGGAGGTCCCTGACCGGACAGCGGGCTTGTGGAAAACGGTCGGCTTTTCTGTCCTGCCATCGGGTATGGATACAGACTCCTTCCCTTCCTTTCCCCTGTCTTCCTCTTTCTCTATCCCGTCCGGATGCGTCTTCGGACATCCGTCGGCATCGGTCTCGTGCGCCATGATCTCTTTCAGGCGTTCCTCATTCACGTTCATAAATTCCTTTCTTCTCATGCCTTTTGCCTGTCAGGATGGATAATGCATTCTATCTCTCCGGCCAGCGTATCAAGACCGCTGCCTTTCAGCAATTTCCCGGAAGGAGGGAAAAGCGTACTTCTGAAAAGGATCCGCTCCTCGGGGGAGGTTTCCCTGCCATAGCGCTCCATATCCGGTATGACCGTATCGAGAGCCTTCAATCCCAGTTCCTTGAAAAGAAGTCCGTACTGATAGGACAGCCTTTTGGATACACGCCCGTCCATCCGGTTCCAGAACATACGGATTTCCTTCAAGGGCATGTCCGGATTCTGCTGTATGAAGTCTTTCAGGGCCAATAAGAAGGAAAGGCTGCTTTGCATCACCATACGGTCCTGTATGATCGGGGTGAACACATAGTCCATATTGACAATCGTCTTAATGACTCCAGGCGAGTTCACCGTTCCCGGAAGATCAAAAAAGAGAATGTCACACCCACCTGTCAAGGGAAGTGCCGTCTTCAGTTCCTTGCCCGGAACGCTGGTAAGGACAGGATACGCCTTTTTGCCCGTCCGGTCGAACTGTCCGCACAACATACGCTGGAGATTCACGTTCTTTTCCACATTTTGGGTATCCCGACTGCGCAGCGCCTTGATACTGAACTGGGGATAGTCACAGTCCACGACCGCGACATTATATCCCATTACGTAATGAAAATAACCGGCAAGAAGCACCGTCATGGTGGACTTGCCCACGCCGCCTTTCTGACTGCTCATGGCGACAAAGACACATCGTTTGCTCATAGGCTTCCGAATGATTGGTTAATAATCGTTTTGTTGTCCCGTCCTTTTTTAATCACGCCGGCTCCTTGTACCGATGGTTTCCCATATCATGAAACTGTCATGTCATCTCGAAAACATTCCCGCCCCGCCGGTCCAAAGCCGTGCCGGAAGAATGCAGGAAGGCTGTCTGCCGGTACCGTACCATTTTCACGGGGTCCCGACATTTCCGGAGCTTGTCATGAGAAACTCTCATACTTGCAATACGATCTTCCATTTTCCTCTTGACATATTGACATAACATCATGATGGAATGTCAATAGCAGGAACTGTCGGAGCGCCGACATGGGGATATTCCGGTGACCGGGCATGACACCGTTTTTATATCCCGTTGCAAAAGTATGGCAGATGCCGCCAAATCCGGCTTTGGTGACATCAGATGTCATCAGATGTCACCAGATGTCCGGATACTAACAGATAACCAAGCGGTTATACTTCTCTTTAAAAGCGGGTATTGAAACAAAATTTGATCAGAAAAAACCTCTTTTTGTGTAAACGTTGCATGGCAATCCGAATTTATGAGGATTCTCTGTTCAAGCGAACAGAGCAAGTTGTGTCCTTGTCCGACAAAAGTCTTTTGTCGGACAAGGACCAACTTGCCCGCTCCGGGGGCGGGGGGGAATCCGCTCCAAAGTCGCGGATTCTGGAAGAGAAAAAAGTACAAACCAAAAATCTCATGTGTATGGAGAAAACAACAGGGATAAGGACGGGTAGAAAGCCCCAAAAAGATCCGGTAGACAAAAGTACAGTTTCCGACTGAATGCCGAAAAGAACATAGGAAATCCGTTTGATCGTAGATTTGTTCCGTGACCGAATATAAAAAGCCGATATCCTGCAAGATTGACTTGTTATGAGATATCGGCTTGAAAAAGAATGTATTTTATGAAAAAAGTCACCAATAATCCCATTCCAGTTTGTCTGTGTGGAACTGGAATAGGCATGAGAAGATCCATACACTTTTTCCGGAACAGCCTGTTTCCCATTATCCACTATAATAGCAATATCATGAGATCCGGGAGATAAATAAGAAGACAACTCATATTGTTGGGCTGTAGAAATATTACTATTAGTTCCAACCTCTTTCCCATCAATCCAAACGGTCGTTGGCTTAGTCCGTTCCATTATCAAACGGATACATGTACCTCTCCACTCCTCCGGTATACATACAGTCTTGTGTACAGTGCTATTTCTTCAAACACATACTCTTTAGAAAGAGCTGTAGTCTGACCGTATCTGTATTATAAATACCCTTTCTTTCATAACCGGTAGTACATGGCAGGAATAAAGAATCGGGACAACCAACCAGAAATAATCCCTGTTGCTGCTGTATCCAACTGTACCCCACAATTCCCGCTTAAAAGTATCCGATTTCAAGAATCAGAGCGAAATTGTTGAGTACAAGCTAATAGAAATCCAATAATTGACAATAAGACAATATGTTTAATCAAACACTTCATTCTTTTAGAGTTTCCAATTACATATTTTATGATACATATTTCACCCAAGTCAATCCTCAATGATCAGGCGAAGCCCCACATTATTGACACGCTGCCAGGGCAGATAAACACGGCGGGCAGTTGCTGTAGCATCTTTCGGACGGTCTATCCATGAACCGCCACGGGTCACGACCTGACGGGTATCAGCTGTCGCCTGGGCTTTTTCACTGTAAGGATAAGGAGCATACAGTGAACGAGTCCATTCCTGCAGGTTACCATGCATGTTGATCAGCCCGAACGGGTTCGGCCTGTAGTTATATCCATCGGACGGTATCATCATACCGTCATTGACCGTCTCAACTTTCGGCAGATAATTGTAATACGGGAACCAGGGATTATCCTTTGCCATCGGCTGCGGATCGATACCTGTTACCGCCATTTTTTCCAACTGGACATCCGCTAGGTTTTCATACGAGCCAAAGTTGGCATCCATCGCACCATACCAAAACGGCTGGTCGCTACCACCACGACAGGCCCACTCCCACTGCACTTCTGTCGGAAGCGTCACCTTCAATCCGGTCTTTTCCGAAAGTATATCGCAATACTTCATAGCTTCTTCATAGCTGACACGGATAACCGGCTGGTTCGGTTTATTGGCCGGATAACCGGGAGTTGTATGATCCTTCCAGAACTGTGCATAGATACGACTGTCATGCTCCGGAACCAACGCATTATACTGTTCGTTGGTCAACTCTTTTTCCGACATCCAGAAACCCTTTTTTACTTCGGCCTTGAATGCAGGGGCTTGATCCGGATAAGCATCATTCGTTCCCATTACAAACTTGCCTGCCGGTACACGTACGAAAGTGATCTTTACACCATCAGCCACTTCCACATCTTTCCGAAGTCCTGTTTCCTTTGATAACAGATTCTGAATATCTTCAGCCGTCAACGGCCATCTTTTCATCTTTACCGCTTTATGTTTTGCCGAAGTCACCTTTTCCGGCATTGCCGGACAGATTTCTCCTTTACCTTTCAGATAAGAAGCATAATCGGCCAACTCTTTACGCCAATCCACACCGGCATTGCCATATTTATCAGCCAGCTCCTTACGACGTGTATATTGGTCGTAACCATTCAACAGATCTGCATCGAATGTACCACGGCCCGGTGCATTCATATCAATCCACATAACCAGATGCTCCCATTCGTTGTCGGTCAGCTTCACATTATGATGTCCACGTTCCAACATACGAACAATCTCACTGGTAGAAGCATGGTACTCATACGGGCTCATGACATACATATCCGCTTCCGGCCCTTGGCGGTTCACATACGGATGGAAAGCCAGATAACTCTTCTGGAAATAACGTGTACCGCTCCAGTCGGTAATACCTACGGATGTCGTATCCTTGAAGTTCGGACGTTCCGGTTTGCTTCCATCGTGGCAAGCCACACAAGCACGATCAAGAATGGGTTGAATCTCATAAGCGAAAGTATAAGGGCGAACGCCGCCTTCCGCTATTTTCAATTCATGAGGTTGACGGGTAGAAGCCTGCACGCGTTTCGGAACAGGAATGGTATTCTGGTCTTCATGGCAACCGACACACGAAACGACTTCGCCCGGCATACCGGTCAGCCAGCTACGCATCCATTGTACGGCACGTCCGTTTTTATCCAACGGTTGCAAAGAAACAGGTGTATTGGCTGGAATCTTAAAGATAGCAGAGCCGTCTTTCTCCACAGGAACTGTACCCAGCAAACGCTTGATATCCCATCCTGCCTGGATACCGTGGTTATAATGATCGGATAATGTCCGGCGATACGCATACTCGTATGCATACACACGGAACGACTTGATCTCTCCACGCGGAACGCCTCTTAAGCCTTCGCCTTCATAGACATCCTGGATAAAGACAGTCGCTTCCTTTTCATTCGGTTTGATACGATCTGGGATTGCCGGAGGTATAGGAGTACTTTTCACCGGAACAGAATAGATCATACCGGCATCGTCGGCATTAGCAACCAATGTTAGGTTATCATAAATATCCACCAGGTAAATTCCCCAACGACTGTACGGAGACAGTTTGGCTGTTACCAAGAAAGTTTCGTCCGTCAGCGGATACGGTTTAATAAACTGCGGCCATACGCCGTTCACCAGTTCATCTTTTACTTCCGGAATGATCGGACGACCACGGAAAGGCAATTCCTGAATCATTCCTTTTTCTTCCTTACGGCTCTTTGCCGGATCAAAAATCATCAGACGACCGGAACGGGCCACTCCATGATGACCGGAGATAACTCCGACGAAACGGTTGGTATGCTTCGGTAACGGCTGCACATCGAAAATACTGTTCGGAAACATGGAACCGCTACCATACAGCGACTTCTGTTCGGTTCCGTCCGGATTCATGTGCATCACGATACGAGAGAAATAATGTGTCAGGTCGGTATACTCCCAACGGACATACATTACTTTTCCGTTTGCCATCACTACCGGATGCCAATTCGCATCCTGATCGAAAGTCAGACGGCGCAGGTAACCGTTACTGGGGTCATACAGAACCATATTACCAACCGCATCACTACCGTTTACACAAGGTACGCCTTGATAACCGATATTGGAGATCGCCAGCATACGTCCGTCAGGCAGATAGGTTCCATCGAAGAACTCCAGATCCGGTTCCGGGATATTGGTAACCTGCTTAGCCTCTCCGTTGTTGATATCCAATTCATGTACCTGCCATCTCCTTGTCGTATCCAAAGCGGTAAACATCAAACGTTTTCCGTCCCAGTTCAATACCAAGTCGGTAACGGAAGAACCGTCCACAGCCGGTTTATAAAGTACTTTCTCGCTCAATTCGCCACTTTGCAAGCCCGACAATTCAACCAGTTGAGCCTTAAAGTTCTTACGGCTGGCAGAACTTAGGTTCGACCAGTTGTTCGGCTGAATCCCCAGACTGCCCGCTCCAACGAAATTAGCTCTTTCGCCCAGATCGAACTTAACCGTCAACATTTTGTCGACATTCACATCCGGACTCATCAGCATCAACTTTCGTTTTAAAGTCAATGTTTTATTTGCCTTGTCGATAGCCTGAGCATCTCCGGTATAAATACCATCAAAACCACCAGCCAGCAACGACTTCAATTCACCGAAACGTTTATCCGCCAATACTGCATCAAATCCAGAACTTTTTTTCATGATACCTAAAGCCTCCTGAATAGCTTCCGGCTTCATCCATTCCAGTTCAGCCTGTATCTCCAAAACAGACAGTAAGCGGACTGTCAGATCTTTATATGCTGCCATCCGTTTGGATAGACTCGACTGAACAGCAGCCTTGTCCAGTTCGGTCTGAAAATAAGAGTCGTTCTTTAACTCTTTCATCATAGCAACCAGTTCCTTTTGGGTCCTGTCAAGCTGTTCAGAGGTAACTTCCTCCTTTATCTCACAACTGGGTTGTGCGGATAATGTACCTCCACTCAACAAACTGAAGGTCACACATCCTGTAATCAATAACTTCTTCCACATAGATGTTTATTTAATAACAAATTCGTCCATCGCTTTCCCATCCAGATACTCTTCATCCTGCGAAGCATACAGACCATCCATGATATAATCCACCTGCGGGAATGCAGCCAGTATTTTACGGATAAGTGTTGCTTTATCGGATTTATATATCGGAGCATTGGTATTCCACAATTGATCATGAATATCCTTTTCCGGTGCAGAAATGAGGATTTCTTTGATCTCCATCTGCTTCAGACGATTCAAATCGGCATCCAGACTGACCTCGTTATTCAACAGCAACGACAGGGCCGGAGCTAATGTAAAGTTCGGGCGGTTCACCTCCCCGACCAGTTTCTGAAGCCCCTCTATCGTATCAGGCGTACGGCCGACAGACTGTCTCAGCAACAAACGGATATTTTTCTTTGCCGCATAATCAGATAATACCTGGAAGGATTCTTTCAGCGAAGCATAAAACTGTTCCATCGTATAATTATTTTCGATGGTCCGCTGGGTAGAAATCAACAATTCGTCAGCACCTAGTATTTCCATCTTATCGATAACTCCTTTCATCGCCTCCATACTCTTCTGATAGAAAGGAGGATCATTATTTACAATTCTCAAATCCGGATACAGGTTCAGCCCCGAAGTCAGGTCGACCGTCATTTTCAGTTTCTGCCGTCCCAGCCAGCCGGCCTCCTGTTTCAAAGTCTCTTTTTCCCGGTTATGCAGATAACGCCAGTCGATCACGACACGGTCATAATGTTCGAAGAATGTCGGGCGTGAAAGGATTTCTTCCTTTACATCCTGGATATTACGCAGTACAAGCGCCCGTCCGATCGTATTCGCTACTGGAGTACTTTCCGGCATAACTGTCACGTCTGCCTTATTATCCAGGCAGACGCGGAAAATACGGACATTTCCACCAGCTATCGTATGGGCTGTGTTTTTACCAAACGATGTGTTCAGCATCACCTTAGGTGCATAGCCTACTGCCTGCATCTCCGAGCAATCGGTCGGTAATTCTTTGATATAAACTATTTTTCCCGCCTTTGTTCCGATCGAAAACTCTTTCGGTTCCCAAGACTCATTGGAGATCAGAACCGTATATTCGCCGTTTCCTCTCGTACAGGTCACAAGACTTAACTCCGGATTGGTTTCAAACAGTTGCACAGAAGTAAAAATATCTTCCATCAGTGCTTTCGTATGGTTCAGTATTGGATAAGGTTTATCCAACGGCTTTTCTTCCATCACCTTTACAGGCAATTCACATTGCGGTTGCTCTGTAACGCCATACGGAGAAGCGAGAACTGTCACTTTCCCTTTGCCTGCATTCAATTCGATGGCAGCCGGAAATTCATTACTTTTTTGCAATACAGTAGCGGAAGCCGGATAGATTAATTCGGCTAATGTGTAAGGAGCACGCTCCTTGAATGACTCACCTTTATATGTAATCGGTGCAGTACATACCTTTGTCTTTTCTCCGGTACGGATACCGGCTATTCCATCCGGCATGTTCTTCAATGAACCAGCCGTAATGACCAGATGACCACCAGCGTGTATATAGGCATTCAGTTTATCATTAATCTCCTGCCCCGGATGCAGTTCATCGGCAATGACCAATACCGGATATTGTTTCAATACCCACAGCGGGGCATCACTCATCAGACAGTCAGCAATATCTCCGTAAGGGTTCGGAGTGATAAACCCTCTTTCATCTTTATAATAGGAAGCATCCTGATAACCCGGATACAAAACATCAAGCATTCCGTCCGTCAGATAATCCGGCAACTCATACGGCAGATTCCCCCATACTTTATAAGCCTGTCTGGAATATAGATGACGCGGGAAAGACCAGCCGGAAAAGAAATCGGTCATCAATGCTACCGGTGTGTACATCACACCCGGATCACCGTATTTATCTACCCATTTAACCGCACTCTGCTGTATCTTTCCGATGGGACTCAGCTTCTTATCATCTATCCGCATGGACCCTTCAAAACCGACAGCCACACAATCGTACATCAAATGAGTATAGATCAACCGTTTCAGCAATCCGAGAGAGGTTCCCTTCAGCGGACCTCCGCTATTGTAATCATTATCGATACCTTCCGCATTCGAATCGTACGATTTCCATCCCCAACGATTCCATACGGAAGCATTTCCGAACCAGTTTACACCATACTGTTTCCCGGCTCCACGGATAAATGAATAATAGATCTGTGAGTTAGGCAAACCCTGCGCCGTTTCAGCTCCGATCAGGGTATAAACGCCTTCTTTCAGAAAATAATGTCCGAAGTTCAGAGAAACAAGCGTCGCCATTTTGTTTCCCAACTGATCGCCCATTTCCTGAAAATGACGCTGGAAATTAAAATATTGTTGTTTGCGATCTGCCCCTAAAGGATACATACGGGGAGCAAAACTACCGACATAACGCCCATCCTGTTCACCGTTATCCATGCCCAGCCAATGGTCGCCCAGTTCTTTCTCGAAAAGATCGAGTACGCCGTCCGGGATAACGAACTGGGTCCAGTACCCACCAGGACCAGAACCGGGAATATATCCCCAAAGGTCGAACAGATACAGGTTTCTTCTCTTTATCTCGGCAACGACCTCTTTCAGATTATCCTGAAAAACCAGCGGATAGGAAACCCACAGGATATCCCCTAGTTTATCTTTCACCACCCATTGATCGAGCTTTTGCTTGTAATCTCCGGAGAGATCACGAAGGGCTATAAACTGAATTTTGTTATTAAAGAAAGAGGCATCCGGCGATTTCACATGATGACGTTGATAATCGGGATGATGGGACGGGGGCATTTGATAGGGATACAGCTTAATACTGTTCTGTGCAAACGGTCGGTCAGGATACAACAATCCCAACGAAACAATAAGTATAAAAATCTTTTTCATAAATATTTATTATTGTTGTTACATTAACATAAAGACAACTGATAAACCGATTATCTTTTATCACAACA
>ERZ1027010.1110-NODE-1110-length-10250-cov-3.574399_pt1 | contig 10250 bp, 9 predicted proteins | sample MGYA00519448_ERZ1027010 | MGnify/ENA primary metagenome ERZ1027010 (study PRJEB26926, sample SAMN06164694) | human gut metagenome | biome: ENVO:00009003; feature: ENVO:2100002; material: ENVO:00002003 | host: Homo sapiens | place: USA | collected 2012 ... | reverse complement strand
ACGCAACAACCTCCCTATTTTTAATTTTTTAATTTTCAATTCTTAATTCTCCAAGTACCAACTATAAAGGCGTTCAACCCCTTCGTCTATCTCAATCGTATGATGCCAGCCCAAAGCATGCAACTTCGTGACATCCGTCAGTTTGCGTATCGTCCCGTCCGGTTTAGACGAATCAAATACGATCTCACCTGTAAACCCTACCTTTTCTCGGATTAGGGAAGCCACTTCACAAATAGAAAGTTCTTTTCCAGTACCTATATTAATATGCGTATTTCGGATATCGCCGGTAGCAGGACGGAGATCGGCAAAATCGACCTTCTCCATCACATAGACGGAAGCATCTGCCATCTCCTCGCTCCAAAGAAACTCACGAAGCGGTTTGCCTGTTCCCCACAACTCCACTTTACCAGGATAAATACCGTACTTGGCAAGAATATCCAATATTTCGGATTCAGAAGTACCGCCGGATATATTTTCAACCGAACGCGCATTCAGATCTTTCCGGACAGCCTCCCAATCTCCTTCGGAAAGACATTTACCCAAATGTACTTTGCGAATCATGGCAGGCAGCACATGCGAAGTCTCCAGGTTAAAATTATCATTCGGGCCATACAGGTTGGTCGGCATTACTGCGATATAGTTAGTTCCGTATTGCAAGTTATAACTCTCACACATCTTGATCCCGGCTATCTTAGCTATCGCGTAGGGTTCATTCGTATATTCGAGTGGCGAAGTGAGCAAGCAATCCTCCGGCATCGGTTGCGGAGCATTTCCCGGATAAATACAAGTACTTCCCAAAAACAGAAGTTTCTTTACGTTATTCAGATAAGAAGCATGAATCACATTGTTCTGAATCATAAGATTCTCGTAAATAAAGTCAGCCCGGTAGCGGCTGTTTGCCACAATCCCTCCGACATGGGCTGCTGCCAGGAACACATATTCCGGCTTCTCTGCGGCAAAGAAATCATGAACGGCCTGCTGATCGGTCAAATCCAATTCCGCATGCGTACGCAGGACGAAGTTCGTGTAACCTTTTGCCTTCAGATTCTTCAGAATAGCAGAACCGACCAGTCCCCGATGGCCTGCTACAAATATTTTACTATCCTTATTCATTCTCTCTTTTTATCAAATTCAGCAGATATTGTCCATACTGGTTCTTCAACATCGGAGCGGCAACTTGCCTCAACCGTTCTGCATCGATCCAACCATTCCGATAAGCAACTTCTTCCAAGCAAGCTATTTTCAACCCTTGTCGTTTCTCTATCACCTCAACGAAGGTGGAGGCTTCAGAAAGAGAATCGTGCGTACCGGTGTCAAGCCATGCAAAACCGCGCCCTAAGAGCTGAACTTTCAAATTCCCATCCTTCAGGAATTCCTGGTTGACAGTCGTAATCTCCAGTTCTCCGCGGGCGGAAGGTTTAATCTGCTTGGCAACTTCCACCACTTTGTTCGGATAGAAATAAAGACCGACAACTGCATAATTCGATTTCGGGCATGCTGGTTTTTCTTCAATGCTCAACACATTTCCTGCCTCATCGAACTCGGCCACGCCATAGCGTTCCGGATCGTTTACGTAGTAACCGAACACGGTCGCTTTTTGTTCGTTCTCCGCCTTGTCAACGGCCTCTTTTAACATACGGGTAAAGCTCTGTCCGTAAAAGATATTGTCGCCCAAGACCAGACAAACGGAATCATTTCCAATAAACTCCTCCCCAATTAAAAAAGCTTGTGCCAATCCGTCCGGTGAAGGTTGTTCGGCATACTCGAAACGGACACCATAATCGGAACCATCCCCTAACAGACGACGAAAACCGGGAAGATCCTGCGGTGTGGAAATCACCAATATTTCACGTATTCCTGCCAACATCAACACAGACACCGGATAATAGATCATCGGTTTATCATAAATAGGCAATAACTGTTTTGAAACCCCTTTGGTTATCGGATACAAACGCGTACCGGACCCTCCTGCTAAAACAATACCTTTCATAATCTTCTATGATTTACGATTTATGATTCCGGAATCATGCATCAATGATAAATCATACATCCAAAATCATAAATTCTTAATAAATATAACGGATGGCAAATGTATTAAAAATAATTCACTTTACCGGCTCGGTGAAACTTTTCTTTCCAAAGGTTTGTTACAAAGTAGATTTCAAAATAATTAAAAAACGAATTTATTATGAAGACTTTTATTGACACAATCAACTTCGGAGTAAAAAACTGGTGGGTTTCCCTGCTGTTGGGCCTGCTTTATATCCTCATCGCAATCTGCCTGATGTTCACACCGCTGGCAAGCTATGTCGCACTGAGTGTTTTGTTTAGTGTATCCATGTTTGTCAGCGGCACGTTGGAAATTCTTTTTGCCGTCACCAATAGAAAGAATATTTCCAGTTGGGGCTGGTATCTGGCAAGCGGTATCATCGACCTAATCTTAGGTATCTACCTGATGGCCAATATCGGCCTGAGCATGGCAGTGCTGCCTTTCATCGTCGCTTTCTGGCTGATGTTCCGCGGTTTCGCTTCAACCGGCTACGCTATGGACCTGAAACGCTACGGGACACGCAACTGGGGCTGGTATATGGCTTTCGGCGTACTGGCAATCCTTTGCAGTATCGGCATTATCTGGCAACCAGGTCTTGGAGCGTTATCCCTTGTCTATATGATCGCGTACACTTTGCTGATCATCGGCATCTTCCGGGTTATGCTTTCCTTCGAACTGAAGAGCTTGCACAAACGGAACAAAGAATACAACGAATAAATCGTATGCTTTTCTCAGCAGTTTCCAATCCATGAGAATACTTCCTCACCAGGGAGAGAATATATTCTCATCCGTATGAGAAAAGATTATCATTACGACGAGAAAAGATTGTCATCCTTATGAGAAAAAGCCCCTCATAAGACGAAAATCTTTTCTCGTTGTAGCTTTATGATTATTCGCTGACCATCTTCCGCTTAATGAATACGGCCTTACACTCAGCACAGTCCTTCCGGCAGTTCACTTTGGATACGACAACGGCGGCCGGTCGACCATACGCAAGGTAACCTGCTGCTCAGAGGAGGCCCCGACAAAACCTAAGCCACCCGATACGTTTTGAGGAACGATGACCGGTTCCATAAAGGTTTCGTTATAATCTTCCGAATTCAGACAGTTCATCGCACGCAAATAACGATAATAAGGTTGTGATATGCTCAATAAGCGGACTGTAACATCCAAGTAAAAATGATCTTTTCCATTTGATTCGCTAATATGCGGAACAGAGGTGTAGATCTTAAGGGTATACGAACCATTTTCAAAACGGCCATCCGTGAAAACATTGCTAAGATTACGAATAGTCCAATCCAAAATGCCGAATTTGTCATCATCGGCAGTCGTAAGATGCCCATCGGTCAACACAATATCCTCCTGGTTGATAATTTCGGGATAAGAGGAAAAGGGACCGTATTTGATACCTGTTTCCGAAGAAATCCTGTATGTATTTTCTTCGATAATAAGACGGTAATAATTTTTCTCGTTCGGACGGTCATGTATCGTTATTTTGTATCGCATACAATCCATCATGCTGGAACCACCCCTCAATTGCGTACGGAACGTATCTACACGGATAGTTTCCTCGATCGGAAAAGGGATCTCCACCTCGCAGCCAGCCTGGTATTGCCCGTCTTCGGCTGTCGCTTCAAAGCGGATACGGTCACCGGGACGAAAAGATGTTTTCAACGTACAATTAGGATCATCGAAAGAACCATAGACCTTCTCCACCTCTGCCGTCTCGGTCTTTTGACCGTTGACATATACTACAATGGAACCATTGGAAACACAATCCGCTTGCTGTTTATCGGTATCGATCATACGCAGAGACACTCCGTTTTCTTTCTTTCCAGCTTCAAGAAAAGCATTCATCAGAAGCTGTGGGACCTGCGGCTTGTTCATATATGGAAGCTCATTCTCACAACCCGGGAACAGCATGGAAACCAGTATGAATAATATAAATAAATTCTTTTTCATAATTCTACTCCTCTTTATTAAAACCGGTATGTATAGGTAATCGATGGAACACAAGGCAGAAGCGTTTGCTTTATCAGCCTCGTTTTCCGCTTCCAGGTCGTCTCATGGCTACCATCCGGCTTAATATGCTCTACTCCGATATATTCTTCTTCTTTATAGATAAGATTCGGAGTCATGGCATTATAGGCGTTATAGACCGAAATATTCCAAGTCTGCATGCCGTGGCGCAATTTCTTATGGAAATTGATGCTCAGATTCAACCGGTGGCTGACAGGAAGGCGATAATTGTTTCGACGGGAAATGTAATCAATCAAGTTACCAGATGCCGTCCCTGTACGCTGTTCGGCAACCGTAGCCGTTCCGCCCGTATTAAAAATCCAAGTGATCCCTATATCCGTTTTCTTGCTGAAAGTATGGTTTACACAGAGGTTGATGTTGTGGCGGCGATCGTATTTATAAGGAAAACGTTCGCCGTTGTTGACCGTCCCATCCTTGAACTGGCGATCACTCTTGGCGATCGTATACCCCAACCATCCTGTCGTTTTACCGATCGTCTTCTGGGCTAAAATCTCCAAGCCGAAAGAACGGCCACGTCCCATCTCCACCTTCTCCTGCCATCCGCCGGATGATCCGAAAAAGGTAGCGCCATCCTGGTATTCCAATACATTATGCATATCTTTATAATAGCTTTCTAGAGAGAACTCCCACCCTTCCACACCGGTATAATAGCCACCAACAGCATACTGGTAGGAGCGCATCGGACGGATGTTTTTAGTAACCGGAACCCATAAATCGGTCGGCAGCGAAATCGGCGAGGATGACAGCAGGTGTACATACTGTTCCATTTGTGTAAAAGAAGCCTTTGCCGCAAAACCGTCATGAAAGCGATAACGCGCAGAAAGACGAGGCTGTGCCGACAGATAGCCTTTCCCTTGTGTGGAAAACAAGGAGAGATGAATGCCGACATTCAGGCTCAGACGGTCGCTGATATCGGCATTGTCTTCGGCATAAAACGAAAACTCGTGCCCGTGCAAATAGCTGTTCGAGGAATCGTTGTAGACGGTATCCTGTGCCGTCTGCCCGTCTACAGCTTCTTTCACACGCGAGGTCGTCACCTCCGGTCGGAAGGTATGATACAGATAAGAAACACCGAACTTGACATGATGGTCAGGGACGGGCATATAATCGAAGTCCGTATGAAAACTCCAATCGTGTATACCGGAACGGTAATCGGAATTATAGACATACGATTCACCTCTATCGGTTATCGGATCACCGTTTTTATCCGCCTCGATGATATCTTTCCGGTAAGTGTCCGCCATACTCATCTGGTAATGATTGTAGGCTACGGTCGTATTGCTGAATAATTTGCTGTTGAAGACATAATTCCACCGTCCGGCGGCAATCGTGTTTCCCCAGTTGAAATCGATCCGGCTGTTGTAGAAATACATACGCGACCCATTCGAATAGGCGTCATATTCCTTGTCCTGCTTGTAGTCATAATGGTCTTTTCCTTTGTAGAAACTGAGGAACAGGCGGCTGCGGTCGGAAAACTTATGGTTCACCTTTGCATTGATATCATAAAAATAGTAATTGAATTTCTTGTCCTCCGGCAGAAACGGCCTTGCCACCAGGTCGAGATAAGTGCGGCGGCCGGTCAGGCAAAAGGAGGTTTTATCTTTCAAGATCGGACCTTCGAAGTGTAGCTTACTGGTCAACAGGCCAATGCTGACCGTACCATGATAATTCTGCATATCGCCGTCGTTTGTCCGGATATCCACGATAGAAGACAGACGGCCGCCATAACGGGCTGGAAATGAACCTTTGAAAAGCGTAACCTTTTTCATGGCTTCCGGAGTGAAGATGGAAAACACGCCCAACATATGGTCGGCATTATAGATGGGGATACCATCCAGAAGGATCAAGTTCTGATCCGGTCCGCCACCCCGTACATACAACCCGCTGAAACCTTCCGTTCCAGCCTGTACGCCAGGCATCAACTGGATTGTTTTGAGAATATCAGCCTCTCCTAAAATGGCCGGAGTATTCTTGATCTGCGTCATCGGGATGTCTAACGTACCCATACCCGTTGCCCGAATGCCTGTCTCTTTTTTGTCGGAAAGAACGATGATTTCCGACAACTGGTTATTGGTCTGCAAACGGATGTTCATTACAGTATCCCGACTTAACAGAAAACGGCAATGCTTGGTTTCATATCCTAAATACGAAAAGAAAAGTCCGGTCTCTCCTTCCGGCAAGGTCAAGCTGTAAAACCCGAAAGGGTTCGTCGAAGTCCCGGCATGACAGCTGGATTCCAAAATATTTGCACCAATCAGCGTTTCTGACGATATGGAATCGGTAATATATCCGCTGACCGTATATTTACGGGAAACAGGACGCTCTCCTAACAAGATGTGTGTGCCGGAGATTTTAAACGTTATCGCTTCCTGACCAAATGCATATTGCAGGATTTCCTCGATGGTCTTCTGACGGACATCAAGGGTAACAGGCTGCCGGAGCTGTACCTTTTCACCATAGATAAACGAGAAGCCGGTGGAGTCCTCTAACTGGCGGACAAAAGTGTCCAGTGTTGCCTTCCGGACCTGGAAGTCCAGACGCGCCGCCCGGTCTTGTGCAGCGAGCGGCGCAATTCTGAAAACTATCCATAATAGAAGAATAAGCCGGGCGAACCGGCGGAGACAATATAGGTAATAATTCATGACTTAGTTAAGTTTAGAATGAATCAAGATCGTATCATTTGTCTTTGAATAACTGAAATTACCGGCTGGCTGGAGCAGATCGAGCATCTGATCCAAACTCTCGCCTTCAGTAAAATGCGCCCTGATACGAAAATCCTTTATATCTTCATCCGTAATTTTGATTTTCACATGAAAAGCATTCGACAACTCTCGTGCAATCTCCTGCAACGGCAGATAATCAAAATGAAAATGGCCGTCGCGCCAACCGGTAGCCGTATTATTTTCTTTTGTTTTTTCTTCCTGTAGTGTTTTATCTGCTCGATTATAAATCGCGCTTTCTCCCGGAGAAAGCGTAATCCGGCTGGAAACAGCCGGCGCATTGACAGCGACAGAACCTTCCAACAAAGTTGTCTTCACCTCTGCATCTCCGGGATAGGCTTCAACATTAAAATGTGTTCCGAGCACTTCGACCTCGACTGGGTCCGCTTTCACAACAAAGGGATGCCGGGCATCTTTCTCCACTTCGAAATAAGCTTCTCCCTGTAATTGTACTTCCCTCCTATCCTCCTTGAAACGATCCGGGTAAGTCAAAGAGGAATAGCGGTTCAGCGTCACCTTCGTCTGGTCCGGCAAAGTAATTACCGATATGGCTGCACCGGCTGAAACAGTTTGCATCGCTACCGGCTTCCAATAATCATAGATGAACCAACTTGCAAAGCAAAGCAGGACGGATGCAGCAACGACTCCCGCCAGACGGAACAGTCTCAGCCTCTTTGTCCGGGGAGGAACGAGCCGCCTCTCCAACAATTTCCAACTTTCGGAAGCGGAATAGCGCCCACGAGGTGAACGTGTGGAGGCGACAAGCTTGTCCAGTGTCTTTTCTATATGATCGTGTGAAGGTTCCATGCTTTTCTCTTCTACATTTTAGAGATAAAGACAGGATTAGGTAAAAAACTCACTACTCACTTCTATTAAAATAATGTAAATTATCTCACTTCCTCTATTTGTCAGCCAACAGAGCTTCCCCTAATACCCGATCAAGTATCACCTTCTTTATTTACATAACCACACGGAAACGCGACCTCTCCTCCAGTATCATTTTGTTATCTTCATAGGGACAAAACAAGATAGATAGAAACGTTAAAAAATATCACCCGCCAGTGTAATTTCCAAAACATGCCCTACTAATCCTATTTTGACGGGGTAGTAGTGACATTTTGATAAATCATAAGAAGCCTATCCCCTCAAACAAGAAATTTGAAATAGCAGGGAGAGGGACAACTGAGACTGCCATACAAAAGTTCTATGATTATATAACAAAAAAACAGCCGAATTATTTGCAGTTTGTCAGAGAATGCATATATTTGCTGCCGTAATAACAACAAAAGTCATGAGAACAATTATAGTAAATACATATTGGTGGTGGCGCTCTTTACAACTCATAAGGTCGTAAGGAACCAGTCCTCATGTATATACTATCATGATATAATAAAAGGTCTGTCGCACTTGCGGCAGGCCTTTTTTCGTTTAGGGCAATTACCAAGATTCGAAAAGACAAAAAATAAATAATAACAGATAGAACGATGAAAACGTATCAAGTTGACGAAAATGGGTATTATGGTGAGTTTGGAGGAGCATATGTGCCCGAAATACTTCACCAATGTGTGGAAAACTTGCAGAAGAAGTATCTGGAAGTATTGGAAAGCGACAGTTTCAAGAAAGAATTCAACCAGTTACTTCGGGACTATGTCGGCCGCCCTTCTCCTCTCTATCAAGCAAAAAGGCTGAGTGAGATGTATGGCTGCAAGATATATCTGAAACGTGAAGACCTGAACCATACCGGCGCTCATAAGATCAACAACACGATCGGACAGATCTTGTTGGCCCGCCGGATGGGAAAAACCCGTATCATAGCCGAGACGGGAGCCGGACAGCACGGCGTGGCAACCGCTACTGTCTGTGCGTTGATGAATATGGAATGTATCGTTTATATGGGCAAGACGGATGTGGAACGCCAACATGCAAACGTGCAGAAAATGGAGATGTTGGGCGCGACGGTCATCCCCGTAACATCTGGCAATATGACACTGAAAGATGCGACCAATGAAGCGATCCGCGACTGGTGCTGCCATCCTTCCGACACATATTACATCATCGGGTCGACAGTCGGCCCCCATCCTTATCCGGATATGGTGGCACGTTTGCAATCCGTTATCAGCGAAGAGATTAAAAAGCAGTTGTCGGAGCAGGAAGGACGTGACTATCCGGATTATCTGATCGCCTGTGTAGGTGGCGGAAGCAACGCTGCCGGAACGATCTATCATTTTATTGATGATGAACGGGTAAAAATCGTTCTTGCCGAAGCGGGCGGTTTGGGGATTACGACCGGACAAAGCGCAGCAACCATCCAATTAGGCAAGAAAGGTATCATACATGGAGCGCGCACATTAGTGATGCAAAACGAGGACGGGCAAATCGAAGAGCCTTATTCCATCTCTGCCGGACTGGACTATCCGGGTATCGGACCGATCCACGCCAACCTGTCAGAAACTCACCGAGCTACGATTCTTGCCGTCAATGATGACGAAGCGCTAGATGCGGCTTTTTGCCTGACGCGCATCGAGGGAATTATTCCGGCACTTGAAAGTGCGCATGCATTAGGGGCGTTGCCTAAGATAAAATTCAAACCGGAAGATGTCGTTGTCCTGACAATATCGGGTCGGGGAGATAAGGATATGGAGACTTATATTAAGTATAAATTGAAAAACGAGAAGTGAAAAGTGAGAGTCAGGAAGTTCTTCCTATAATCAGTTTTATAATCATCAATTGTCGATCATAATGGACTATACATTTAAAACAATAAGCAGGAAGGTTCTCAGTGACCTTCATACACCTGTCAGTATCTACTTGAAGGTACGGGACGTTTATCCGAAATCGGCGTTGTTGGAAAGTTCCGATTTTCATGGGAATGAAAACAGTCTTTCTTACATCGCACTTTGTCCGCTGGCAAGTATCGGAATCAATAACGGGGAATGCACCGCTGTTTTTCCTGATAGAAAAAGCGAGGTTACGGCATTGACCGGAACATTCAATGTGGCGGAGGCCATGAATGCGTTTTTGAAGCGTTTCTCGATCGAAGGACCTGACAGGAAAGTATGCGGACTGTTCGGATATACGGCTTTCGATGCCGTGCGTTACTTTGAGAACATCCCGGTGATGGAAGCGCACCATGAAGAAAACGATGCTCCCGACATGCTCTACATATTATATAAGTATGTACTTGTCTTCAACCACTTCAAAAATGAACTGACGCTCGTTGAGCTGATGCAATCCGGCGAAAACTCCGGTTTGCAAGAGATAGAGACCTTGATAAAAAACCGGAACTATGCTTCTTATAACTTCCAGGCTACCGGCCCTGAGACATCGCCTGTCAGCGGGGAAGAATATAAAGCAATGGTGCGCGAAGGCATCCGTCATTGTCTCCGTGGAGACGTTTTCCTGTCTCTTATACACATCTGACGCTGCCGACGAAGGCTTAG
>ERZ1027010.1109-NODE-1109-length-10250-cov-4.602943_pt1 | contig 10250 bp, 8 predicted proteins | sample MGYA00519448_ERZ1027010 | MGnify/ENA primary metagenome ERZ1027010 (study PRJEB26926, sample SAMN06164694) | human gut metagenome | biome: ENVO:00009003; feature: ENVO:2100002; material: ENVO:00002003 | host: Homo sapiens | place: USA | collected 2012 ... | reverse complement strand
CGTGGGCTCGGAGATGTGTATAAGAGACAGATCAAGAAGAAATGAAAAAAGATCTTGAAGACCTTGGTAAAGAAGATATGGCAGCTTCGGCAGTAGGTATCTTTGCTTGGGTAAAAGGTCTTGTTGACTGGACACAAGGTATTATAAACACACTGGGAATATACATTAAAGCCGGAATAGATAGTCCTTGGGGATTCGATCTTAACGGTTTCGTTGATTTATTTGCACCGTTTTTCAAAACTATCGGATATGGCATACTTGTACTGCTGTTTGGAATTAATTTAATTCATTCTGCTATGCAGTTTGAATTAGTTAATTACAAAGGTGTTATAAAAATTCTTGTAGGGCTTTTATTGGCAAAATTATGGGTAGATTTATCAACAGATATTTGTATAGCCATTATCGATACCTGTACAGATATTGCGTCAAGTGTATTTACAAGTGCTGATGAAATGATAGTTTTTCCGTCATTTGATACGCTTAAAAGCACTGATACGGGATTATGGATTATCGGCGAACTGCTTAATCAGCTATTGGATATTGTATTGCTTGCTCCAATTATAATCGTCGCCTTAGCAATATTAATTATATGCGGGCTCATAATGATAAAATTAATGCTCCGTACTTTTGAGTTGGCGCTATATTGCAGTGTATCACCTGCTTTTTTTGCATGCCTGTTAGGTGATGCGACAAAGGGATATTTTAAGCGTTTTATTGACGGCTTGCTCAGCTCGGCGCTCTCGCTTGTATATATGGGATTAATATATCTTGCAGGATCGTACTGGTGCAAAGTTCTCACAATGAATAATGTAGGTGTAGATTCGCCTATGGACGTCTTGGTTTGGCTGTCTTCGGCCGGACCGAAAGTTTTAGTAGTGCTTGCTATGGGATTTTTAATCTTAAAGCCACCGCTTGCATTACGTCAGCTTACAGGAGGTTCTTAATGATAAAATGCAAAGTAACAAAGAAAATTATGCAGGAACCCGGAACTGTAATGGGCTTTTCAATAGGGCAGGTGATAATGCTGATTGTAGGATGTGCTGCTACAATCGGCACGTTGCTTTTGCTGTGGCTGGTGCTGAAAATCAACATTGATATAATTATGTGGGTCGTATTTTTGGAACTCGTTTTATTCATCGGACTTGGAGTAGTCCGTATTCAAGGGTTGACTGTATTGCAATTTATTGCTTCAAATCCCACAAAAAAGCGACCGTTTGACAGTAAAGGAGTATTCAGTGATGTCGATAATCGATAATTTATTTAACGGCTGGGCTAAAAAGAATGTGCCGTTTGGTTATGATAAACGAATTGTTATGCCAAAATCCGCACAGGATACAATACCATTTTATGAAGTGTACGATAATGGGCTGTTTCTTACCGGAACAAACACATTTACATTGATATTCGCATTTTCAAACATAGATTATTCTTTGCTCCGTGACAAAGAGCAGGAAGAAACCTATCAGCGTTATCAGCGTTTATTGAATGCACTTCCGGTCGAAATCAACTTTCAGGAATTTATTATGAATTCCTCTGTTAATACCGCAAAGCTCAGGGATATACTGATAAGCAACAATGAAGAAATCTCCGGTGATTTACTGGATGATTACAATAAAAATCTCGAAACGTATATCACAAAGTCCGAAGACGCAACAAGTGAGAAAATAACTCTTGTTGCAATGTCGTACACGCCTAACGAAACCGTAGATAATGTAAACATACTGTTTCGTTACTATCGGGAATTGCAAAATTTCTATGCGGCAATGGGCAGTGAAACGCATCAGCTTATGCCTGAAGATGTGTTTGCTGTCCTTTATGAATACTATCACCCATTCGACAATACTGAATTTCTTTTGCCGAATGATATATATTCACGTGGCGGATCCATAAAGGACTATATTGCACCATCAATGTTTGCCTTTCGCCCCAAAGAAATTGAAATCGGTAATTCGTATACAAGAATAATGTATATGGCTCGATATGACCGCACGTTAGACGACGAGTTTATAAGAGATATTCTTGATAACAATTGTAAAGTTGCCGTTTCAAAGCATATTAGGCATATAGACAAATCCGAAGCACAGGATAAGGTTAAAGACAACATATACTCACATCAAGGCAAAATTCAGGCACGCCTTGAAAAGAATCATAAAAAAGGTCTTAATTTTGTGCCATATCATTGGATGGAGCGTGAGCGTGAGCTTGAGGATTTGCAGGAGCGACTTTCCGATACAAACTGTGAGCTTTTCAAGATAGGCGTATATATCTCACTGTCTGCGGCTACAAAAGATGAGCTTGACGAGCTGACAGAAGCAATACGCTCTAAAGGTAAAAAACATCAGGTAGTTATTGATTGTTTGGTGCGTCAGCAGGAAAAAGCGCTTAATTCCGTCTTACCGTTTGGAATAAATCATTTTGATACCGCCAACGGAAACAGCGTTAACACTTATGTGTTATCGGATGCCGCAGGTATACTGATACCATTTTCTGCACGGTCATATTTTTCAGACACCGGTCTTTGCTACGGTATGAACAAGCATACAAACGCTATCATTGTTCTTGATCGAGCAGAAGAAATGAACGCTAACGGCTTCATTCTCGGTACATCGGGTTCGGGCAAATCTATGTACTGTAAATCCGAAATCATAGATACCATCATACGCTACCCGAAGTCAGAAAAGATAATTATAGATCCTGACGGAGAATACTATCCTATCATCAAACAGTTTGGCGGAGATACGCTAAAATTATCGGCTGATTCCGAAACGAAGATTAACATATTCGACACTGATATAAACATCAGCGAAAACGGCACTTCTGCTGTTGCAATGAAATCTGAACTGATTATGTCAATCATAGAAACAGCACGAGGCTTTCCCCTGTCTGCGGCAGATAAGTCAATCATCGACAGTTGCGTCAAAGAAGTTTACGCTGATTATGTGCTTAATAACGGTAATCCGGAATTCATACCTACGTTTGTTGATTTTTATAATGCTCTTATAAACAAAAAGCTACCTGAAGCAGATCAGATAGCTCTTGACATTGAGCTGTATGTTAACGGCAGTTTTAATACGTTTTCGGGCAAAACAAACATTCATACGGATAACAAATTGTTATCAATTGATATATCCGATATGGGCGAGCAGTTGCGTCCTGTAGGCTTGCAGGTTATTCTTGAGTATATATGGCAACGTGTTCGTGACAACAGAACAAAGGGCGTTCAGACTTGGGTATGGGTCGATGAATTCTCAATAATGTTCAACGATGGCAACGACAAAGAAACAGTGCGTTCTGCCGACTTCTTTCAAAAGGTTTTCAAACGTATAAGAAAATACGGCGGTATTCCTACAGGAATAACTCAAAATATTACTGAAGTGCTTGAATCGGGTCAGGCGAGACTTATGCTGTCAAACTCAGAGTTTGTTGTTTTGCTTCAGCAGAAGAAAACCGACCTTGATAAGGTGATAGAGCTGTTCAACTTATCTCCGTCACAATCAAGCTACTTGAAGACCGGCGAAAAAGGCACAGGATTGATTGTAAGCGGTAAAAAGATTATACCGTTTGACAGGCGTATATCAAAAGACAGTTCTATCTATAATCTTTGTCAGACTGATTTTAGGAGAGATGTTACATGAAGAAATTCCAATTGAAATACTCTGCACCTAAAACAAAGGTCAACTCCGCTGGAAAGGTTGAGCAACAAAATCAGAAAAAACCGGACCGTTATTGTGATACCTGTAGCACAATAACGGATATAATAAGCAAAGAACCGCAATCGGAAGAAAAAAGTTATAAACTGACAGGTTCGGCACTGTTTAATAAGATGTTTTCGGATATAAAAAAAGCTCATATCCCTGTATGCTCATTTTCCGTTTACGATAGTGATTTTACTTTCTGTTATGGAAATGTGATAAACAACCGAGCTGTCCTTCTGAATTATTATTCATTATCATCAGTTGCCGTTATCACGGCGGCTGATGGTATTCTTTCAGATCCTGCTCTGCGTTCTCGGCTTGTTTATAGGCTTTACCTTTCGACAAACAGCTATCTTATGATTATATTTGATTCGTTTGCTTACGAAACATTTAAAGATGAAAATCTAAAGATTATATCATCAATGCTTGATGAATTGAAAATTACACTAATACAGCAGAAGGCGGTGAATAAATGAACCTCGTTATAATTGCGGGAAAACGCAGTGTGCGTCCTCTTGAAACGGCTCTAAAAAAATCGGAGCAAACTGTAACAGTGGGTAAATATACTGCTGTCAAGCCGAATACTGCGGCTGAAATATTCGAAAAATACCGTCCTCACGGTATTTTGATCAGTGATGATGCTGCGTCAAAAGGCGTGTCGCTGATAGACTTTCTTAGCATTGTAAAAATGCGTTACGGCTATATGCGTGTTATATTTGTTTGCAATAACACCGATAGCTTTAACAAATACGCCTCTGCTTTATATTCGATAGGCGTATATGATATTGTTATGGGCTATGATCCTGCCGCTATAGATAATGCTATTTTATTTCCCAAAACGGATAAGCCTGATATTTTGATGTCAGAAAAGCCTTGTGATACCGAAATACATTATCCTAATCGGCAATTCTGCGAATACAGCAATTCCTTCGGAAGTATGAATTTGAACTATAAAGGTGCTTGTGACAGCTCTTATTCGGGACAAACAGTGCGATTAGATGAAAGCTATGAACGAATCCAAAGAGGAAATGTTATTATATCGGTATTCGGCTATTATTCTCGTTGCGGATGCACATATACAGCATTTGACCTTGCGTTTTACTTACGCAAATATGAAAATGCAAAGGTGTGCGTAATTACATCAGTGACAGAAGAATTGTGTAACTATTTTACGGTTGATATTAATGCAGTTAATCAGAACGGTTTGAACATTGATGATGTGGTTATCTATTCGGACTTCAATAAGATAAGCGGAACTTTTGATTATATCATCTGTGATGACAGCACTAAGTATAACAATAATGCGTACATACACATTTTGCTGTGCTCAGCGGCAGATTGGGATATGCCGATTTTAACGAATTATATCAACGATGTTATTCTTCCAAATAAGGTAGACGTAAATCTATGTTTTTTCCCCGTAACGACGAATAAGTTTATTTCCATCAATAAACAGTTGATTAAATCGGGATTTAAAGCGTATATGCTCGAGCCTTCGGACAACTGGATGGCAACCAACGCAAATAACAATAACGTTTACAGCAACATTCTAAAAGCCTATATTATAAGTTGATTGTGCTACAGGTAGCACAATCCGGAAAGGAAAAATTATGATAGTAATTTATGCCGAAAAATACAGCCTCGGTCGGACAATTGCCGAGGCTTTAGGCGCATACAAAAAAACAGTGAATCCTAAGGAACCGTCTATCGCACACTGGGACTTAAATCTTAACGGTGAGCAAGCAATCCTTTGTCACGGTGCCGGTCACTTATGCGGTTTAGCTCCGGCTGAAGATTATGACGAACGTTATAAATTCTGGAGCTTCGATAATTACCCGATTATACCCGAATATTTTATTACAAGAGTAAAAGATAATAATTATTCCAGGCTTGCTTATGATTATGTTAAGCAGTTCTTTGATAAGGCGGATCTGATAATCAATGCCACTGATGCAGACCGTGAAGGCGAATTGATTTTTGCGTACTTATATGAAGTGTTGCATTGTACAGTGCCTTATAAACGTGTTTGGATAACAGATTTGACGCCTTTTAAGATCAGAAAGGCATTTGCAGAGTTACGCCCGGCAAAAGATATGAAGCCGCTTGAAAATGCAGGACGTATACGGTCTGCAACAGACTGGCTCGTTGGTATTAACACGTCTGTTGCGGCTACATTGAAATTCGGTGGTACGGATAATGTATTCGCCTGCGGACGTGTAAAAATGCCGACACTCGCAATGATTGTTAAGCGTGAACGGGAAATAAGGAATTATGTTAAAAAGCCGTTTTATAAAATAGTTGCCAATATCGAAGCAACTGACGGCGCAAAGTTTACTGCCGAAGCGGCAGATAAGTACGATACCGAAACGGCGGCAAAGGCTGTTATAGATGAAATTAAATTAAATACGGCAAAAGCGATTAAAGTCGAGGTGTTGCAAAAGCAGACAGCCGCTCCGCTTTTATATAACACTACACATTTGCTTGCTGATTTATCAAAGTGTACGGATCTCACAATTGATATGCTTACAAAGCTCGTTCAGAGCTTGTACGAAAACAGATTGATAACATATCCACGCACAAGCTCGGAGCATCTAACAGATGCAATGAAAGATGAAACGGTAAAGATAATAAAGCTACTGTTTGAAATGCCCGAATTTGCTAAATATGCTATTCCTGTCGACAATTTTGCACCCTGTACACGTCGGCATTATGATGACAGCAAAGTCGATTCGCACACCGCTATTACACCGACCGCTCTTGTGCCGAATGATTTAAGCGGTATGTCAGAAAATGAGCGCAAGGCATATACTTTGCTTGCGTTATCAATTATCCGTACTGTTTATCCGAAAGCTGTTACAGAAAATGTCAAAGCTGTTTTTCAGATTGATAATCAGCTGTTTACAGCAACCGGAACGAATATAATCAGTCCCGGTTGGTTTGCTGTTGATGCAACGCCGAAGGTAATCGGGTTGCCCGAAATCGTTAAGGATAACGATTATAAAGTTATCGGTTTCGATGTCAAAGAGGGACAAAATGAGCCACCGAAGTATTATACCGATGCTACACTGCTTACGGCAATGGAGCTTGCAGGTGATAATATAGAAGATGAACAAACTCGCAACTTAATTAAACTTGAAAAGCGTGGACTGGGAACTGCCGCAACACGTCAAGGTATCATTAAAGAGCTGTATGAAAAAGGCTATATTGCTCGTAGAACCAAAAAAAACGGCAATATGATCAAAGGCATTATGCCAACAGAAAAAGGAATGTATATAATCGATGCACTTGAAAAGACGGTACCCGATATGCTGTCTGTTGATATGACCGGCGATATGGAAATGGAACTTGATAAAATTGCCCGTGGAAAGTCTGACGGAAATGATTTCTTGAATAATTACAAAAAGCTTGTAGCTAAATGGGTAGAGTTAATAAAAAACAGTGATACTTCTGCAATGGCAGGTAACACCCTTATTTGTCCGTTATGCAGTAAACCTTTAATTAAGAAAAAAGTAGGTTGGTGCTGTACAGGTTATTCCAAGGATAACCCGGATAGTTGCAGATTTTATATTGCAAATGAAATCTGCGGTAAAAAAATATCAGATGTAATCGCCAAAGAGCTTACATTGAAACGTTCGACATCTATCATCAAGGGCTTTACATCTCAGAGCGGAAAAACATTTGATGCGAAGCTAACAATCAAAGCAGATAATACGATCGGTTTTGAATTTCCCGAACGTCTTAAATGTCCTGTTTGCGGAAAAGAAATGATAAATAGTTCTAAAGGATGGGTCTGCACCGGCTATAAAAGCGGTTGCAGTTTTTTTATAGCCGGAACTATATGCGGAAAATGTATCACAGAAACGATTGCGGCTATGCTGTGTGCAAATAAACGCACAAGGATAATAAACGGGTTTACATCAAAGGCGGGCAAAGCATTCTCGGCGGCTCTTGTTGTTAAAGACGGCAAGATTGATTTTGATTTTCCCGCCAAGTCGCAGAAACGGAACAAATAAAACCTATGAGCGTTCTTATAACAATTTTACTAGCCGTAATTATAACACAGGCATTCCGCATTCGACGTCTGAAAAAAGAAATCATCAAGCGAGATACTGCCGATGAATTTTGCCGGCAATGGTACTGGAGAGAAGAAAATAAAACACAAAAGCAACGACAACCTCAGAACAAGAGGAAATCGTTGCTTTCTTTTTTAAGGAGCTTTTTATGAGTTTTTCTAAATCTAAACCGAGTAACTATGTTACGAAAGAACAGATAGAGCGTGCAAGAAATGTTGATATGGTGGAATTTCTTGAACGAACAGAAGGCTTCAGCGTAAAGAAAAGCGGTAACGGTTATCGCTGTGATAAGCACGACAGCCTTTTTATCACAAATGACCGCAGAGGGTGGTACTGGAACAGTCGTGACGAAGGTGGCAACAATGCCATTGCGTTCTGTATGAAGATTTACGGACAAAGTTTTACTGAAGCTGTAAAGTCGCTTTGTGGAGATATTCAGATTGAGTATACTCCAAATAAGATAACGTCAAAGCCGAGCGTTTCTAAAGATAAGGAATCAAATCGGCTTATTTTGCCCGAACAGGATCACAAAGAAAACGGACAGCGCAATTACAGTAATGTAATCGCCTACTTATGTAAAACCCGTGGATTGGAATACAGTATCGTAAATCAGCTGATTTACGACCGTAAGCTATATCAGGGCGTCGGATACAGCGGGCTTCAGCTTGTCGGGTATGACAGCTCGAACACACCGTTTTATCGCTTCAAAAATGATGTGCCTGAAAACGCACCGGAATATGTTACCGTTGAGCTTCAGGCACAGAAGCAAAAAGGTGAAAAGTATATCTGCGAAGGGTTCAGCAGTGAACATATACCTGAGCTTATCGAACGTGGTATTACTAAAAAATATGTAAATATGATTGCTGTAAACGGTGATGGCGTTATTTCACGCTATGCGTTTTGCCGTTCTGTATCGGATAAATCTACATACCGTGTAGATTTGCCCGGAAGTGATAAGAAATATTCGTTTTCTTTAATCGGTACAAATAAGAACAAGCTGTATGTTTTCGAGTCTGTAATTGATATGCTGTCTTATGCGTCATTTTATGCTATAAACAACGGACAGGACGCTTGGCAGCAGTTGACTATGCTATCGCTCGGCGGCAAATCAGATGTTGCTCTTGACGAGTTTTTAAAGAATAAGCCTATTGCCGAAATAACGTTCTGCCTTGACAATGATGATGCAGGTAAACACGCTACTGAGCAGCTTAGCGACAAGTATGCTCTGAAAGGATATGCTGTTTCAAAAGATATACCATTAAACAAGGACTTTAACGACGATTTAAAGGCGTTCAGAGCGTTGAATGAGAAAAATACTGTACAAGCGACAAAACCGCTTAAACGTTAAAATACAACAAAATACAAGGATGTGTGAAAATGAAGAGTTACTTTCTTATATCTAACTCGGTTATTACAGCAAGTGAACTTACACACAATGAGTTTGCCGTGTATACCTATTTGCTTTCAATCTATTCAAATATACGAAGCAGAGCAGGACACGAATATAAGCGTGTCAGACAGCAGACTATAGCTTCACACTGCGGTATAAAGTCTACGCAGACAGTATCCAAGATAACCGATAGCTTAATGAGAAAGGGCTACATCACACACATTTTAGCGGCTTATCGTAAAGACAATCGCAAAGGTACATACACATACGTTCTGAATCCCGAAAAGAACAAAGTAAAATCTGATTATACCCGTATAGACAGAAATGTGTTCAATAAGAAACTTTCCGCACCCGAACTGCGCCTTTATATTCTCATTATGAAATCAATAGACAGCAAGCTCGGATATTGTTTTAAAAGTTTCACCGATCTCGCAGATGAGCTGAACATCAAGCGTGACACCGCAATGAAAATAGTCAGCAATCTTGTCAATCTGCGTCTTATCCGTAAACAGCGTAAAATGCGCTACGACAACAGAAACGTTTATGCAGATAATTCCTACAGCCTTAAGGTTATCAGATTTATCAAGAAAAGAAATAAGCCCGGCTTGCACTCCGGGCTCATTTCAACAAAATACTCAGATAAGCATACTGATAATCTCTCAGAGCTTAACAGTCTGCGTAATTATAATAACGCTATCAGCACCATTTGTCAAGTGGGACTGGGCGCTTATAGCGTTATTTTTTTTAAAAGCAGGGGTAGCCCCCGAAATTTAAGGTCTATACAATACCCAGTTATACTACCTTCAGAAAGAAAGAAGATTCTTTATATACGAATATGATACTGCTATATAAACACTATAGGCGGTTGCTGATTTTTGCTTGCCTATATGCAATTTTAGGTGCTTGGCTTGCAGAATTGTTCGTGATTATACCGCTTGTATAGTGGATTTATAGCTTTTTTCTATTTCTGAAGGTACAGAGAAAATAGGCAATATAGCGAATCATGCGGCAATCAAATTAAGATTCGTATTTTTCTTGAATATTAAAAACTATTTCTTCTTCGTATTTTATAGCTGTCTCTTATACACATCT
>ERZ1027010.1103-NODE-1103-length-10275-cov-9.538552_pt1 | contig 10275 bp, 9 predicted proteins | sample MGYA00519448_ERZ1027010 | MGnify/ENA primary metagenome ERZ1027010 (study PRJEB26926, sample SAMN06164694) | human gut metagenome | biome: ENVO:00009003; feature: ENVO:2100002; material: ENVO:00002003 | host: Homo sapiens | place: USA | collected 2012 ... | reverse complement strand
CTAAGCCTTCGTCGGCAGCGTCAGATGTGTATAAGAGACAGTCACTGTTGAGGGCGGCACGGCAAAGTCCACTCTGGACGAGGGCAGCAATATCCCCGCAGAGATCGGTACCACGGTGGAAATCACGGCCACCCCGTACGATGCCGAGAAATACCCCGGCATGGAGTTCGTGGAATGGGAGATCAAGTACCCCGATAGCTTCTACAAGAAATTCCCCGATGGCATTCCGGAAGAGCTGCAGCTCAAGCTGGACAACGCCAAGAGCGCGACCACGACGTTTGAGATGCCCGCTTACCCGGTCAAACTGATCGCCCACTGGTCGGCCAGCGCGGTGGTCAAACCTGACCCGGACGAACCTATTGATGAAGACTTCGGCGTAGAACCTGCACCCATGGATACCACAGGTGGCACCATTGCCGCCGTGGCCGTGGGCGGTGCAGCCATCTGGGGCGGTTACGAGATCGCCACCCGCGTGATCCTGAACGGCCTGCTGCCCGAGGGCGCAGCCATCCCGGCAAACCGCGGCCAGCTGGCTCTGCTCATCTGGACTGAGAAGGGCAAGCCCGAACCCGCCGCACAGCCCGCCTTTGCAGACATCACCGACGCCGAGCTGGCCAAGGCCGCTCAGTGGTGCGTGGAGCAGGGTCTGCTGGATGCACGGGAAGGCAAGTTTGAATCGGACGGCTGGATGCCCAAGTTCAAGACCATTGAGATCTGGAACAAGGCGTTCCCCAAAAAGTAACCTCTGAGCGCTTCCTCCGTAAAGCCTCAGAATGACAGATCCCCCCGATACCGGATACCCGGTATCGGGGGGATTTTTTGCGCAGGCACGCGTGGCATTGGCGGTGGCAATCATCTCCGACATTTCAATGATCCAGTGACCTTGCAGTTTGCGCGAAACAAAAATACTCCGGCAACTTTCCAACCAAGAGAAAGCTACCGGAGTATTCCGCTTTACTTATTTGTTTTTACCAGCAGTGCCTGATACGGCTCCAGTTCCACATCCGCCAGCCAGACGGAAGTGCCCTCCGGGGTGTGATACTCGCCGCCCAGAGCGTCCAGACTGGCCCCTGCCGGGTACTCGGTAAAGTTGAACAGCCCCACCAGCGTTTCCTCACCGCGCTTGCGCACCAGCGCCAGCACGCCGGGGTTGTGGCTGTCCCAAGTGGTCACCCACGCATCCGGGGCAAAGCAGGGGTCTGCACGCATTTGGCGCAGCTGCTCCATGCCCTGCCACAACTTGTTTTGCAGCGTGCCCTTCCGGGTGCGCTGCTTTGCGTCCTCCCAGTTGAATTTTGTGCGGTGCAGATTGCGGCTGTCCTCCACACGGTCAGGGTCGTTTTTGTAATCCCAGCCGTTGAGTTGTGCGATCTCATCGCCGCAGTTCAGCATGGGGAAGCCCTGCAAAAACGCCATAGCAGTGTGCAGCAGCAGGTCACGCTTTACGGCGTAGTCCAGTGCGGTTTTATCGTCCTTTTCCAGTGCCTGCTCCACGCCGCACAGGCTGGCGGTGGTGCCGCAGCTGCGGGCATCGCCGGTGGCGGGGTCGTAGTTGTACAGCTCACCCTTTGCCCAGCTTCCGGGGAAATTGCCCTCGTAGAAGTGGTACAGATATTCCTTGTGCTTTTGCGGGTCAATGCCAAGCCGTTTCTCCACCGCCTCGTCCAGACCCCAGCCGATATCATCGTGGCAGCGCAGATAGTTCACGAACCAGCAGTTGTCCGGCAGGGCGTGCAGGGCATCCAGCTGCGCCTTCAGCAGCCGGGTATCCCGGCTGGCAAGGGCACCCCACAGGTTGACCATGGTGGACACGTTGTAGAGCATGTGGCATTCCGGCTTTTCCGGGGTGCCGAAATAGGCCGCCAGCTCCTTGGGAGCCATGACCACCTCGCCCTTGAGGATGACAGCCGGGCAGACGCATTCCAATACCATGCGCAGCATCCGCACGATGGTGTGCACCTGGGGCAGATTGCGGCAGGTGGTGCCCAGCTGCTTCCAGATATAGGGTACCGCATCAATGCGGAACACCTCTACGCCGAGGTTGGCGAGGTGCAGGATGCTCTTGGTCATGTCCACGAACACCGCCGGGTTGGCGTAGTTCAGGTCCCACTGATAATCGTGGAAGGTGGTCAGCACCCACTTGTGCATTTCTTCGCACCATGTAAAGTTGCCGGGTGCGGTGTTGGGGAACACCTGCGGCACCGTCTGCTCGTACTGGTCGGGGATGGTGCGGTCCTCGTAGAGGTGGTAATAGGCCTGAAACCACGGGTCGCCTGCCTTTGCCGCCATCGCCCAGCGGTGGGTGCTGGCGGTGTGGTTCATGACAAAATCCAGACACAGGCTGATGCCGGCCTTGCGCAGTTCACGGGTCAAGTTTTCCAGATCTTTGTTGGTGCCAAGGGCCGGGTCTACGGTGTCAAAATCCTCCACCGCATAGCCGCCGTCGTTGTGAGGGTGGGGCATCTGCAGCAGGGGCATCAGGTGCAGATAGGTCAGCTTCTGCTCCTTGAGGTAGGGCAGCTTCTTTGCCAGCTCTTTCAGATTTCCGGCAAAGAGGTCGGTGTACATGGTCATGCCGAACATATTGCCCCGCTTGTACCACTCCGGGTCAGCAGAGCGTGCTTTGTCCAGCGCTTTCAGCTCGGCGCTGCGGGCGTTGTAGGCTTCTGCCATCTCCCGCTCCAGAACTTCCAGCCCTTCCCGGTTGTGGTACAGTTCCATGAACAGCCATTCCAGCTCGTCCTTGTGCTTGGCAAATCGGGATGCAAATTCCTGTTTTGCTGCCATGGTTCAGCCCTCCACTTCTGCAAGGGTGGGCATGGCGGGGATAGCACCATGGCGGCTGGTGGTGATGCTGGCCGCTTTGTTGGCAAAGGCCAGAATGCTTTCCAGCTTGTCCACCGTCAGGGTGTCCAGCTCCTCCTTGCAGAGCTTGGACAGGGCAGCCCCAAAGAAGGTATCGCCTGCGCCGTTGGTATCACCCACCTTGCAGGGGACACCTGCCACATGGCCAGTCTTGTCCCCAAAGCGGTAGAATACGCCGTTTGCACCCAAGGTGACGAAAATCAGCCGGATGCCGTTCTGGGCAAGCTGGGCTGTGCCGCTTTCGCAGTCAGTGGTTCCGGTGAGCAGGGGCAGTTCTTCATCGGACACCTTCAGGATATCCACCAGCGGCAGGGGAGCTTTCATCTGGGCAATGGCATCCTCTTTGTTCTTCCAGAGGTTTGCACGGTAGTTGGGGTCGTAGGTGATGGTAGCACCCAGCTTTTTGGCACGGGCAGCAGCGTCCAGCGTGGCAGTGCGGGAGGGGTCAGCGGTCAGGCTGACAGAGCCGAAGTGGACGATTTTGGCAGCCTTCAGAGCCTCGTCCGAAATGTCCTCCTTGCACAGCATCACGTCAGCGTTGGCGCTGCGGTAGAAGCTGAAATCCCGCTCGCCGGTGGCATCCACCGAGACCACCGCCATGGTGGTGGGGTGGTCTGCATCCACCGCCATGCCGGAAACATCCACCTTGTTCTCTGCCAGAACCTCTTTCAGGTAGCGGCCAAAGGCATCCGCACCCACCTTGCCGATAAAGGCGGTCTGTGCGCCCAGTCTGGAAGCAGCCACCGCCAGATTGGCCGGTGCACCGCCGGGGTTTGCGGCAAACTGAGGGATGCCGCGCGCATCCTTGCCGGTCTGGGTCAGGTCGATCAAAACTTCACCAATCGTTAAAATGTCCATGCGTTTTCTCCTTATTTTTATCCTATAAGCTAAAACCCAACGATCACCGCTGGAACAGATAATGAATGTAAGCGGCTGCACGCTCCGGGTGCGGTGCATTCTGCACTACCCCAAGATAGACCTTGCCAGAAAAACCTGCCTGCCTGACAAACGGCGTGTCCGAAATATCCAGCACGGTCCCACCGGCGTTCAGACCCGACAGTGCATGGAAAGACGCATCCAGTGTCCGCAGATCGAGAAAATAATCATCTGCCAACAGTCGATCCCGTGCATATTCGTCCATCAGAACAACATCTAACCGCTGGGCACTGACTGCACCCAGCAGCTTCATCTCCGAAGCATATACATACTGCTCCTCTGCGCGTTCGCTTTCGCTGAGCAGCAAGCCGGACAGCAGATCGACCTGTTGCTTTTTGGTCAGACCCTGCGCCTTGGCAAAGCCGGTGGTAAGCTGTTCCGTCAGATCAGACCCGGCAGTGATATTTACCAGACCAAGGTAAAGCACATCCTCTTTTTTCGTCACATGACGGTAGGCTGCATACCCGAGGATATAGACGACGATGAGCAGGATCGCAATGGGCAGCTTGTAATATGCCCAGATGTGCTCCCACTTTTTGCGCCCATGGAGGGAGCGGAGCGTATCCCGGTCAGTTTTTGTCATGGTCGTATTCCTCGTGTACTGCATCAGGGTCTCCACCGATCAGATAGAGGATCCGAAGCATCAGAAAGGAGCAGAGCATGGCGCACAAGCCCATGCCCAGCAGGAATGCAGGCGTGAACACAAACACAATGACGTACCCCATGATGCCATAGATCGCCGCCATCAGCAGGGTGCAAAACAGATACCGGACACCCACGAGAAACGCTGTTTTCAGGATGCCGAAGGTGGTGTTTTCAAACCGTGCCAGCAGAGGAAAGGCATACAGCAGAACGATGCCGTACAGAATTGCCGCACCAATAAGCACTGCAGTGAGCAGCGTCCAGAAAATGTTTTCGCTCCACATTCGGCGCAGCACAAAGCCATCCGCAGCCAGGAAACTGCCGACTGCCAGCAGGATCAGCCAGAGTTTTGTGGCAGGCTTAAAATTTTCCCGGAACGCCTTAAAAAACATCCGGGTCAGACCATCGTCCCGATCTTCCGCCATTTTGAGCGTGACGTAGAACAATGCGGTCGTAGAAGCTCCTATGGTAACGATGGGCAGGCTGCACACGAGCCATAAGATGTTCAGGTAAGCACTGTAAGTCAATTTCGTCAGCACAGCAAACAGCGGCTTGTCCGTATTGCACAGGTCACGCATGGGGGTTCTCCTTTCGCTCAATCTCCTGTGGATTCGCGCAGGATCAGGTTGGTTTCCGTATAGACGGTGCGATAGTTCAGCGATGGCTCTTCGATGCGGGTCATAAGCAGATTGGCAGCGGTGTAGCCCATGATCTGTCCATGGATATGGATCGAAGTCAGATGGGGGGCAAAGTAGGAAGCCTCCTGACTGTCATCGAAGCCGCAGACCCAGATATCATCGGGAACCGAATATCCCAGCTCATTCAATGCCTTGACCAGATCCATGGCAACAAAGTCATTGGCGCAGACAAAGGCATCCGGCATCGTTTTGAACCGACGTATGGTTTCGTACAGGGATACCGGATAGTTCTGCTGTCCGGATGGCATCGCACAGGTGCTCAGGCCTTCTGTCAGACCAAAGTACTCCACTGCATCCTTATAAGCCATATAACGCTCAAAGAAGGACTGACAGTGGTTTTTATCCCCCGCAAAGCTGATGCGTTTTTTGCCGCGCTGGACCATGTGGGCCACCGCATTCTGGACCTCAATGCGGTTTTCCATATAAAGGCGGTCGGCTTTAAGGGGAGGACGCATATCCATCACAGGGGTGTCTACAAACAGCAGCGGAACATCCAGATCGCACAGCATCTGTGCATAGTCATAGTCGAATACTTCAATGCAGATGATGCCGGCTGTGCGCTGGATGTTGAGAGAAGATGGAAGCTTTTTCTCTTTCAGCTCTATGGGAGAAATGCGATGAATGGTCGTACAGCTATGCAGATGCTCGATTTCCGACTGGAAACGATCCAGCATCATGGAGGAAAAGTGAGAGCTGCTCAGAAACTGGGTCGTCAGCATGGCGATCTCCCGTTTGTCACTCGGCAGAATGGAATGCTCTGCTGCTTTTGCAGTGTCTTCCTGAAACAGCGGCAGATAGGCAAACTGCTTATAGCCCATTTCGGCGGCTTTGCGCAGGATCTTCTCCCGTGTGGCATCTGCCAGCACACCGGTATTGTTGATGGCCTTTGAAACTGTGTTGCGGGAAAGCTGCAGTTCGTTTGCAATATCCTGAATGGTGACTTTGGTTGCCATAAGTCATCCTCTTTCTTTATAAATAGGAGCGGGTGTTCTTTCTTTTATAGATAAAGTCTGGTGACGGATCTTATTCTTTGCGACTCCAGTATAGTGCAAATGCACAAATTAGTCAAATGCAAAAATGCAAATCATCATTTTGCATATTTGCGCACTTTTGAATTTGTGCATCTGTACAAATCCACAATAATTTTTGATGTATACCATGAATTATCGTTGACATTCGCTTGCTTGGGTGGTATAAATAAATCAAAGGATTTTACATTTGCACAATCGAAACGAAAAAACGTAAAATTCAAAGGTGTAAATGTAAAGTGCGAATCAAACGGCAAGCAAATCAAAAAGGAGGAGAATGATTCATGAAAGCAAAGACGGCCTCGCCGGAAACGGCTGTGCTGACAGCAGAACGCAAGCTGCACAACACATGGGTCTACATCAAACGGCATTGGCAGCTTTACCTGTTGTTCCTGCTGCCTGCCGTGGCGCTGACGCTGGTGTTCAAGTACGCTCCCATGGGCGGTGTGCTGATCGCGTTCCAGAAGTACAATCCCTTCAAGGGCATCTGGGGCAGCGAGTGGGTAGGCTTCAAAAACTTTACCCGCTTCATGTCCTCGCCGGACTTCCAGCGCTATCTGATCAACACCCTGAAGCTGAGCGTCTACGGTCTGCTGTGGGGCTTCCCGATCCCCATCCTGCTGGCATTCCTGCTCAACCGTATCGAGAGCAAGAAGATCAAGCAGAAGGTGCAGCTGGTGCTGTATATGCCCAACTTCATCTCGGTCATCGTGCTGTGCGGCATCGTCCGGGTGCTGCTGAGTGTCACTGGTCCGGTGAACGGCCTGCTTCACACCAGCATCAACTTCATGACGCTGCCGGAAGCGTTCCGCCCCATCTACATCATCAGCGGCATCTGGCAGGGTGCCGGCTGGGCATCCATCATGTACACCGCATCCCTTTCTAACGCCAGCAAAGATCTGAAGGAAGCTGCGATGATCGACGGCGCAAACCTGATCCAGCAGATCATGACGGTGGAGTGGCCCGCCATTAAGGATATGGTCGTTATTCAGTTTATCCTGCAGGCAGGCAACATCATGAGCATCGGTTTTGAAAAAGCCTATGCCCTGCAAACGGACCTGAACCTGAACACTGCCGAGATCATTGCAACGTACGTTTATAAAAAGGGCCTGTTGGACGGCGATTACAGCTTTTCCACGGCAGTCGGTCTGTTCAACACCGTTGTCAACGTCATCCTGCTGATCGCAGTGAACAAGATCGTTGCCAAAATGAACGATGGCAAGGGCTTGTAAGGAGGGGTTTACCATGGCAAAACAGAAAAAATCAAAAATGGCCCTCTACACCAGACAAGATAAGATCATCCTGTACTGCGGCTACGCACTTCTGGGTTTGTTCCTGCTGGCGATCATCGTTCCGATGATCTACATCGTCATCGCGTCCTTTATGGACCCGGTCACTCTGCAAAACAAGGGCATCTCCTTTGATTTCAGCAAGTGGAGTCTGGATGCTTACCAGCGTGTCGTTTCGGACAAGCAGATCTGGGTCGGCTTCAGGAACGCGGTGCTTTACTCGATCATCTTCACCATCATCTCGGTAGCTGTGACGATGCTTGCCGCTTATCCCATGTCGCTGCCGGACTTCAAAGGCAAAGGGATCTTCAACACCTTGTTTGTGATCACGATGTTTTTCAGCGGCGGTCTGATCCCCACCTACCTGCTCATCAACAATCTGGGTCTGCTGGATTCCATGTGGGCGGTCATTCTGCCGGGAGCATTCAGCGTGTGGAACATGATCATTGCCCGTACCTATTATCAAGGCATCCCGCGTGAGCTGCGCGAAGCTGCGGATGTGGATGGAGCCAGCGAGATGCTTTACTTCTTCAAGATCCTGCTGCCCGTCTGTATGCCGGTGGTGGCAGTTCTGGCCCTGTGGCAGTTCGTGGCAATGTGGAACAGCTACTTTGACGCCATGATCTACCTGAACAGCGCATCGAAGCAGCCGCTGCAGCTGGTGCTGCGTTCCATCCTGATCCAGAGCCAGCCGGAATCCGGCATGATCGCAGATATCCAGAGCACTGCCGAACGTGCCAAGATGGCAGAGCTGCTCAAATATGCGACCATTATTATTTCCAGTCTGCCGCTGCTGGTGATGTATCCCTTCTTCCAGAAGTACTTTGATGCCGGCATCATGGCTGGTTCCATTAAGGGCTGAGGATATTCCAGAATTTTATAAGCAGGTACGCTCATCTGTTACACGAAAAAAGAAACATGAAAAAGGAGAAAATACCATGAAAAAGCTGATCTCTCGCCGCAACTTCCTCAAGGTCTGCGCTCTGGCGGGTTCTGCCGCTGCTCTGTCTGCCTGTGGCGGCGGCAAATCCACCGGCAGCGGCAATTCTGCTGCCGCAGATGTGGACGTGACCGGTGCCGTTACATTTCCGCTGTCCGAAAAGGTCACCTTTACCGGTATGACCAGCTTCCCTGTGGGCAGCGAACCCGAACCGAACAACCGCACCATCTTCAAGCGTCTGGAAGAGCAGACCAATGTGCACATCGACTGGACCGCCATCCAGTCCGACCAGTGGAGCGATAAGATCACCCTGAATATGTCCAACCCCAACACCCTGACGGATTTTGTTTTTACTGCTGATTTTACCGACAGCAATCTGCTGCGCTACGCAGATCAGGGTGTCATCCTCAATCTGGAAGACTACATTGACAACAATATGCCTTATCTCCAGAAGGTCTTTGAGCAGTACCCGGAGTACCGCACCATGTGCACCGACAGCGATGGCCACATCTGGGCACTGCCCTGGATCGAGCAGCTCGGCTCGGAAAAGACCGCCATCCAGACCATTGGCAATATGAGCTTCATCAATACCAAGTGGCTGAACTTCCTCGGTCTGTCGATGCCCACCACAGTGGACGAGTTTGAGCAGGTGCTGATTGCATTCCGTGATAACGCCGCTTCTATCAAGGCGGAGTATGGCATTGACGGCGACATCATCCCCATGTCCTGCATCGTCAACAACGGCGATCAGGACCCCAGCATCCTCATCAATGGCTTTGGCGAAGGCTACGGCGATGCTGACAAGGACCGCCATATTGCCGTTACCAACGACCGGAAAGTTATCTGTGCCGCCACCCAGCAGGGCTACCGCGATGGTCTGGACTGGCTGCACAAGCTGTATGCCGAGAAGCTCATCGACCCGGAGTGCTTCACGCAGGAGTGGTCCACCTATGTTTCCAAGGGCAAGGCTGGCCGCTATGGTGTCTGCTTCAGCTGGGATGTTGCCAACATTGACAACCTGACCGACTGGGAGCCGCTGCCCGCCCTGACCGCCGATACCCGCAATATCACCCCGCAGAACGGTTCTTTCACCAGCGGCTTTGCCCGCGGCAGATGCGTTGTCACCGCAAAGGCGACTAATCCTGCACTGGTTTGCGCATGGCTGGATCAGATGTACGCACCCCTCCAGTCTCCGCAGAACAACTGGGGTACTTACGGCGATGCGGAAGGCTTTAACATCTTTGAACTGTCCACCAACGATAAGGGCGAGCCCATGCTGAAGCACGCTCCTCTGGGCGATGCTTCTCCCGTGGAAGTCCGTGAAGCGCAGTGTGTCAGTGGACCTCTGGCGGTTCTGGATGATTACTATGGTGTATACGTTACCTGCCCGGACGATGCACAGTATCGTCTGGACTGGATCAAGGAGATCTACACCCCGGATATGAACAACGATTATGTCTATCCCAATGTCTTTATGAGCAGCGAGGACACCGAGCAGGTCTCTAACCTGCAGGCAGATCTGCAGACCTACATGAATACGCAGAAGGCCAACTGGATCATGAACGGCACGAAGGATGCAGAGTGGAACGAATATCTGAGCAAGCTGGAAGACTACGGTCTGTCCGACTATCTGGGCATTATGCAGAAATATCTGGATGCTTACTACGCATAAGAATTCTTTCCTTTGGAGGATTCCATGAACGATTTGACTTTACAAAAAGCCCGTGCCTACGAGGCCGAGCACGGCGCAGCGATCTCCCCGGAAGAACGCCCTGCTTACCACATGACTCCCTATGTGGGTTGGCTCAACGACCCCAACGGTTTCTCTTATTATAAAGGGAAGTATCACCAGTTCTATCAGTATAACCCCTACGATG
>ERZ1027010.1096-NODE-1096-length-10297-cov-4.680629_pt1 | contig 10297 bp, 10 predicted proteins | sample MGYA00519448_ERZ1027010 | MGnify/ENA primary metagenome ERZ1027010 (study PRJEB26926, sample SAMN06164694) | human gut metagenome | biome: ENVO:00009003; feature: ENVO:2100002; material: ENVO:00002003 | host: Homo sapiens | place: USA | collected 2012 ... | reverse complement strand
ATGCAGACTTCAGGGACAACGGCAGTGCCGTCCGGGTTCTTGGCGGCGGCTATTTCGATGGCTGTAATCAGGTTTTCCTTTCCGTCCGTGCGCAGTGTTCCGATGGGCAGTTGAGAGCCGGTGAGGATAACAGGCTTCGCAAGGTTTTCGAGCATGAAGCTGAGGGCTGATGCCGTATATGCCATTGTGTCGGTTCCATGCAGGATGACGAAGCCGTCGAAAAAGTCGTAGTTATAATTTATTATCTTGACAATCTTTGCCCACAGAGAGGGTTCCATGTCGGAGGAGTCGATGGGCGGGTCGAACTGGTAGGACGAGATACGGTAGTTGAAGCGTTTCAATTCGGGAACGTGCTTGAGCAAGTGGTCGAAATTGAAATTCTCGAGGGCGCCTGTTTCGGGATTTTCTATCATTCCGATAGTTCCGCCCGTATAAATCAAGAGTACGGAAGGATAATCTGCTTTCATAAATATCTCGTTTAACTCGTTTTTCGGGTGCAAAGATAAGGAAAAAAGTGGTAGGGTGGCGGAGGAACAGTCACTTTCTTAAATCTTCTTTCAGGTGCGAGATGGCTTTCTGTGCATCTCCCTCGTATTCGTTGAGCAAAGTGACGAAACGGCTGCCTATGATGGCTCCGGAAGCGTGGGAACAGGCGGCATCGAAGGTTTGTTTGTTGCTGATGCCGAAACCTACCATGCGGGGGTTGCGCAGGTGCATATCCTGCATCTTCTTGAAGTAGGCTTGCTTCCGGGTGTCGAAGTCCTTTTGCGCGCCGGTGGTGGCGGCAGATGATACCATATAGATGAAGCCGTCGGTGTGGGCGTCTATTTCGCGGACGCGCTCCTCGCTGGTTTCGGGGGTGATGAGCATGATGACACGGAGGTCGTATTTCCGTGCAATGGCTTTATAGTGCTCTTCGTAGTCCTTGAAGGGCAGGTCGGGGATGATTACGCCATCGATGCCGCACGCTTCACATTGCCGGCAGAACGCTTCGAAGCCGAAGTGCATAATGGGGTTGAGGTAGCCCATCAGGATGAGCGGGATGCGGACATTGCGACGGATGTCGCCCAGTTGCTCGAAGAGGAGGCGGAGAGACATGCCGTTGCGCAGGGCGCGGGTGGCGGCGTCTTGAATGACGATGCCGTCGGCCATGGGGTCGCTGAAGGGGATGCCGATTTCTATCATGTCCACTCCGTTCTTTTCGAGGGTGCGGATAACGTTGGCTGTGCCGCCGAGGGTGGGGCAGCCGGCGCAAAAGTAGATGGACAGCAGGTTTTTGGGGCTGTCCTGAAAAAGCTGGTTGATGCGGTTCATATTGAGTTTGATATTATTGGTTGGTAATGCTTTGTATTTCTTGTAGGAATGCCTTGATGCGCTCCACGTCTTTCTTGCCCGGAACTGTTTCAAAGCGGCTGTTGATGTCGACGCCTGCCAGTTTGGGGTGGTGAAACTCTTTGATGGCTTTGGCGCTGTAAGGGTTGATGCCGCCGCTGAGTAGGAAAGGAGTCATTCCGCTGTAACGGTGCAGCAGGTTCCAGTCGAACTGGTTGCCCGAGCCGCCGTACTGCGGTGTCTTGGTGTCGAACAAGTAGTAATCGCATAATCCCTTGTAGGCGGAGACGGCCGCGAGGTCTTTGGGGTGCGAAAGGGAGAATGCCTTGATGAGATGCAGGCCGTTGCTGCGTAGCGAGCGGCAGTATTCGGGAGATTCGTTGCCGTGAAGCTGGATGTAATCCAGTGCGAACCGGTCGGCGTACATCAGGATATTTTCCTTGCTTTCGTTTACAAAAACACCGACACGCTTTGCGTGCTCGGGCAGGTACTCCGGTATTTCGCATAGGCAGCGGGGAGACTTGGGGTAGAAGATGAAACCTATCATGTCTACGCCCAGTTGTTCTACGTCGCGGATGTTTTCCGCTTCAGTCATACCACATACTTTGATAATTAGAGAAAACATGGGATTTATGGTTTTATTATTTACTACATTACTGTTTGTTTCTTTTTAGGCACGGATTACGCGGATTTACTTTATCCTTCTTTCCGTGAAATCCGTGTAATCCGTGCCTAAAAAATCATCACGTGCATTTTGCCCCCTTTAGTCCCTTTGACTCCCTCCCCTCAATCTCCTGTACAAATCCTTTCAGCTCCTCTTCCGGCCGGCGGGTTTTCATAAAGGTTTCTCCGATGAGGAAACCGCGGAATCCGGCGGTGCGCAGGCGGCAGATTGTTTCGGGATGGGAGATGCCGCTTTCCGAAACGAGTAGCGGCAGGTTGCGGGTGCCGGCACTGCCCTGAACATCCGCTACCGCTTGCCGCAGCCGGTTGGCGATGCGGAGAGAGTTTTCTACATCGGTGACGAACGTGCCGAGGTTGCGGTTGTTTACGCCTACCATATCCACCTCCCTACTTATATAGGACAATTCGGAAGGGCTGTGGATTTCGAGCAACACTTCCAGCCCGAGGGCATGGGCGCGGGCGGTGAGGGTGGCGCATTCTTCTTGCGTCAGGCAGGCGGCAATCAGTAATACGGCATCTGCGCCAACGATACGTGCTTGCAACAGTTGGTATTCGTCGATGATGAAGTCTTTGCGCAAGATGGGGATATTGACCAGCGGGCGTGCTGTGCATATGTCGCGCAGCGAGCCGCCGAAGAACTTCTCGTCCGTCAGGATAGAGAGTGCGGCGGCGCCGGAAGCCTCGTATGCGGCGGGTATTTCTCCGGCTTGGGCTGCCTCGTATATCCAGCCTTTCGAGGGAGAGCGACGCTTAAACTCGGCGATGATTCCTGTGGAGGATGCGGCAAGCGCCTGTTTCATGCTGCGGCGGGGGGCTTGGGGAGCGTTCATCAGCTCCTGCGCCTGTTCCCGCAGTTGTTCCGGTGAAACGGCTTGTTTTTGCAGTTTCACTTCGGTTCGTTTATGTTCTGTTATTTCTGATAGAATATCCATAAGGGGGTATGAGTTATAAATTCTGAATGACAGATAGTCTTGATATAATCTGCTTCTCAACATTCATTTATTTCTATAAATCTCTTCAGCGTCTTCAGCGCCCGTCCGCTTTCCAGCGATTCGCGGGCTATGGCGATGCACTCTTCAATCTCCTTTTCCGGTTCCATTACTTGGATGGCGAAGGCGGCGTTTACGATGACACATTGCGTTTGGGCGGCTTCCGCGCGGTTGTTCAGTACATTGTCGAAGATGCGTGCGGCATCCTCCTTGCAGTCCCCGCCCGAGAGCTCTTCGGGTCGTACCGCGCTGAAGCCGAGTGCCTGCGGACGATAGATGCGTTCGTAATTGCGGGTCATTACCTTGAATTCATCGGTCAGTGAGATTTCATCGTAGCTGTCCAGACTGTTTACTACGGCAAAGTCGATGCCGAGCTTGTAGAAGACGTTCGTGTAGAGACGCATTTGCGAGAGGTCTGCCACGCCCAGCAGCTGGTAGGCGGGTTGGCAGGGGTTTACCAGCGGGCCCAGCAAGTTGAAGAGTGTGCGTACTCCCAGTGCCTTGCGCACAGGGCCTACGAGCTTCATTGCCGGATTGAACAGCTGTGCGTGCAGGTAGGCGATGTTGCACTCCTCCATGCTTCGCTTCAGGATGTCGGGATTGTTGGTGAAGCGCACTCCGTGTTGCTCTATCACGTTGCTTGCTCCGCTCACGGAAGTGGCTCCGTAATTGCCGTGTTTGGCAACTTTGTAGCCTGCGCCCGCCACGATGAAACAGGCACAGGTGGAGATGTTGAACGTGTTCTTCCCGTCGCCGCCCGTACCTACGATGTCAATGGGGCGATAGGGCGCGAAGTCTATCGGGATTCGCGTTTCCATAAGTGCTTCGCGAAACCCCGTCAACTCGTCTACTGTGATGCCACGCATCTGGAATACAGTGAGTAACGCAGCAATCTGAGCTTCGGGATACATCTCCCGGCTGATGTTGAGGAGAATTTGCTTGGTTTCCTCTGCGGTGAGCTCTTCGTGGTTGAAGAGGCGGGCTAATATTGCTTTCATTTGTTTCTGTTAGTGATTAAGAGGTTTATGCTGCCTGTCATTTGTTTCTGTTAGCGATTAAGAGGTTTATGCTGCCTGTCATTCAGAGCGAAGCGAAGAATCTGCTCTCTTGTGTGTGCATGGGGAAGGGATTCTTCGCTATGCTCTGAATGACAGATAGTGTATGACGTTCATTTGCTCCTGCGAGGTGTGTGATTTGCTCCTGCGAGGTGTGTGATTTGCTCCCGCGAGGTGTGTGATTTGCTCCCGCAGGGTGTGTGATTTGCTCCTGCAGGGTGCGTGGTTTGTCCTTGCGTAGTGTGTCATTTCTCTCTGCGAGGTGTGTCATTTGTCCTCGTGAGGTGTGTGGTTTGCGTCACCTTGCAGCCAGTTCCTCATTATCAGTTTTCCGTCCGGAGTCAGCACGGATTCCGGATGGAATTGTATGCCGCGAACGTCATACTCCCGGTGCTTCAGCGCCATAATCTGCCCTTCGGGGCTGACGGCGGTGACGGCAAGCGTTTCGGGCAGCCCCTCCGCATCTACCACCCAAGAGTGGTATCGTCCTACGGGAATTTCTTCGGGCAGCCCCCGGAAGATGTAGTCCGGTTCTGCCAGCCGTATGCGGGTCTGTACGCCATGAAACACGTTGCTGAGGTTCACCAGCCGTCCGCCGAATACCTCTCCGATGGCCTGTTCGCCCAAGCATACGCCCAGTATGGGTTTCTTGCCGGAATAGGTGCGTATTACGTCCGTCAGCAATCCCGCTTCTTGGGGCACGCCGGGACCGGGGGAGAGGATGATTTTATCGTACCGTTCCAGCTCTTCCATTCTGAATTGGTCGTTGCGCAGCACGTCTACCGCTGCGCCGAGTTCTTTCACCAGATGCGCGAGGTTGTAGGTGAAAGAGTCGTAATTGTCTATAATAACCGTTTTCATCTTTTTCATTTACAATTTACAATTTACAATGTATATGCACTCACATTTTCTCAGCCATCACAATTGCTTTCTTCAGTGCTCCCAGCTTGTTGTTCACTTCTTGGAGTTCGTATTCGTCGTTGCTTTTGGCTACGATGCCGCCGCCTGCCTGAAACCACAGCACTCCGTTGCGGCTGACGAAGGTGCGGATGGTGATGGCCTGATTCAGACTGCCGTTCAGTCCGATGAACCCGATGCAGCCGCCGTATGCGCCTCGGTTGTGCGGTTCCAGTTCGCTGATGAGCTGCATGGCGCGTACTTTGGGCGCACCGCTCAGTGTTCCGGCGGGGAAGGTGTCGATGAACGCCTTGACGGGGTCGGCTTCGCTGTTCAGCTCGCCGCTCACGCGGCTCACGAGGTGGATGACGTGGCTGTAATATTGCATCTCCTTGTAGAAGTCCACCTTCACGTCGCGGCAGTTGCGGCTGAGGTCGTTGCGGGCAAGGTCCACCAGCATCACGTGTTCGGCATTCTCCTTGGGGTCGTCGTGCAGGTATCGGGCGTTTACGGCATCCTGTTCGGGGTCGCCGGTGCGCCGGGTAGTGCCGGCTATGGGGTCTATGTAGGCATGGCGTCCTTCGATGCGGCAGTGCGTTTCGGGCGAGGAGCCGAAGATGCGGAAACCGCCGAAATCGAAGTAGAACAGGTAGGGTGAGGGGTTGATGCTGCGCAAGGCACGATAGAGCTTGAAGTCGTCGCCTGTGAAGCGCTGTTCGAAGCGGCGGGAGAGGACTATCTGGAAAACATCACCCCGCAGGCAGTGGGCTATTCCCCGGCGGATGTTGGCTTTGTGCTCCTCGTCCGTCAGCGAAGAGGTTGTTTCGCCGACGGCACGGAAGTCGTAGGCGGTGTAGTTGCGGTTGCGGATGGCTTTATGTACTTTGTCCAGTTCGCTTTTCTCGTCGGGGGCAAGCATCTCCAGCAACAGCATCTCGTTCTTGAAGTCGTTGAAGACGATGAGATACTTATATAATATGTATAGCATATCCGGCGCGTCGTTGGTGGCTTCGCGGCTGTCCTTTACGGCGATGTTCTCAAAATAGCGTACGGCATTGAAGGAGGTGTAGCCGTACAGGCCGCAGTAGTTGCTGTATTCGCCCTCCACGTGGAAGCGGTCGAGGAAGTCGCGCAAGGCGTTCTCCACACGATATTCTTCGGTGACGGGATGTTCCTCGCGTGTGCCGTCGGGCAGGCGGAAGATGGCGGTGCCGTGGTCTATGCTGACGCTTGCCACCGGACAAAGTGCGATGAAGGAGCGGTTGTTCTCGCTGCCGTGATAGTCGGAACTCTCCATCAGCGCGCTTTGAGGGAAGATGTCGCGTACCTTCAGGTAGGTGCTTACGGGTGTGTGCAGGTCGCCAAGTATCGTGCGGCTCACTGTTTGATAATCATACTGTTTCATTGTTGTTCTTATTTAGCGGTTTCCCCATACTCCAAATACGTCTCCACATCCTTGTCTCCCCGTCCCGAAACGGTCAGCACCACCACGTCGTCGGGCTTGAAGTTCAGTTTCTCCAGTGCGCCGAGGGCATGGGCGCTTTCCAGTGCGGGGATGATGCCTTCGAGTTTGGTCAGTTCGTAGGCGGCGCGGATGGCTTCGTCGTCGTTTACGGAGAGCACGATGGCGCGTTTCTTTGCGGCAAGGTTGGCGTGCATGGGGCCGATGCCCGGATAATCCAGTCCGGCGGAGATGGAGTAAGGCTCCTCAATCTGCCCGTCCTCGTTCTGTATGACGTAGGTGCGGGCGCCGTGGATGATGCCCAGTTTGCCGAGGGCGATGGTGGCGGCGGTCATCCCCGTTTCCACGCCTTTGCCGCCGGCTTCGGCGAGGACTATCTGCGCCCGTTCGTCGTCGACGTAGTGGTAGATGGTTCCGGCTGCATTGCTGCCGCCGCCTACGCAGGCTATGAGGTAGTCCGGACAATCGCGCCCTTCCTTTTCCATGAGCTGTTTCTTAATCTCCTCGCTGATGACCGACTGCAGGCGTGCCACCATGTCGGGATAGGGGTGCGGGCCTACGGTGGAGCCGATGATGTAGTAGGTGTCTGCCGGATGACAGCACCAGTCGCGTATGGCCTCGTTGGTGGCGTCCTTCAGGGTCATGTTGCCGCTGGTGACGGGGACTACGGTTGCTCCCAGCATCTTCATCTTCTCTACGTTGATGTGCTGGCGTTCCACGTCGGTCTTGCCCATGTACACGATGCACTCCATGTTCATCAGGGCGCAGACGGTGGCGGTGGCAACGCCGTGCTGCCCTGCGCCTGTCTCGGCAATGATGCGGCGCTTTCCCATGCGGCGTGCCAGTAGAATCTGGCCGATGGTGTTGTTTATCTTGTGCGCGCCGGTGTGGTTCAGGTCCTCGCGCTTCAGATAAATCTTGCAGCCGTACTTTTCCGACAGGCGCTTAGCCAGATATAGCGGAGAGGGACGCCCTACGTAGTCGCGCAGCAATTGGTCGTATTCACGCTTGAAATCCTCACTTTGCAGCACGCTGAGATAGGTGTTCTGCAATTCTTCTACACATCTGTGGAGTATTTCGGGAACGTATGCTCCGCCGAATTCTCCGTAATAACCTTCTTTGTCTACTAAGAAACTTGCCATATTGTTTGTTGTTTTTATTATCTCCCGTTTATCATTGATATTTGGACAGGCAGGGGCGTTGCCTAAACGAAAAAAGCCCCGTCGCTTGGTGCGACAGGGCTCTTTTCCTATATCTTTCTTATATTACATATATACATACGAGCACTGCTCCCTTACGACTGCCGGAGTTGTAACGGGTGCCACCACCAATATGTATTTACGAACATTGTTTTCATTGTCTTTTTTTGTTTTAACAGGGGCAAATATAAGCACATTGTTTTAATTGCCAAAATAAATCTTACTTTTTTTTCGTATTAGAACATTTATCTTGAAATGTTGTTCTCTATCACAAGTAACAACCATTATTTACTAATAAAAAGAAAGGAACAAACTATGAGACGGAAACATCTGATTGCCGTAGGTGCTATTATCGCCATTGTTTTATTGCTATACTGGCTGTTTATAGCCGAGGACTTGAACGCTTGGCTCAATGTGAATTGATTTTTCGGCACCGTCATGCGGGGTTGTTCGGATAAATAATGTATCTTCGCAAAAAATCAAAGACTCATGAAAGGATTAAGTTATTCATTCTTGCGTGCTGTATGCGCGCTGGTAATTGGCTTGGTGTTGGTGATGTTTCCCGACCGTGCCGGTGATTATTTTGTGATAACGATTGGTGTCATTTTCCTTGTACCTTCGCTCATCAGTATTATAGGATATTACGCTCAGAACGCCGAGGTGCGCCGCCGCTTCCCGGTAGAGGGGGTGGGCAGTCTGCTGTTCGGCTTGTGGCTGATTATAATGCCGGGCTTCTTTGCCGATTTGCTGACGTTTGTGCTGGGCTTCATCCTTGTGATGGGCGGTGTGCAACAGATAGCGTCGCTCTCCGCTGCACGCAGGTGGACGCCCGTACCGGGTGGGTTCTACGTTGTTCCGGTGCTGATATTGCTTGCCGGGCTGATTGCGTTGTTCAACCCCACGGGAGTACGCTCCACGGCGTTCATCATTATCGGAATCACCAGTCTGGTTTATGCGGCTTCGGAACTGGTAAACTGGTTCAAGTTCACCCGTCTCCGTCCCAAGACGCCTGTTGCCGGTGGCAAGGCCGAGGATGATGCAGACATCGAAGATGCCAAAATCATAGAATGAAGGGGATGTTTTTTCAGATATTCTGCAAGTACTCCTCAATCTCTTGGGCTGTGACATCTTTCAGCAGCACGGTTTTGTCCTCGTCCAGAAGATACAGGGTAGGGATGGCTTTCAGGTCGTAGAGGTTCTTCTGTTCAATCGTCCGCTTCTTGTCGTATCCGTTAATCCACTCATCGGGAAAGTCGGAGAGGTGTTTCCGCCATTCCGCCAAATCCGCATCGGGATAGAGGGAAAGAACTTTCACCCGTTTCCGTGCAATGGCTTGGGCGGTAGCGGGGCTGCGTTTCAGGGCTTCGATAGCCTCGCCGCAAGCATGGCAGCCGGGATTGTTGATGAACAATAACGTGTAGGGAGCTTTTATGCCATGCAAGTTGCCCTGTTTGCCGTTGGCAAGCGTATAAGTAAAGTCCAGCGCTTTTGTGCCTGCACGGTTCTTCTGTGCCAGTTCCCGCCGGGCTTTCGGACGTATTTTCTCCGTATCGTCCATGACGGGAGATTTCAGCATGGCATCCAGGACGGAAATGTAAAACTCCTCATTGCGCATCGGCGAGTTGGGGTCATACAGATATTTCTCCGCAAGAGACGTCAGGTACGTATAACATTTCTTTTCTTTCTCTGCCCGGAGAAACAGTTGTTTTAAGGCGGCGTCGGCGGTGCCGGCAGAAACCAGCCGCAGGATGTCGATGAAGTCCACCCAGCCTTGTTCCGTCACTTCGGGATGGTGTATGTAGTTGGTGTCGGCAAAGTCCACGTTGTCCCAGTAGTGGCGTGCCAGATAGTCTGCACGCAGTTCCGGAGTACTCAGCATGGCGGGTATTGCGGGCAGCACAAGGGTGGTGACGGTGTCTGCAGCAATCGCTGCCGATTGTTTCTTGCCGGCCTGTTCGCTGCTGCATGCGGTGTTGGCGTTCAGCATCAGGGAGAGCAATGCGCAGACGGGCAGAAGCTTCGTGATAATATTTTTCACCCCATTATTCATATCCTCTTTCATATTTACCTTGTACACAAAGGTAGTATAAAAGTTAGAATCCATGAAGCAAAGGATGTTTTTTATTTGCTGCATACAAAGAACGACCGGATACAAACATTCGGCCGTACATTATAATGTACGCGCGCGGGCGCGTATAATTCCCTTTTTTTAAAGAAAAATCCCTGTACATATTATAATACTGCGATATATACCGCGATAACGCGCGGCGATTTTTATTCGGAAAAAATAGAATTTCTGAGAACTTCAGGAAATAGGATGTACATCAAACAAGGTTTTGCCTATGGTGCAACCCCCGTTTGACGTATATCAAACGGAATTTTCACCGTAGGCAAGTATTTATTCATAAACCTAATGCCCTTCCGTCTTTGCGCGCGCCCGCGTATATTATAATGTATGCCTTCCGTTATCGTACACATCCGCTTTTGAAAATATGCTTTACAACAGGTTTATCAATCAGCGAGTTACGAAAAAGTTTCATGTTTTCGTGAAAAAAAAGATAGATATATTTGGTGCATATTGCTAAATCCTCTACTTTTGCATCCGCTTTCGAGAATGAAAGCAGCGATTGATTGACCTGTCTCTTATACACATCTCCGAGCCCACGAGACCGTACTAGA
>ERZ1027010.1075-NODE-1075-length-10428-cov-4.822616_pt1 | contig 10428 bp, 8 predicted proteins | sample MGYA00519448_ERZ1027010 | MGnify/ENA primary metagenome ERZ1027010 (study PRJEB26926, sample SAMN06164694) | human gut metagenome | biome: ENVO:00009003; feature: ENVO:2100002; material: ENVO:00002003 | host: Homo sapiens | place: USA | collected 2012 ... | reverse complement strand
ACTCAAAGAACGATTATCATAATATAAAATTGACGAGCAAGAAAAACTAGATCAAATCCCTGTATCTTAAATATTATCAAAAAAAGGAAGGCTGTTTTCACGCCCTCCTGTCTGTCCGCACAATTATATAATCCCGTATTTGCAGTATCTCACAGAAGGTAGAGTTAGCTGATGCCTAACATGATAGCCCCTTTACCTAGTTGTTTTCGGTCTGTTCGAACTAATATACATTTTAATATCAGACTTCCCCTGCCAAATTCACATCAAAAACGAGGTTTTACAAATTTGTCATCTGGAGATGTAAAAGACAACCCCGGAACAGAACGGCGGATATCTTTATAGGCATGTTCTTTAATCAGTGAATAATCTGTAGCATCCAAAGCATAGTAATAATCATCTTTATCTGTCGATAACTTTACAGTCCAGTCAAACATATTTCCAAAGATGGTCAACTCATCTTTTGCCGGATCGAAACCGGGGAGAGCTGATTTCACCAAACTTCCATCACTATTGATAATATAAAAATGATGCTTGCTATCTACCATATACCCCAAAGTCCGACGGCTACGGAATTCAGTAATAAACACATATTCCGGCAAGACTCCTTCAGGCAACTGAATAGCTTTCACATACGGACGTCCTTTGGTGCACTTCAGATGGAACAATTTATGGTTGGCATCTAAAACCAGATATCCCTCATCATAGTCTTTACGAGTAGTTGGATTGCCCGAAGCATAGCATGCAGGAAAAGCAAACCCTTTCTGAACCAGCATATCCGTAAACAATTTGCTTTTCGCCTCATCGATACAATTCGTCTCCATACGAATAAATTCTATACCTTTATCGGTAAAACGGAATGCATCTTCGGGCATTTTCAAATCCACCCGTTTGGACATGGACTCCATCAGAAAATAGAGTCCTGTCTGGGAAGCATTGATGGCTGACGGCACACTCTTGAAAGTAAAGTTTGTCAATTGAATATCTTTCGGACTAACTGCCTTACCACAAATGGTATCAGGGAAACGTTCGTCCGCCGTAAGCTGGCGCACATAGAGAGAAGGCAACAAACTGTCTACCTGCTGTTGTGTATATGTATTGCCTTTCGTATCATAGCGGTGAAGTTGCTTATTCTCATCTAGTTGTGTAATAACAAAATCACCAAGTACGGAACTATACATAGTAAAAGGAGTTTTGACAGGCTTCAGTGTGAGAAAAGCATAACACCAAGGCAACTGCCATACAAGCAGGACAGCTACGGTAATATAAAAAAATATTTTGCTGAATCGAATCATGTTTGTTTGATTTTTTAATAATAAACATTCAATTAGTCTTGCTTACCGGCCTTGAACCGTACCACAGAAATCCACGAAAGAGAAGCGGCAAGCAACGTATAAAGTGTCAGACAGAGCAAGAAACTATTATATGCCTCTGCTCCCGGAGCCAGAAAGTAGACACGGAAAATCAATGCCGCAATAATCAGATTCAAAACCCTGCGCTTCCATGTGGGTTCCAGGCAAATCCATGAAACAAGCAGATAACCGGCAAATCCGGCAAGAAACCATGGAGCCGCAGATAATAAAACACGCTGCACCAACTCACTTGTAAAATGTTGTGGCAGATAAACTCCCATCATAATAAAACTCATAGCAAAACAGGTCACCAGTGCAAGTACGCCATAGGCCAACATTGACATGACCATTTTCTTCTGTGAATAAGGCAAATGCAAAGTAAGCTTCAAACACTTACGTTGCATCTCGGGGAAAAACTGTACGGCAGCAAGCAAGATACCGATAAGTAAAGGGACAAATTGCAACAAATCAATAAATATAGCATCCTTCTGGACCATCACTACCCATAAATGATCGATTCCCTGTATGGCAATGGTACGGCCAATACGAAGCATGGAATATCCTGTGATCCCTATCATAAAAAGAGTTGCCAGCAACCAATACCAACGCGTTTTTATCCACTCTTTATAAAATATGGCTTGTATCATATTTCTTCTATTTAGTTTACATATTAATACTTTCCGGTAAGACCGATAAAGGCATCTTCCAGACTTACATTTTCGTGCTGCAAACCAGTAAAGGGAACTTGACTTTCCTTCAACAGTTTCTCCACATCCACGGGAGGCAAAAAGGAGTACGTTTCCAAGGTTTGACGAATGACAGCCGGATGATAGCAAGTTGCCGGCAACTGAGGCTGATAACCCTCGGGCACAGTACAAGTATATCTTCTCAGCTCTTTCATCAACGTTTCAATAGGCTGTTGAATAAGGATAGAGCCATAATCCATAATAATACAATCATCAATCAACCGCTCCATATCCTGAATAATATGGGAAGTCAGGAAAACAGTCTTGTTCTCGGAACGGGCATAATCACGTAAATAATCCACAAAAAGACGGCGATAGCCCGGATCAAGTCCTAAAGAGAAATCATCCAGAATCAACAACTCCGGATTTTGTGCCAGGATCAGTCCCAATGCCACTTGCGAACGCTGTCCGTTCGACATTCTTGAGATACGTTGTCCCGGAGCTACCTTCAATTTATTCATCAAGTCATAATAAGCCTCCTTTTTCCATTGTCCCGGATAAAAAGAAGCATAAAACTTTTCTATTTGTGTGATATTCATAAACTGATATTGAACATGACCTTCCAGCAATAAACCGATATTCCTGCGTAAAGCAGGGTTCATGGTCTGAATGTTCTCACCAAAGATGCGACATTCGCCTGAACGCGGCTGAAGATAACCGCTCAATATATTAATGGTTGTCGTTTTCCCTGTACCATTTTTACCCAACAACCCCAAGATACGCCCTTGAGGAACTTCAAAACTCAAGTTCTCATAAATCTTGCGTTGACCGTAATAATGGGTCAGGTTCTTACATTCTATAATTGCACTCATGCTTTATAAATCATTTTTCGTTTGCTATTAGAAACACGCCAGGAAAAGAATAGGAATCAAGATACCGGCCACCAACTCGATTCCTCCTCTGCCCCACAATCCTTTAGGACCTTTTATCATCACTATACCGCTGACAGTGATAATAATCAGACAGACAGCAAAAGCATCGGCAAACCAAGTCCACCACTTACCCGGATTGAAATGGAGTTGTACCATGGAAGAGATCAGCGGACGGCGCTTCACCCCCTCGTAGACAGCATCTTTTGTCCGGGTGTTAATCACCAGACTTGAGCCTCCTTTCAGAAAAACCTTAATCAGATCCGGCTCCGGGTAATAATATTTAGTAAAATTTCCGGCTTCGCCCAGCGGTTCCAACAAAGTCAAAATCATCTTCTCATTAACTTTGCTCTTGTCCGACAGATCCTCTGTTATTTTATATTCCGTTCGTGTAACTGTATAATGGGGATTTATGCTATCCCTATGGTTCATCACGATACCCGAAATAGCATAAATCAAAATCATTCCCGCAAAGAAGAAAGACAGATCACGATGGATGATCCGGCTCCACTTGCGGAATGCAGTACCTTTATTCTGCGATTTCATAAGAACTGGCTTCCATATAGTAGAATGACAGATAATCTTTTCCGGTAGCAGCTTTTCTTTCTGCTATCTTTGCGCGAAAGTCCGCAATACGGGCTTCAGGGGTGCTGGCTGTTTCACCGCGTGCTTTTTTTTCCGAATCACACCCGGCAGCAGTTTCTCCATGAGATTTTTCAGTCTGTGCTTTCAGTTTAGCCTCCCAGTTTTGCAAGTAAGCTTCATCTACCCGCTGTTCCTTTAACGTTCCGGTCACTGTGACAATAGCGTTGATGCATTTGGTATCAAACGAGCCCAAAGGTCCGGCTTCCACACGAATCGTTTTGGTATCATCACTGCCCATCAGGAATATTTTTGTAGCTCCGTGCTTGCAGGTATGTGTGCAGATTCCTTCGATAGTCACCTCCTTGTTGGCCAGTGAATCGGCATGCACCAGCAGATTATCGATACTCAATGCCGCCGGAGCCGCCTGCTCCGTTTTTTCAGACTGGCTCTGTTTGTTACTGTTTCCACAAGAAGTAGTAGTTACTAAAGCTGCCATTAAGGTTGCAGCGACCATAAACTTAATTTTCATATGCTAACTGTTTTTATTTTTTAAAAAAAGATGCCCAATGAACAAACGGCATACTGGGCCGTTCCGCATTTTTTATAATATGCCGCCTGCCATTGAACAGACAAAGACAGGTTATATTGTTTCATGATGGGATAATCCCCTTGCAGACGAATCCCCACCATACTATAACTATCAGATAAATAGTCAATATTTGCCAATAAAGTCTGGGCGGACGACTTCGCGGCATTCAATCCCGGTAAAGAATATTCAGCCGATAAATTGGCATAATATCCACCGTTAGCTTCTGCGGTCAATCGTAGCAGCCTCTTCTGATACAGCAAACGGGCACGCAAAGAACTCTCCAAAACAGACAAGTGAACAAACCGGGATACGGCGTTGTAATCCGTTTCCAACCGATGGTAGATTATGTTTGGGACAATTGCTCCTCCCCATACACCTTTATCGGTCAAAAGCTTCTCCCACAAACCACTTACGGCAATCCGACTATTCGTGACCTTCATTCCCGGAGATGTACTAATTAATGCTCCATAGGAGCTTCCGCCCGCCTCTCCGTAAATATTCTCCATTCCTTTACGAACTATATAGCCTGCATCCAGTTTCACAGCAAGGTGTTCTGCCTGCTGAAGTTCCCGCATCCAGGTCACGTTTCCTTTCAAATCAGTCGTATTCAATTCCAGCAAAGTGAGATTATTGGCATTGCTCAATTTCTTGTCCATTGACATACGGTCAATTGAAACTGTGGCCGATATCCCCTTTTCCGTATCAACTGGCAGAATGCCTATGCTTCCTCCCCACCGGATGCCTTGATGCTTCGTCCCGGTCTGGTTTCCGGCGAAACGCACATAATCCATGCCCAATCCCAACATATGGTATACCGAAGTAGAGCCTTTATCTGCAAGGAATGAAATCTCACTTTTCTGCTGATAAAGCCGGAAATCTGCGGAAACTCCCAAACGATATGTCCCCAGACGATATCCTGTTCCCAAAGCAAAAGAGAGATCGGAAGCTGTATTACGTGGACGCGGATCTTTATCCCGATAATTATGAGACGCTCTGTAACCACCGGTGATTCCCCATGTCCAGGAACCTGACTCACTGGCGTAACCTCCATTGAAATAATAAGTTTCTCCCTTCAGGAAACCACCAATGGAATCACCAGTCACGTAAGGAGCTATCAATTTCCAGTCTATATTTTCATTCCATAACACATTCTCCTGCTTCTCACTCCTGTATCCTGCTGAACCGAATACACGATCACGTTCCGAAAGAATAACGAAGGAATTGACATCTACCCCGATACGGGTATCCTTATCACCTTCCTGTTTCAAAGATGCTTTTCCTTTATCATGATAAGCTCCATTTACGTCCAGCCTTGTCCATGTATACGGAGTATAGTAATAATAAAGTGCCGGATTCTGCCATATCTCGCCACGAAATCCGGTCGCAAATGAAGCGGTACGGATTACCTTATCGGACAGGGAGAGTGTGTCGGTAGTCTGCCCGAAGGCTTCCTGCCGACTCTCCACAAATAAAGCAATCAGCAACATAATGATAATTCGGATTAGCATCATGAATAATAAAGATTTATATATCAATAAGACGGATTCAATTATTTGTTAAACAGGCTCGGAGTAGCCACAGGTGTGAAATCAACGGTAGAGTTATTTGTATCCTGCAATACTTCCCGATCACCATCCTTGTAGGCGGCTTTACGCATTACGCACTTTCCGATGTTTTCTGCAACGGTATTGTTCATACCGATATAAGTATGCCCCATATCCAGCCCGGTAGAGGTTACATTCCACTGCCATTCATTGGAAGCACCTACATTTACAGCATCAATCACCCATTCATTGGGGAACTTATATTTGCTTTGCGGTTTACTGGCTGTTCCATTTTGCATAATATACGTATAGTTGTATGCATAGTCTGAAATATACTTTTCTTTAGTCATACTTTTGGGTAATCTGCCAATAGCATAAGCGCGATTTCCCTGTTTATTCAACACCCAGATAGTTTTGGAATAACAATAATAAACATCCAGATTGGGAACAGCCGGATTATCCACATCTTGCTTTGATTCAATATACCACTCAAAATTGGCTTTACTTAAATCTATAGAATTCGGATTAGCCTCTTTATGATTGATCGCATTGTCACAAAGGATAAAGGATTCTCCCGGTTGTACCGGATAATCTGTTCCACTGCCCGGTACTGCTACAACAGAGCCTACCGCAATAGCTTCATCCATGATATCCGGATCTACCGATTGATATTTCTGAGTAGTTTGGAATTGTGATTCCATAAATATCAATCCATCCGCATACAAAACTTTATCCGAGTTATTATAGATACGTATATACTGGTCGCCATTATATTGCTTACCTGCTTCATTATAGGTTCCGGGAATAAATATCTCGGCAATCACAAAATCAGGGTCACCTGTATTGAGTACATGAACCTTCAGTTCCAGCTTGTACGACCCTCCAGATACGGCCACATTCTGTTGTACTCCCTGTACATCGACTTCCACCGGAGTTCCATTCTGTGAGTAAGTTCCCTTACCAATGAAAGTTACATTATACAACCCGTCCGCCAGTTCAATACTCTGAGCCGGATAGGTAATGTCTGTCTTGACAGATGTATTTACATTTTCAAAAGTATAGGTTCCACCGGTCAGTTGCAGCCCCTCGATAGTTGTATCTACAGTAGTGGTAATACCTACAGTGGATATGCTCACTTTGTCATCATCACTACATGCGGTAAATCCCAGCATTGTCGCAAAAAGGACTAACATTGTCAATTGATTCTTTTTCATCTTCATCTCTATTTTATTGTTCATTTACTAAAAAGTTAAGTTCATTTCCATACCGAAATAAGGCGATTCGGACGTTCTCCGTTGCAGTACGCCCCGTAACGTATAATCAGGATAAATACCCAAAAGCCGGTTTACATAAAAAGCCAGATTCAGATACTTACCGATCCGTTTACTCGCCTTCAAATTGATATCCATATAAAAAGGCACGGTAGTACGCTCAAAATAAGTGGCTGAATATTTCTCCACCAGATGCTGTAACTGAATATTGTTTTTATCCTCTTCGCGAAACGGATGCGTTTCACCGGATTGATCTATATAGCTTACCGGCACGCCATTATTCCACAAGTTCCGTCTGTTGGTATACCAAGTGCATTGTGCCGACGTAGAGAAAGTAAGTCCCAAACGCTGTATATAGGTATCAAACATAAAGTTCGTATTGAATGCCTGGCTTTCTGTTCCGTTGTCCCCATTGTACAATCCCACATATTTCAGCTGTTTATTGTCCAACAATATAGAAGAGGCCTTATATTGAGGAGAATCCGAATTATAAATTGTCTTTATCCAGGCTCCATACATAGTGACGCGAGTCTTGAGCGATTCTATTCGTTTGGAAGCGAACTGAAACTCCACTCCTTCTTTACACACCTTCATTACATTACCTTGTGTGGAATACACATCCAGATTATATTCATTTGTATAAGTCAACTGAGAAAGTTCTGGAGGAGCCGTCAATGCTGATCCGTCGATACTAGCAGGATCATATAGTTTATATGCCAATGACCTATAATAAGTGATATCATCAAAAGCATTATTCATCCGTTCGCGGAAATAAGTTATCGACAGGCGGTTTCCCTTATAGCTGACGTCGGCCCGCACTTCCCATTTCATGTTACGTGCTGGTTCCAATTGATAGTTTGTATTATCCCATTTATATGTCATCATATTGATACGGCGATAATCCGGATTGGTATGGTAATAATTCAACTGAATCAAATCTACATACTTAAAATCCGGATATAGCTGTGCGGTGGTCGGCATACGGCTGATCCAGCCCAAACCTCCCGAAAAGGCAACATCCCATCCGTTTGATACCGGTAAACTCCATTGCAAGTCCAGACGAAGATCGGGATATATCTTGCCCTGCATCTTATATTTAGTGTCCAGCCCCAATAAAGACTGCAAACGGATACCAGCCGTAAAAGCCAATTTATGTCTATTTACAGGAAGATTCAACACCTCCTCGGCATAGAAGGCGAAAGGTTGCAGCCCCGGTATATCCTTAAAACGGCGAGGCCGTGTACTCAAACTTTCACTGATGGGCCGTGTCACATCGAATACCTGGCCTTCTCCCAAATTCTTCTGATAATTCCATTCCATCCCCATATTCATCGCATTCTGTAATACCCCCAACGGGAAAGCCAACCGCGTACGGGCGGAAGCCGTAACATATAAAGGTTTACCATCAATATCCATCTGTGCCACATAATTATAAGGTAGATAGATGCCATCAAACTCTCCGGTTTCTGTCTGAGTAGCAATAGCTGCCGGACGATTCAGAGAAACGGACTTTATTTCACGCATCTTCTCCCACTGCTGACTGACAGAAGTAGTCACACCAACCTCACGAATCCATAAATGGGCCGGAAACTTCATGCTCCATTTCCCCGCTATCTTCAGGCTGTTAAAGTCCGATTTATAAGAATCTTCCTTTACTGTCGCATCTTTATCCCTCTTCGCATCATCAAACGAGCCGGTATAATCGGAACTGATATTCCAATGAATATTACGTTCATTCCATAACCATTTGCCATCCAAGCGGGCGGAAGCAGTAAGGCGAGTGTAATTTTTCACACTGTTACGCGGATCTATTTTGGACTCCAAATAGTTTAAATCAGCATTCAACACATAACGCCCGTTCCCATCCAGCCGAATTCCCTTGCCTACAGAAAACAGTTTACTGGTTTTATCAGCCTTAAAACGCGCAGACAAGGGGCTCTCATTCATTTTACGCTGAATGATTACCGCACCGTTTGCCACATTACCATAAGCCACGGAAGGAATGCCACGAATGATTTCCACCTTCTCAATATTATCGGTTGAGATGGTACGCATATCCATCCCTTTTGACATTGTGCTCGTTGCATTCACTGCGGAAGTACTGTTTGGCATATATTGCAGATTCGCATCCGTATTCTGGGAGATACCATCAATATAAAATCCAACTCCCAATGAAGAGATATCCTCCGTCTTACCTGTTTCACGTATCCGGATCAGATTGGCCTGCCCCATCTGAGGATCAGCCGACTTTCCTCCAGGTACTAATTCCATCAAGTCACTGAAACTGCTGGGCTGAAGATGTTTCATGGCTGTACGGTCAACGATAGAAGCGCTGGTAGCGCGTTTTGATTCAGAAGCGGTCACCACTACCTCGTTCAGCGCCATGACCGAAGGTTTTAAATAAAAGATTGCTGAAATATCCCCAATGACCTTCACTTCTTTTTCTGTAGAATCATATCCTAAATAGGATACAATAACCCGATAAGTTCCAGGATGGATATGTAGAAGTTCAAAATGTCCATTCGCATCTGTTATTCCCCCATAAACAATCTGCTTATCCACAAACAATTGAACTGTAGCGTAATCCAACGCTTTATGAGTCTGCTCATCCAGTACAGTTCCCCGAAATACAAATGTCTGCCCCCATAAAAGAGACACATTGCTACAAATTATAAATAAAAAAATATATGTAATCTTACAAATCATTTCATTCTCTATTGGTTTGCAAAATTACAATTCATAAAAGCTCGGCACAATCCCCATTTCTAGGTATATACTAAATTATACATAGATCGGAGATACCTACATGACGGTATACAATTTACAAATAAAATCACTTTCACCTAAACTTTATATTCACATTTTTTTTCAATGATAAGATAAATACATCTACTTTTTACCTGTTTCAATGGGGAAAATGCCACGCCATATAAATACAGTTCATTATCAACATATTACCCCATAAGCAATGGTATGAAAGCATAATGGCATACAACTTTATATTACAAATCCATTGGCAGAATATTTATATCCGGCAGTCAAGGCACATCAGGTTTATTAAGTAATATCTATCCTTCAAATATTAAATTAGCAAGTGAAGAAAAGCAACTGCAAAAAACACTATATTTGTGGAAATGAATTCAAATTAAACAGTTAGATTATGGGAACTTTAGGTTGTATCAATGACATGATGAGAAGAGATAAAGAAAATCGTGAACTACGAAAAGCAGGAAAGGAACGCTTAAATGAAATTCGAAACCGACTGGTTGATTTGAACAAAAAAGAGCACTCCTCCCATCTATCCCTTGAGCAATTAGAAGAGATCAGAATAAAAACGCAAGAAAAAGAAGAAGCGGAAACTAACCAGCTCTTCAAAATAAAATTAATCATGTTAGGAATCGTTCTGATATCAGGAGCTCTGGTATGGATAGGGACTGTCTCTTATACACATCTGACGCTGCCGACGAAGGCTTAG
>ERZ1027010.1074-NODE-1074-length-10435-cov-4.555877_pt1 | contig 10435 bp, 8 predicted proteins | sample MGYA00519448_ERZ1027010 | MGnify/ENA primary metagenome ERZ1027010 (study PRJEB26926, sample SAMN06164694) | human gut metagenome | biome: ENVO:00009003; feature: ENVO:2100002; material: ENVO:00002003 | host: Homo sapiens | place: USA | collected 2012 ... | reverse complement strand
CGAGATCTCCACCTAAGCCTTCGTCGGCAGCGTCAGATGTGTATAAGAGACAGTGATGCACCCGGCCTTCTCCAGGCGCTTGAGCAGCGGGTAGAGCGTCGACTCCGTGAGCCCCATGCTCGCCGGTACGTCCTTCACGATCTGGTAGCCGTAGGACTCCTCGCCGGAGACGGCCGCGAGCACGCAGGCCTCCAGGAAGCCGCGCTTCATCTGTGCCTCCATCCGCACACCTCCTCTCGTCATATACTATGCTATACACACTATACGATGCAAGGTATTAGACGTCAACTCTCATCGCGAAGATTCTCCGGCCCCTGCGCGCTGCGAACGTGATATCGCGGGGCGGTTGGCATTATGCATGAAACGTCAAGTAACGCTCTTTTGATCCACTTCCACTCGGCCCCATATGCCTTGTACAACACCCCCCTTCAACCTTGGGTTCAAGGGAGCCGCTAGGCTGGGCGTGCCGGACGGTAAGGTCCTGGACGCGATGGTGGACTTCTCCGATGCCATAGGGGTCATGGGTCTACGCCGATGGAGGCCCACGCACGCGGCAGGGCTCGCCCGTCACCGCTGGTCGCCGGACGGTCCCCACGCCCCGCTCGCCAACGCGCAGGCGACAGCAGCAGTCCAGCGCTAGCTGGAGACGCCGGAATGCCCAGAAGATGCGTTTCCCATCACTGCGACAGAGCTTTTTGCAGGGGTGGCAATTTTTCCTAATATCGAGGTCAGCTTGGCTTCGGTAGCCACCTTGAGAGCATCGCCAATAGACTCTTCCTTTATGCGTTCGGCATAATCGTAGGCAATACCCAAAAATTCCAGTCCCGAGTAACAGGAGTACAATTGCTGCCAGTGTTGCCAGCTGTTGGGAGATGGAAGATGGACTGCGATGGCTACCCATGCGTTCCCATGCCGTTGATGTGCACCGCCTTTGTGCCGGGGCAGATTGACGCTGCGGTTGCAGGCATTTCCGACCCCGATTCGCGCGCCATTGCCACGGCAGAAGCGCTGTACTTTCGCGGACAGGCCACCCTCGCTGCCAAGACAGCGCGCCCCTATCTTGACGCCACCGACCCCGCACTGCGCTATTCCGCATGCTTTATCTGCGGATACGCCAGTCTGTCGCTCAACCGTATCGCCGATGCCCGCCGGTGCCTTGCTGGCATCCTCGATACGCCAGCCGACAAGGAATCGCCTGCCGTCCACGCCATGCACATCCTGTTCGCCTCGGCCGCGAGCGTCCTGCTGCACTTGCCTTCCCCGTATTCCGCCGAAGAGTTTTATCCGCTTGCGGCGCATCTGCCCGAAGGCCTGCGCCTGTTCGCCAGCTATGTGATGGCGCACGCCTTGTATCTGCGCGGCGAATATGGCCGCAGCCTGGGCATGGTGGAAAATGCCCTGATCATGAAACAGGGAAGCTATCCCATCTCGGAGCTGTTCCTGCACCTGGCAGCTTCCATGGCATGCATGAGCCTCAAGGACATCGACGCCGCAAAAACGCACTTCGGAGCTGCTTGGAACGTTGCGCGCCCCGACGGCCTTGTCGAACTTATCGGCGAGCACCACGGCCTTTTGCAGGGGCTTATCGAGGCGTGTCTAAAAACGCAATACCCTGACGACTTCGCACGCATCATCGAGATTACGTATCGATTCAGCTACGGCTGGCGGCGCATCCACAACCCCGATTCGGGCGAGGACGTGGCTGACGACCTGACGACCACGGAATTCACCATGGCCATGCTCGCCTGTCGCGGGTGGACCAACGCCGAAATCGCACGCCATATGGGAGTATCGCCGGGCACCGTCAAAAACCGCCTATCCGGCGTATACGCAAAGCTTGGCATCGGCACACGCGCCGAGCTGGTCGCGCATATGTTACGTTAGCGACCGGACTACCAAGCGCATCGAACGCGTTCCGGAACCCGGCGCTTCGCTCGATCAATTTGGACATTTTGACCCTTGAACGGCACTACCGCCACGGGGCGCCTTCTCGCAAAATTGGATTATTTCCACCGATACTTGCGGGATGGGAGCCCAAGATGCTTGATCGCCGTTCGTTACTTGTCGCCGGAGCGTCCTCGTTAGCGAGCATTATGATGCCGCGCGTGCCGGGAAGCGCAAACGCCTTCATATTGCCGTTCGCACCCACCGAAGCCCATGCCGACGAAAAAGACCCCTTCAGGGTGCTCGTTCTCTCGCGCACCATGTTCGGTGTGGTCGTGGTCGACGTCGCCAACAAGAATACGCCCATCACGGGTGCCCAGGTCACGCTCATATCGCGCTATGCCGCAGGCAAGCAGCTCACCGCCACGACCGATGACGAAGGCACGGCCATCTTTGAGGTCGCCCCTCTTTCAGAAGGCTACGTGGACGAGGCAACGCTTCTCGACGCGTACGACTTTAACGGCGGCATCTCCATTAGCATGGCGGGCTACCGTGATGTCGAGATTCCCCTTGCGCGTATCCAGGGCGGCACCGCCATAACCGCGCCCACGCGTCCGCTTTCCGACGGCGAGCCGTACTTCCGCCAGCTCACATTCGACGAATGGGACATCCAGTACGCTGAAGCCACGTTCATGACATTGCCGAAGGACGACACGGCAAACGAGCAGCCCGATACGCACGCCTTTACCGTGCAGGCACATCTGCCACAGGGTGGACAGGCAACGCTGCGCATCAACAAAGTGACGCCTGCCGCGGGCAGCTCACCCGAAACCTTCACGCAGATTGGCCAAGTCAAGGCCAGCGCATCGGGTGCGGATAATCTGGCAACGTTCACGCTTGAAGACACGTTCCTTGATGCAGCTTCGGGCCTTCTGGAAGAAGGGTGCAAGCTGCGCTTTGTCCTCGACTACCAGGGCAAAACCTACACGCTCTCATCCCCTATGGCCGTTGTTACCGCGCCGGCGGCAAAGGCGGAATCCGGATCGACCACTATCGTCCCCACTACCATGGACCAAGAGATCACTCCGTTTGATTTCCCCGCGGCGTTTCCCGGCATCGGCGGCAATAAGTTCACGTGTTGGATGCCCTCGTTCCCCATTTTGTTCGATTTCTCGTTTGCCGGGTACGTACTGTTTGGCGGAGGATACAAACCAGCCAGCTATATGAACGATTCGGGCAACCCTGATCCTGAATACTGGAAGAAGTCACCGCGTGAGTCGGGCGCCAAGCAGGCAAACCGCTACCTCGACGAGATGGAGGGGAAGTGGAATCAGTACAAGAGCATGAGTGCCGGTTCGGGCACCGATCCAAGAAACACCAAGCTCCTTCGCCACCATTGCACGCTGCTATTCACGATGGATATCGCAACACAGGTGTACGGCTCGCTCGCCTACGATTGGGTGGGCAAAACCTGGGGTAACAACAACGACCCCGCATACGGCAATATTAAGGCCCTCTTCCAGGTAAGAACCGACCTCAATTGGACAGAACAGTTTACCCTAGGACCGGTGCCGTTTTTCCTAAACGTCAACCCCTGGGTGCTGGCGAAGCTGGCGCTCGCCGTGGGTGCCCACACGCACGGCAGCGGCGCGGCGTTTTTCAAGAACATTTCGCTCGACTATTCAAACACCTCGGGCTCATTCACTATCCAGATCGGGCTTGCCGTCACCTTTGGCGCCGGCGTTGCAGGCGTCGCCTCGTCTGCCGTGCGTGGCGCCGCATCCCTCACCCTGTTCATTGGGTACGAGAAGGCGGACGGGCACCAGCTTCCGCGGCTGCGCGTGGGTGCAGACGTCGATGTCGATGTGATACTCCAGTTCGTAATGTTCAAGTGGACCACCAAGGCTTGGTCGGGGTCGTGGCCCACACTCCTCGATTCGTGGAATATGTCGGTGAACAATGGCAACCAGTATGTGCTCCAGCGCTCTGAGCTCGCATTGGGTGGAGATACGCCTTACACGCTGGATGCCCGCTTCGGCTCGGCCGGCAACATCGAGGCGGGCGGCGTGCCGCAATTTATCGCATCGGCCACCATCGTCACCAACGCCGAGCTGCTCGCACGCGCCGAGGTTAAGGCCGCTGTCGTAAACGTCGCGCCCGTCGTGCGCGATTGGGATCAAGCGGTCACGCGCATTGAGCTCGAGGCGGATGCAGAAAGCGACGACACAGGACAGATCGAGCATTTCGTCCATGCACTGATAGAGAACGACGAAAACGCCGCGACGATGTATAAGTACACCTATATCGGGCAGGCGAAGGACGCCGCTGCGGACCCCAACGCCAATTCTGCTGGTGTATCGGAAGACGAGCGTGGCGGCATCAAGCCCTCGAGCGACAACGTGCTGTTTGCTGGCGTGCTCAGCGAAGCCCACATGAAGCTGGCAATGATTGCCGGCGTAGAATGCCTGTTCCGTATCGCCTCGGTGCGCTACGGCGACAATGGTCGCTCGCGCCTGGTGGTACACACAAAGGCAAACGGAACGTGGTCCGCTCCCACGCCTGTGGACTTTCCCCTTGGGTTTGGCGAGGGCGACGTGGAGCGCGACAGCATATACGATTACGACTTCGACGTAGTGGAATATACGGACGGAAGAGGAAACCAGGACGCCTACGTGCTGCTGGTCTCGGGCGAGCGCCCCGCCGGCGACAACACCCTTTTCGATACGGCGAGCACATCCGGCATACTGTCCGTTGTGCGCCTGCGCATAAGCAACGACGGAGTTCGCGTGATATCGCACACGTCGTGGCGCAGCATCTCGCGCGGCCGCCTTCAGGAGGATGGCTACCATTGCCTGCAGTGCCCACGCATCACGGTGGGCAAGACACTTGTCGACGGGCGCCTGTCGGGCGCCTACCTCCACCGCCGCGGAACCACCGCAGAAAAGACGCTCGGCAGCGAGGCTGAGGTTGCGCTGGAGTGCTTTACCCTATGGTCGGACGTTTCGGGCGACAGCCTGACGTTCCGCCAAGTTCTCCGCTTTCCGCAAGCACCGTCGAGCATCGAGCTGGGTGAGCCCGAGAATATCAACGGCAAAATGGTGGTGCCCGTTGCATACGAGACCGCAGACGGTTGCGGCTGCGCATCGTACGCCGTGATCGGCCAGTCCATCGCGGGCTGGGGCGTTATGTCGCCAGATGCCACAGTACCCCACGCGGTGCCGTGGCCGCAGCACACGGGCTTTTTGGCAACTGTCAACGAGCAGCTGCAGCATGTTACGTGGACGCGAGGCGCATCGGCATTTGCAACGCAGCCCGTGGGTGCCGCAGGCTGTGGCCCGGCATCGTTTAGCGTAAGCAACAACGGCAGGTGCGTGCTCTATGTAGAGAACACCGATGGCAAGGTGGGACAAACCTACGACGAAGAAGGCAACCCGGTTGCAGTGATGGGCAAGCACTTCCGCATCTTCGCCAGCACCTTGGCGGGCGATCTGTTCACGGAGCCGTTTGTGATGTGCGAGCTGGACCATCCCGTCGATCAGATAACGACATTTTTGACGTCGGGAGGCATGCTCTCCGCGCTCGCCACGCACATTGTGAGCGCGGAGAAGAGCGAGGCAGAGCTGCACGACATCGAAGTGCCCTTGGTGGCGTGTGCCACTCCGACGGGCGCCGTTGCTACCTCGGGCGCGGTGGTGCCCGGAGCAGCAGGCGAATCCTTCATGGTCACGGTGCGAAACGACGGCAACACCTTACTGACCGCCGGCACGATCGATCTGTACCGAGAGGGCTCCAGCCAGCCGTTCTCCAGCGCATCCATCGGATTCGGAGTGAACGCACGCATGGCTTCGATCTACGATCCAGAGCTTGCCGAGGACGCTTCGGCCAACGATATGGCACACGTGAAGTACGCGCTCGAGACGCTGGGCGCACGTTTTGCAACGCACCCGCTGGTAGCCGACAACGGCAACGCCGTGCTGGCACCGGGTTGCACGGCACAGTTCCGTATGAGCTTCGCCATCCCCGAGAGTTGGAGCGACGAAGTGGGCAAACGCGTAACGCTGTATGCGAAGGCGCGTAATCTGGTGGCGCTCGATCCCGTAACGCTCGAAGAAATTCGACCGGGCGCGAACTCGGCGCTGGGTGCTGTACTGCATGAGCTCCACGTGCCCGACGCGGCATGCGAACGCTCAGAAGTTCAGGTCGGCGTATGCGACAGCGCGGACGCCACAGGGCTTCACGACGCCCCGATGACGGCGGACGGCGATGGTGGCTCAAGTGGCGGCGGTACTGACGAGGGCGGCGGCTCCGGCGGAAGCAGCTCCGGCAGTGGCAAGGACCACGGCAATAACAAGCGCTCCGGAAAAGCGGGCGCGCTTGCGGGCACGGGCGATGCCAACGTTCCCCTCACGGCAGCCGCTGCAGCACTCGCCGCGGCAGGCGCCGGCCTCGTCGCCTACAGTGCCCGCCGCACGGCGCTCGAGATCGACACCGCCAATGAGGCCAATTCGGATAGGCCTCGCTAGCTCCTAGTTACTTTTGTGAGAGACGTCGACTCGGCTCATCGAACATCAAATGGGCTGGTTCTGGATACCCAGAGCCAGCCCATTACGCATTAGATATCGTCAGAGGAGTCGAGTTCTGCCTCGAGCTTGGCACGGCGTCTTTTCGCCGTGAAAAACGTTGCGCACAGGCCAGCAAACGTGGCCGCGAAAATCGTCGCACCGCAGAACACGCCCGTGGCCAGGTTCGCCAACCAAAAGACGCTTTCGAGCGGTACGATCTGCGCCTCAGCGATACAGCGCATTGCGGCAATAACAAGCGCGAACGCGGCGCCGCTAAGACCGCTGAGAAGTAGGAAATATCCAACAGGAAGATGCTCGGTTTGCCCAAAACGATTGGTATCGACATAGCCCTTCCGCGTTTGCAGTCCTGCGCAAATCAACATCACGAGAACGAGCCACAAATACATGGCTGCCTCGAACGGCGTTGCAAAACCATGCGGCATTTCACTGGCGTCGCTGTGAACCCACGCAACCTGTCGAGCTATAAACTGGTAGAAAAATATCATCAACATGCCAAACGAAAGCAGCACGAAACCAATCTTGTAGATCTTCGCGCTCTCAGCCTCCAGGCGCTCATCCTTTGGGCCGGCATATTCACGCCACTTTTGCACGAGTTTTAAATCTTCAAATTTCATAGCGAACTCCTAAAGAGCGTTAGGGTCGACGTCGATCCCGTCTTCCCAAAACAGATCGTTCAACGTAACGCGTAGCGCTTTGCAGATCGCCACGCACAAATTGAGCGTGGGGTTGTAGCCGCCCGCCTCGATCAGGCCGATGGTCTGGCGCGTAACGCCCACGGCCTCGGCCAAGTCAGCTTGCGAAAGGCCAACCGCCGCGCGCGCCGCCTTCATGCGTAGGTTCTTTTTGCCCGGCATGGATTTCCTTTCGTAGTAATGGACAGATATCCGTTGCAACATGACAGAAATATATTGCATCCATCAGAAGATGTCAACTATATCTGTCATTATGAAAACCATATTCGTCATCGCCATGCGGACATTACAACTTCGGTTCACTATTCAAACTTACTCGGACAGAACCGACTCGGTTTTGTCCGAGTAAACTCGAGCATAAACTGATTCATGCGATACAATTAACTCGGACAAAACCGAGTCGGAAGGAACCGAGTAAGTGGAATTCATTGGCAGGGAGCGTGAACTCGCCCGTATTAAGAAAACGCTCAAAGCACCCGAGCAGCGCAATGTTCTCATTTACGGCAGGCGTCGCGTCGGAAAAAGTGAGCTCATCAAGCAGGCGCTAACGGATTTGTCAGACGTCGCAACGGTCTATTACGAGTGCCGCCAAACCTCCGAGGCAGACAACCTCGAGAGTCTGTCCGTCCTTGTTGCTGAAGCGCTGAGCTTTCCTCCGCTCGCCTTCACAGGCATCCGCGAGCTCATCGAATTTCTGTTTGCCCAAGCCAAAGACAAGAACATTACCCTCGTTCTCGACGAATACCCCTACTTGAGAGATGCGGTTAAAGGCTTAGACAGCATTCTTCAGACCTCAATCGACGCCCACAGGGAAGACTCACGTTTAAACATTGTCCTGTGCGGCTCCTACGTTGAGATTATGAAATCCCTCATCGAGCATGAAAGCCCCCTCTACGGGCGAATTGATCTCGCACTTGAGCTTAAGCCCATGGATTACTTTGACGCTGCGAAGTTCTATCCCGCGTTCTCGCCCGAGGACAAGGTGCGGCTCTATAGCGTTTTTGGCGGCATCCCCTTTTACAATCGCCTCATCGATCAATCCCAAAGCGTACGCGACAACATCATCGAGCTCGTCACGGAACCTGGCGCCCGCTTAGAAAGCGAGGTGCCGTCCTATCTCAACGCCGAGATCTCGAAGATGACCAACGCCAACGAAGTTTTCGGGGCTCTCGCACAAGGTTACTCCCGTTGGGGGGACGTGCTGGCACAGTCGCACGTCTCGAGCGGTCCGGCCATGGCAGACGTGCTCGACAAGCTCATGTCACTCGAAATCGTCCAAAAGCGTGCACCCATCAACGACCCTACGAACAAGCGCAAGTCTGGCTACTTTGTAGTGGATCCGCTTTCGCTCTTTTACTATCGCTATGTTTTCCGCAATGCCTCAGCACGTCAGCTGCTCGACCCGGAAGTCTTCTATGATCGTCACGTCTCCCAAGACTTCGAGGAAAACTACGTTCCTCATATGTTCGAGGAGATCTGCCGTCAATACCTCGTGCGGCAGAACAGGACCGGCAAGATCGAACCGGCTTTCGACGCCATAGGCAAGTACTGGTACGACGATCCCGCAAACAAAACGAGCGGCGAATTCGATGTGGTAACGCAAGACCCCGAGGGCTACGCATTCTACGAAGCAAAGTTCCGCAAATCCCCCGTCACGCAAAAAATGGTCGACGAGGAAATCACCCAAGTCGAGGCAACGGGGCTCAAGTGCCATCGCTATGGATTCTTCTCCCGTTCGGGCTTCGAAGCTGGCGAAAGCGATCGAACCGTCTTCATCGACCTGCCGCAGATGTTTGGATAGGACAGGACAGGTCCCTCCCGCATTCCAAGCATTCATTATCTAATCGAACGATTGTTCGATGGATTTCGTGTTGGTTGGAATCGTCTGTGGGCTGGGCTATGCTACCTTGACTATCTATATGACTTAAACGCAGCAAAGGAGCACCGAGAGAGCGAGTATGGCAAAAAACACCGCAAACTATGGTAACGACAGTATCCGCCAGCTCAAGGACGAGGAGCGCGTACGCCTGCGCCCCGCCGTCATCTTTGGCTCGGACGGGCTCGACGGCTGCGCACATGCCGCCTTCGAGATCCTGTCCAACGCCGTTGACGAGGCGCGCCAGGGCTACGGCAAGCTCATCACCCTTACCGCCTTTCGCGATGGCTCCATTCAGGTAGAGGACAATGGCCGTGGCTGCCCGCTCGACTGGAACCCTTCCGAGAAGCGTTTTAACTGGGAGCTCGTCTTTTGCGAACTCTACGCCGGCGGCAAGTATAACAACAACCAGGGCGGCGACTACGATTTCTCGCTCGGCACCAACGGCCTGGGCTCCTGTGCGACTCAGTACGCCTCCGAGTACATGGACGTCACGGTTTGGCGCGACGGCAACAAGTACTCCCTGCACTTTAAGAAGGGCAAGGTCGTCGGCGCCAAAAAGAAGGCGCTCGAGATTGAGCCCAGCGACGAGAACCGCACCGGTACCACCATCAAGTGGCGTCCCGATCTTGAGGTCTTTACCTCCATCAGTATCCCCCACGATTGGTATCGCGAGACCATGCGCCGTCAGGCCGTGGTCAACGCCAACGTGACCTTCCGCCTGCACATCGAGGGCGACGATGGTGAGTTTTCCGAAGAGGATTTTTGCTATCCCAAGGGCATCGAGGACTACGTGCTCGAGAAGGTCGGTACCGACTACCTTACCGAGCCCTTCTTTATCGAGGCCGACCGTCGCGGTCGCGATCGCGAGGACCTGCCCGATTACAACGTAAAAATCACCGCATGCATGTGCTTCTCGCGCACCTTCATGATGCAGGAGTACTACCACAACTCATCGTGGCTCGAGAACGGCGGTTCGCCCGAGAAGGCCGCCCGCAGCGCTTTGACCAGCGCCATCGATGCCTACATTAAGCAACAGGGCAAATACAACAAAAACGAGAGCGGCATTAAGTGGCAGGACGTCCAGGACTGTCTGGTACTAGTGACCAACTGCTTCTCCACCCAGACGTCTTACGAAAACCAGACTAAGAAGGCCATCAACAACCGCTTTATCCAGCAGGCCATGACTGCCTTCTTTAAGGAGCGCCTCTCGACCTACTTGATCGAGAACAAGGACGCCGCCAATAAGATTATGGAGCAGGTGCTCATCAACAAGCGTTCACGCGAGAATGCCGAGAAGACGCGCCAGAGCATCAAGACCAACCTGCAGCAGAAGACCGATATGGCCAACCTGTCTCTTATACACATCTCCGAGCCCACGAGACCGTACTAGATCTCGT
>ERZ1027010.1069-NODE-1069-length-10462-cov-5.206111_pt1 | contig 10462 bp, 7 predicted proteins | sample MGYA00519448_ERZ1027010 | MGnify/ENA primary metagenome ERZ1027010 (study PRJEB26926, sample SAMN06164694) | human gut metagenome | biome: ENVO:00009003; feature: ENVO:2100002; material: ENVO:00002003 | host: Homo sapiens | place: USA | collected 2012 ... | reverse complement strand
CGAGATCTAGTACGGTCTCGTGGGCTCGGAGATGTGTATAAGAGACAGCTATAGAGCCTATTCCTCAAAACTGAAAATTTTTCAATTTTGAGGAATAGCGATAAAAGACCGCGAGGAGGCCCCAATGAAACTCATCAATAGAACGTCATATATGGACACGTTGACGAGCCTTATTGGCGTGCCGGACATCAAGGTCATCACGGGCATCCGTCGTAGCGGTAAATCAAAATTGCTCGAGGCCCTCCGCGATTACGTGGAGGCAAATCTGTCCAATTCGAATGTCATCCATATCAACTACAACCTCGATGAGTTCGAGAATCTGCTCGAGTATCACGCGCTGCTCGCCTATGTAAAAGAGCATCGAGTGTCCGGCAAACAAAACTTTCTGCTTATCGATGAAGTTCAGATGTGCGACGGTTTTGAGCGTGCGATCAACAGCCTCCACGCATCCGAGCAGTACGACATATTCATTACCGGATCGAATGCCTTTTTGCTGTCGAGCGATCTGTCGACGCTCTTTACGGGGCGTACGTTTGAGATCGAGGTTTTCCCATTCTCGTTTGAGGAGTATCGACTCTATGGCGACGAGGGCGAGGTCGACCGCGACTTCGATGAGTACGCGAGAACCGGCGGTATGTCCGGCTCCTACCCTTATCCACTGCAGGAGCAGCGTTATCAATATCTCTCCAATGTCTTCAAAACGCTCATCGTGAGAGATATCGTGCAGCGGCATAACGTGAGAAACGAATCGGCGCTGCTGCGCATTGCCGATTACATGATGGACAACGTATCCAACATAACGTCGGCACGTAACATTACGGATATTTTGAACGCGGATGGGCTAAAGATAACGAACAAGACGGTCGGCACGTACATGGGGTGCCTGTGCGATGCGTTTGCCTTCTATAAAGTTCGTCGGTACGACATCCGCGGCAAAAAATACCTTAAGAGCGGCGAGAAGTATTACCTGGCAGACCACGCGTTCAAATACGCGCTGCTCGGTACACGTGATATGGATTGGGGACGCGTATACGAGAACATGGTGGCAATCGAGCTGCTGCGCCGCGGATACGAGGTATACGTCGGCGTGCTCTATAAAAAGGAAATAGACTTTGTAGCAATCAAGCGAAGCGAGAAGCTCTACATTCAGGTGAGCGACGACATCAGCTCGGATAAGACATTTGAACGCGAGATTTCACCACTGCTGAGCATTGGCGACGCGTACCCCAAGATGATTCTCGCCCGCACGCATCACGAGGCCACGGACCGCAATGGGGTGCAGATCGTGGACCTGGCGAGGTGGCTGTGCGACGAGGCCTAGCAGAAAGCCCTATTCCTCAAAACTGAAAATCTTTCGATTTTGAGGAATAGGGCCGATGCGTTGCCTAGTTCGCCGCTCGCGCTCGTGCTCGACTTAAGCCCCTGTCCTATCCCAGCTCCTGCATGCGGCGGTAGATTTCGCAGATACCCTTGATGGTGAGCTGTCCGTCGACCACGTCGAAGGCATCGGTCGAATCGGCGACGATGCTGGCGAGACCGCCCGTGGCGATAACGGTGGCATCCTCGCGGCCCAGCTCGCGCTTCATGCGCGCGACCAGGCCCTCAGCCATGGCGGCGGCGCCCATCACGGCGCCGACCTTGATGCACTCCTCGGTATCGCGGCCGATGGCGTGCTCGGGCGCCTCGAGCGGCACGCTGGCGAGCTTGGCGGCACGGGCGGCAAGCGCGTCCATGGAGATGCGAATGCCCGGCGCGATCGCTCCGCCAATGTAATAACCGTCCTCATCGATGACGTCGATATTGGTCGCGGTGCCAAAGTCCACCACGATTGCCGGCGCGCCGTAGAAAGTTTCGGCCGCAACGGCGTTAGCGACGCGATCGGCGCCTACGGCTTGGGGACGCGCCGCGCGCAGCTTGGTCACCGCGGCCGTCTGCGGCCCGATGACGATGGCGTCCGCGGCAATGCGGTCGGCCACGGCGTGCCATTCGCGCGAGAGCTGCGGCACCACGCCGGCAAAGGCGATCGCGTCGACCGCGTCGAGCGAAAGGCCGTACATCTTAAAGAAACCCATCAGGCGCACATGGATCTCGTCGGCGGTATAGGAGCGGTCGGTGGGCATGCGCCACGACTGCACCAGCTCGTCTCCGTCAAACAGGCCCATGGCCGTCTGCGTGTTTCCCATATCGATAGCGAGCAGCATGTCTACTCCCAGTGTTGGCATAAAAGGACGCGCACCATTGTATACGCGTCGCCGACGGCACTCGGCTGCGATTCGTTTACGGTGATAGGGGCTGAGGGGTTTAAATATGAAGGAATTATGCTCCACGAGTTTTTCCTTGCCGTTTACCGAACTCCCGCGTAATATTCTTTCTTGCGCACATGAGGCGCCCAGACATTGCGGGGTGGAGCAGTCTGGTAGCTCGCCGGGCTCATAACCCGGAGGTCGTAGGTTCAAATCCTGCCCCCGCGACCAAGAACTTGCAGCTCGTCGGCCTAGCCGACGAGCTTTTTTGTTATTCCGGGACCGTGTTCTCGGTCCAATTCTTGGCCTCTCAAACAAAATCTCGATCTGTAACATCTAGACCCGATTTAGGCGGCTAGGTGTTACAGATCGAGAAAAACCCGCTGTTGGGCTCATCCCATCCACCTGCCGCTACCTGCTGTCCGCCGATTTCCGTTGCGCTGCTGTATTCCCATGCCATATCCTCTAGATAACTACGCGGCATTATCGCCGCCGCGCCTACAAGAGAGGAATGTCCATGACCACACCTGCATCCAAGCTGCTCCAGCCCATTACGGTTGGCCCCCTTGAGCTCAAGAACCGCATTATGTTTCCGCCGCTGACCACCGGCTACGAGGAGCGTGACGGTTCCATCGGCGAGCGCAGCCTGGCTTTTTACGAGCGCTTGGCCCGTGGCGGCGTGAGCTACATCGTCATCGGCGACGTCGCTCCCGTCATGACCGCAAGCCCCACGCCCAAGCTGGCAACCGACGCCCAGATCCCCACGTTTAAGGCGCTGGCCGACGCCGTCCACAAGCACGGCGCCAAGGTCGCGCTGCAGCTGTTCCACCCCGAGTACGATGTGCCCGGTGTCGGCCGCATGGTCATGGGATCCATGGCCGCCGCCAAGGCCGCGCAGGAGGCCAAGGCCGCCGGCGACGAGGAGACCTTTGCCGCCAAGATGGCCGAGTCCAACGAGATCCGCAACCAGGCCTACGCCAAGCTGCATCACGACATGCAGCACTTTGTGAACGAGGCGAGCGTAGAGCAGCTCACCCAGATCAAGGAGGCCATCGCTGCCTCGGCCGCTCGCGCACAGCAGGCCGGGATCGACGCTATCGAGGTCCACGGCGACCGCCTGGTGGGTTCGCTGTGCTCGGCCATCCTCAACCAGCGCACCGACGAGTACGGTGGTTCGTTCGAGAACCGCGTTCGCTACGCGCTGGAGGTCGTCGCCGCCATTAAGGAGGCCGCGCCGCAGCTGATGGTGGAGTACAAGCTCCCCGTGATCATGGAGAACCCCGACGGCACGCCGCGCGGCAAGGGCGGCCTGCAGCCCGACGAGGCCTGCGAGTTCGCCAAGCTGCTCGAGGGCGCGGGCATCGATATGATCCAGGTCGCACAGGCCAACCACACCGGCAACATGGGCGACACCATTCCGCCCATGGGCGCCATGCCCTACAACTGGACGCTGCCCGTGGCCGAGCGCGTCAAGGCCCTGGTCTCCGTGCCGGTGGCAACCGTGGGCCGCGTGGTTTCGGTCGAGGCCGGCGAGAAGATTCTGGAAGACGGCGCCGCCGACATCATCGCCTATGGCCGCTCGCTCATGTGCGACCCCGACATTGCGCTGAAGGCCGCCACGGGTGAGCCCATCCGCGAGTGCCTCAACTGCAACAAGGGCTGCGTCGACGCGATTCAAAATCGCAAGTACATCTCGTGCGTGCTCAATGCCGAGAACGGCGACGAGGCGACCATCGCCATTAAGCCGGGCGAGGGCGACAAGAAGATCGCCGTGGTGGGCGGCGGCATCGCCGGCCTGGAGGCCGCACGCGTGGCGGCCAAGCGCGGCTACGACGTGACCATCTACGAGGCGAGCGATCACTTGGGCGGCCAGATTGTGCTGGCGGCTGCGCCTCCGCGCAAGGACGAGATCATGCGCTCGGTCGAGTACTACGAGAAGATTCTGCCTGGCCTGGGCGTGAAGGTTGAGCTCAGCCATGCCGCTACCGCTGAGGACCTCAATGCCGCCGACGCCGCGATTGTGGCCGTGGGCGCGCACGACGTGGTCATCCCCGTTTCGGGCGCCGACTCGGAGAAGGTCGTCTCGAGCTGGGACGTGCTGGCCGGCAAGGCGGAGATCAACGGCCGCGTCGCTGTCATTGGCGGTGGCCTGGTGGGCACCGAGACTGCCGAGTATCTGCTGCAGCACGGCTGCGAGGTGGCGATCGTGGAGATGCTCGACAAGATTGCCGCGGGCGAGTCCGAGACCATTCTGCCGCTGATTATGAGCGACTTTGCAGAGCACAACGTGGAGCAGCACGTTAAGACCCGCCTGACCGCCATTACCGACGAGGGCGTGGAGGCCATTCGCACCACCGAGGACGGCGCCGAGGAGCCGGTGAAGATCGCCTGCGATTACGTGGTGATGGCCGTGGGCTCCAAGGCCAACGCGTTTGACCTGGATGGCGTGACGGTGCCCGTGACCTGCGTGGGCGACTGCTCGGGTGAGCGCACCGCCGACATTGCGAGCGCCATTCGCACGGCGTATCACGCGGCCAACGAGCTGTAGTTGAACATCGCGGCCAGGCGGGGCGGTAGCACGGATCCGTCTCGCCCGGCTGTGTCCCGTCGGGTGTCAACCGGTGCGGGGCCTGCAAGCGCAGCAGGTCCCGCCCTTTTTGTTTTGCTCCGATGAATGGCAATGCGCGGTAATCATGAGGAGTGAGGACGTCTACTGCCTTGCAGATCACTCAAAATTATTGGGGGAGGGGTTAATAACTATATCCTCTATACCAAAGGACATAAAGAGATGCCAACTTTGTTGACAAGCGAATGACGATTGGCTGCGAGTCAGCTACCAGCGTAAATAATCGATAAAGAAATGTCGTAATTTGGTGCCAAATGTCCAGATAACACCGCGTCTACTTTAATTAACTGCTTTGAGCAAACAGTAAAATGCTACTATCTAACTTGAACGTAAGAAAGCAGATTAACGGCTAAGGCTAAGAAGTGGCAGGTATGTCGGAAGCAACTAGGACTCGCACGCATGCGCCCGAGGTTAGGCAGCGCGCCGTCGAGATCCTCCAAGAGGGGGTCGGTCATCGCGCTCTCGCCGCGGAGCTTGGCATTCCCCAGGCCACGGCTCGTCAGTGGGCCCGCGCGTATGCCGTGGGCGGTGCCGACGCCGTTCTCAATGCCGGTTCGCATCATCACACCTATTCGTACGACGTAAAGCTCGCTGTGGTTAAGGACCGTCTGGAAAACGGCTTGACGGTTCGCGAGGCCATGATCAAGCACAAGATTCCCAGCGAGTCTTCGGTCAAGGCTTGGTGCCGTCAGTACCGCGAGAGCGGTGAGGCCGCACTGGTCGATAAGCCGCGCGGTCGCAAGCCGCGCGTTAAAAAGGCGGAATAGCAAACGGGATGGTGCGCCCACAGGGGCGCATTTTTCTTGCCGCGCCAACTTTTTGGACCGCCGCGAGCCTATCGGGACATCCTCCAAAATGGCCAATAAACCGCGCGCAGTGGCCCGTGCGCCCACCGCTGCGATAGGGGGAGCGTCGCCCCTTTGCTCCAATGCGGACAGACTCCTTGCCCCGTACGCCTAAAACTCCCCAGTTGACCGAAAACCCGCTGCCGCTACTCATCAATTGAGCTATAACGTTAAACAATTGCAGCGTTTTTGCATGGGGGAGTGATGGTATGACGCTACTGTATTTCCTTACCCTGTTTCCGCTGGTACCGGCGCTGGGCATGCTGTTCGCGCGCGGCGACCGCGCCCGCGATGCGGTGGGGCTCATAGGTTCCGGCATTATTATGGCGGTGACAGTTGTAGTCGCCGTCATGTTTTTTGGCATGGGTCCGCAGAGCTTTGAGGTTGCCTCCGGCACCTCGCATGTGCTCTCGATCATCAGCTCCGTCATCGACGTCATCCTGTGCGCCGTAATCCTGTACAACGCGTACAAATATAGGAACGCGCTCGCCACGGTGCTCGGCATAGTCCAGCTGGTGGGCTCGTTCGCCTTTGCAGCCATGACGCTGCCCGCGGTCGAAGCCGTCACGGCGACGCCGCTCTACCTGGACTACATGAGTGTGATCATGGTCCTCGCCGTCGGCATCGTCGGTAGCCTAATCTGCGTGTATGCCCTGGGCTACATGAAGGACTTCCAGGCCCATGACGAGCACGAGGCTGCGCTGCGCGGGCAGACCGCGCCCGACCGTCGCCCGCAGTTCCTGGCGCTTATGTTTCTATTCCTCTCGGCCATGTTCGTCATCGTGACGAGTGACAACCTTGAGTGGCTGTTCTGCGGCTGGGAAATCACCACCGTGTGCTCGTTCCTTATGATTGGCTACACGCGCACGCCCGAGGCCATCAAAAACGCCTTCACCCAGATCATCCTCAACATGCTGGGCGGCATCGCGTTTTTGGCGGGCCTTATGTTTCTGCACGTCAATGGCATGCCGCTGACCATCTCGGGCATGATCGAGCTTTCCGGCGCCGGAACCGCGCAGTCCGCGCTGCTGGTGATGCCGGTCGTTCTGCTGTCGCTCGCCGCGCTCACCAAGGCCGCACAGATGCCGTTCCACACTTGGCTGCTGGGTGCCATGGTTGCCCCCACGCCCACGAGCGCCCTGCTGCACTCGTCAACCATGGTCAAAGCCGGCGTATTCCTGATGGTCAAGCTGAGCCCGCTCTATGCCATCTATCCTGTGACCGGCTTTATGGTCACGAGTGTGGGTGCCATCACGTTTTTGCTCGCTGCCCTCATGGCCATCTCGCAGAGCAACGCCAAACGCGTGCTCGCGTACTCCACCATTTCCAACTTGGGCCTCATTAGTGCCTGCTTGGGTGTCGGCGCGCCCGAGGCCGTATGGGCGGCCATCTTCCTGATCCTGTTCCACACGGTGGCCAAGTCGCTGCTGTTCCTGTGCGTGGGCACGGCCGAGCATCATATCGGCAGCCGCGATATCGAGGACATGGACGGCATGTTCAGCCGCATGCCGCACCTGACGCGCCTGATGATGCTGGGCATCATGGGCATGTTTGTGGCGCCGTTTGGCATGCTCGTGTCCAAGTGGGGCGCCCTGGTGGCGTTCGCGCAGACCGGCAACGTGCTCATGATCATGGTGCTTGCCTTTGGCTCGGCCGCGACGTTCTTCTTCTGGGGCAAGTGGCTTGCCAAGCTTTCGGGCGTCGACCCCACGGCTCAAAACGTTGAGGTCAATGTCCATAAGACCGAATGGATGGCCCTCAACACCATCGCCGCGCTGCTTATTCTGTGCTGCGTGGCGTTCCCGGTTATCTCGAGCGGTCTGGTGTCGCCTTACTTGGCCATGGTGTTTGGCCGCGTGCCGTACGTTATTGGCAAGGACGCCATGTATCTGATGGTGGTTATCGTGGCTTTTATTGCCGTGGTGTTGCTGACTTCATTCCGCGTGAGCAACAAACCGCATGTAAACGTATATCTTTCGGGTGTGGGAACCGACAAATATCGCCATTTCCGCGGCTCGATGGGACACGAGGTAAAGGCCGAAAAGCGCAATTGGTACTCGGAGGACGCCCTTGGCGAGAAGCGTATTGGCCCCGCGGGTAGCGTCGTGTGCTGCAGCATTATCTTGTTTGCGCTGCTGTGTTGCGCATGGATTGGGCCCGAGAGACTTGCCATGAGTGCGCCCTCGGTGCTGCGCGGCAAGTATTTTGAAGGTTCGGGTGTCGTGGGCATTTTTATTGGCACCGTGGCGTTTGCCCTGCTGGCGCCGCTTGTGGGTGGCATGATCGACGGCATTGACCGCAAGCTGTCCGCCCGAATGCAGGGCCGCGTGGGCCCGCGCCTGCTGCAGCCCTTCTACGACGTTGCCAAGCTGCTGCGCAAGGCCCCCGCCAGCGTAAACACCATGGACGATACCTATATGGCGTGCGCGCTCATCTTTACCGTGGTGGGCGGCGGCATCTTTGTGTCGGGCTCTAACACGCTACTGTGCGCTTTTATGGTGACGCTCGCCGCGATCTTTGTGGTGCTGGCGTCCGCCTCGACGCAAAGCCCGTTTGCCCAGGTTGGCGCCGATCGTGAGTTACTGCAGGTTATGAGTTACGAGCCCGCCGTTTTGCTGATGAGCGTGGGCCTGTACCTTGCCACCGACAGCTTTGATTCCATCGCCGTGACGGGGCAGTCGGTCCCCATCATCGTGCACAGCGCGCCCATTTTCCTCGCGTTGCTCGCGGTGCTTACCATCAAGCTGCGCAAGTCGCCGTTTGACCTTTCGTACTCGCATCATGCGCATCAGGAGATCGTCCAGGGCGTCGCCACCGAGATGAGCGGCGGCACGCTGGCCAAGATGACCCTTATGCACTGGTGCGAGACCGTGCTGTTTTTGATGTGGGTGGGCATGTTCTTTGTCTGGGGCAACCCCGTGAGCTGGGTTGTAGCCCTGGTCGTGATGGCCGCGACGTATTTTGTCGAGGTCCTGATCGACAACACCTTCGCACGCAGCACCTGGCGCAGCTGCTTTAGGCTCGGATGGGGCGTGGCGCTGGTGTTTGGCCTGCTCAACCTTATGCCCATCCTCGTCGACGTGTTTATTTAGGAGGCGGCATCCATGGATCATAAAATGTCGCGCTCGCCGTGGGTCATTCATTACGACGGCTCGAGCTGCAACGGATGCGATATCGAGGTGCTGGCCTCGCTCACGCCGCTGTTCGATGCGGAGCGCTTTGGCGTGGTCAACACCGGCAACCCCAAGCATGCGGATATCTTTTTGGTGACGGGGTCGGTCAATGCCCAGAACCTGCCCGTCGTGCGCCAGATCTACAGCCAGATGCTCGAGCCCAAGTGCGTGGTGGCGTGCGGCATTTGCGCGTGTTCGGGCGGCGTATTCCGCGATGCCTATAACGTGATCGGCGGCGTGGACCGCGCGATTCCCGTGGACGTGTATGCGCCCGGGTGCGCCATTCGTCCCGAGACCGTGATCGATGCCATCGTGGAGGCGTGCGGCATCCTTGATCAGAAGGAGGCCGTGATGCGCGCCGGCGGTGACCCGCTTACCGTGGGCGGCGCTGCTACCTGGGATGGCGGCGTCGAGTTGGGCGAGGACGGGTTCGTGGCTGCAGCTGGGGCCGGGGCTGACGGTGCCGGTGACGCGCCTGCCGAGAAACCCGCAGCGCCCGTCGCTGCAAAGGAGGCCGAGTAATGCAAAAGGCTATCTATGCCACCGTTGGGATCGACGAGCTTCTGTCGCATGTCCAGGCGCTCAAGGGCGTCGGCGCGCGCTTTGTGCAGATGCATGCCGAGCGCTGTGTGGACGACGGATCGTATCGCCTGGTCTATACGTTTATCAACGTCCGCGCTGCGCAGGAGCAGATCGCGCGGGACGGAAACTATGCGATTGAGAATCTGGTGGTCGAGGGTATCGACCAGTACCAGGAGATTCCGTCCATCAGCTCGTACTATCCGGCGGTATTCCCGTTTGAAAACGAGGCGCACGACCTGTTTGGTCTTGCCATCACCGACATGCAGATCGACTTTAAGGGCTTTTTCTACCAGGTCTCGACTGCCGAACCCATGAGCGTTATCACGCCCGAGGTGAAGGCCGCGCGCGAGAAGGCCATGAAGGTGCGTGCCGCTGCCGAGGACAAGGCGCGCAAGGCCGCGGCCGAGAAGGTTGCTACTGCCATGGCCGCTGCGGGGGAGGGCACTGCGGGCGTTGGCGATGCTGCGGACGCTGCCGTCGCTCAGCCCGCTGCGGCTGCCGGCTCCGATGCTCAGCACGATGAGGTCGCTGCAAAGGCCGCGCTCAAGGCTGCCGAGATGGAGGCAAAGCTCGCCGCCATGGATCCCGAGAAAGCGGCCAAGGTCCGCGCGGCGCTTGCCGCCAAGGTCGCCCGCGACAAGCAGAAAAAGGAGGCGTAAGGTCCATGGCACATCGCTCCGTTATTCCGTTTGGCCCGCAGCACCCGGTGCTGCCCGAGCCGCTTCATCTGGACCTGGTGATCGAGGACGACCGCGTCATCGAGGCAATTCCGCAGATCGGCTTTGTGCACCGCGGGCTCGAGAAGCTCACCGAAAAGCGCGACATGCATCAGTTTGGCTACATCGCCGAGCGCATCTGCGGCATCTGCGCCGTGGGCCACAGCTGCGGCTATGCCAGCGCCTGCGAGCGCATGCTCGGCATCGAGGTGCCTGGTCGCGTGCAGTATATCCTGTCTCTTATACACATCTGACGCTGCCGACGAAGGCTTAGGTG
>ERZ1027010.1067-NODE-1067-length-10474-cov-5.153950_pt1 | contig 10474 bp, 7 predicted proteins | sample MGYA00519448_ERZ1027010 | MGnify/ENA primary metagenome ERZ1027010 (study PRJEB26926, sample SAMN06164694) | human gut metagenome | biome: ENVO:00009003; feature: ENVO:2100002; material: ENVO:00002003 | host: Homo sapiens | place: USA | collected 2012 ... | reverse complement strand
CTAAGCCTTCGTCGGCAGCGTCAGATGTGTATAAGAGACAGGATATTGAAGGCGCAGCATCCCGATTTTGAAATAGCACAAATGGGTATTCACGGACAACGCGGGGTATCGTGTGCAGACTGCCATATGCCTTACAAGAGTGAAGGCGGAGTGAAATTCAGCGATCACCATATTCAGAGTCCGTTAGCTATGATAGATCGTACTTGCCAGACTTGTCATCGTGAAAGCGAGGAAACTTTGCGCAACAATGTTTACGAGCGTCAGCGTAAAGCCAATGAAATTCGTAACCGTCTTGAAGCGGAACTGGCTAAGGTGCACATCGAAGCTAAGTTTGCATGGGACAAAGGAGCTACGGACGACCAGATGAAGGATGTACTGGCATTAATCCGTCAGGCACAATGGCGTTGGGATTTTAGTGTAGCGTCTCACGGGGCTGCTTTCCATGCTCCGCAGGAGATACAGAGAGTGTTGTCTCATGGTTTGGATAAAGCGTTACAGGCTCGTTTGGCTGTCTCCAAGGTGTTGGCAAAGAATGGTTTTACAGGAGATGTACCCATGCCTGATATTTCTACAAAGGAGAAAGCGCAGGAATATATCGGTTTGGATATGGATGCCGAGAGGGCGGCAAAGGAGAAGTTCTTGAAGACTACCGTACCTGCCTGGTTGGAGAAAGCTAAGGCTAACGGTCGTTTGGCACAAAAATAAGACAGAACAGCAACAATGTGGAAGAGACCTTGGGGGTATAAAGAAGGATTGGTATGCGGAGCCGGGCTATTTGCTACGGGACTGTTTCTGCAGGGGACTGTTGGAAATATCCATTGGGATTTGTTTTCCCGGCCGGTGAATATAATTGTACTGGCAGCATATCTGTTCCTGTTGGCAGTGTTGTACGGGTTGCGTAAGAAGGTTTATTGTTTTGAATGGCTCACGCATTATACCGCTGCGGTTTCTTCTCTTATTTGGGTGGCAGCCATTACGGTGGTAATGGGGCTGGTACGTCAAGTGCCCGCTACACAGCCGTCGGCAGATTGGTTAGGCTTCTCCAAAATGCTTTCATTCTGGCCGTTTGTGTTGCTTTATATCTGGATGGTTACAGTGCTCGGATTGACTATTCTTCGTTCCGGTTTTCCATTCCGTTTGCGAAAGATACCTTTTCTTCTGAATCATGCGGGACTATTCATTGCTCTGCTGACAGCCACATTGGGTAATGCCGATTTGCAACGTTTGAAGATGATTACTCAATTGGGTAAAACCGAATGGCGCGCTACGGATGAAAACGGCAACCTTTCTGAACTTCCGTTGGCTATTGAACTGAAAGGATTTACCATTGACGAATATCCTCCGAAACTAATGTTGATAGACAATGAAACAGGCAAGGTGTTGCCTGCCGGTGTGCCGGAACATTTGCTGCTTGAAGACGAGGTTACAGAGGGGCGGTTGCTGGATTGGAACATTACACTTCTTAAATCCATTCCTATGGCAGCATCCGTAGCTACGGAAGACACATTGAAGTTTACGGATTTTTATTCAATGGGGGCAGCTTATGCTGTCTATTTGAGAGCAACGAATATCAAAAACGGGCAAGCCCAAGAAGGCTGGGTGAGCTGCGGAAGTTTTATGTTTCCTTATAAGGCGTTGCGTCTGAATGACAAGGTAAGTTTGATTATGCCCGAAAGGGAACCGCAAAGATTCCTGTCGGACGTAACGGTTTATACGCGGCAGGGGGATGTGAGGAATGACACTATTGAAGTAAATCATCCGCTGAAAGTGGCGGGTTGGAATATCTATCAATTAAGTTATGATGAGACTAAAGGACGTTGGAGTGATGTCAGTGTGTTTGAACTGGTGTATGATCCCTGGCTTCCGTATGTGTATACCGGCATTATTATGATGATGTTGGGAGCTGTCTGTCTGTTCGTAAATGCGCAGAAGAGAGAAAGGGAAGATTTTGGAGAAAAGAAAATAAGTTCCGATGAAAAAGAAGTATCATCGGATGATAGCCGGACGAAAGCAAGAAAGGGGGATAGGGTATGAGTTGGGATTACTTTGTGTTCTTTGCCGTTGTTGCAGTACTTTTGTGGGGTGCAGGTGCATACGCCGCATTGCGCGGAAGACGTCCGGTGTCGGTATATGCTTTTACTCTGACAGGACTGGCAGTTTTTTTTGGTTTTATAGTGGCTATGTGGATTTCTTTGGAGCGCCCGCCGATGCGTACAATGGGGGAGACGCGTTTGTGGTATTCTTTCTTTCTTCCATTGGCCGGACTTATCACTTATAGCCGTTGGAGATATAAGTGGATATTAAGTTTTAGTTTTGTTCTTTCTCTGGTGTTTATATGTATTAATCTTTTCAAGCCGGAGATTCATAATAAGACTTTGATGCCTGCATTGCAGAGTCCTTGGTTTACACCGCATGTCATAGTCTATATGTTTGCGTATGCCATGCTTGGGGCGGCTACAGTAATGGCTGTTTACTTGATATGGTTCAAGAAAAAGGAAATTGAACGTCAGGAAATGGATTTGTGTGATAACCTGACTTATGTGGGACTTGCTTTTATGACTTTGGGTATGCTGTCCGGCGCTATTTGGGCAAAAGCTGCGTGGGGACATTATTGGGCATGGGATCCGAAGGAAACTTGGGCAGCGGCTACATGGTTTTCTTATCTGGGGTATGTCCACTATCGTTTGGGACGTCCTTTGGCATATCGCAAGGCATTGGTCGGGTTACTTATATCTTTCCTGTTATTACAAATGTGCTGGTATGGTATCAATTATCTGCCTTCAGCACAAGGAGTGAGTGTACATACGTATAATTTAAATTAGAATACTATGAAAGCTGTTTATTTAGCATTAGGATTATTGCTGTTGTCCGGTATGTTGTGGGCACAGAAGACGGAAAAGGAAAATGAGTTTTCAATGTCCATGCAAATCAGACCTCGTGCGGAATACCGTAACGGTGCTCTCTTTCCGCGTGAAGAAGGAAATAAAGCAGCTGCCTTCATCAATAATCGTGCACGTTTGTCTATGGAATACAAACGTACTAATCTGAGTATGAAAATCTCTGCACAGCATGTAGGCGTATGGGGACAAGATGCTCAGATTGACAAGAACGGACGCTTCATTATGAACGAGGCATGGGCAAAGTTGGGTTTTGGTGCGGGCTTTTTTGCGCAATTGGGACGACAGACTTTGTCTTATGATGATGAACGTATTTTGGGTGGTTTGGACTGGAATGTTGCCGGACGTTACCATGATGCTTTGAAGTTGGGATATGAAAACAGGGCGCATAAATTGCATTTTATTTTGGCGTTTAATCAGAATGATGAAAAGACCATAGGCGGCACTTATTATAATAATGGAGGACAACCATATAAGAATATGCAGACTTTGTGGTATCATTACACTGCCGAAGGATTGCCTTTGGACGCTTCTTTTCTTTTTATGAATCTGGGATGGGAGACAGGAGACCCGGAAACACAGATAGCAGATACCCGCTATATGCAGACTGTGGGAACTTACATTACTTACAAACCGCAGTCATGGAATATGCAGGCTGCTTTTTATTATCAGACAGGAAAGAATAAGGTATCGGCAAGTGTATCGGCTTATATGGCGAGTGTAAAGGCTGCATATGCTATTGACAAGCAATGGAGTGTGAATTTGGGGTATGACTATTTGAGTGGAGATAATGACAAAGGTTTGAAGTTCAAGGCGTTTGATCCTTTGTATGGTACACATCATAAATTCTATGGTGCAATGGATTATTTCTACGCTTCATTGTTTGTAAACGGTTTGGCTCCCGGTTTGCAAGACGCACAGTTGGGAGTGAATTATAAGGCTTCTTCAAAAGTCGGTATGCAGTTGAACTATCATTACTTTGCCACAGCAGCCAAGTTGCAGGAGGTAAAAAAAGGATTGGGCTCGGAACTTGATTATCAGATAGACTGGAATGTGATGAAGGATGTGAAATTATCTGCCGGTTACTCTGTTATGTTAGGAACGAAATCTATGGATATCGTAAAAGGCGGTAACCACAAACGTTGGCAAGACTGGGGCTGGCTGTCTTTGAACATTAATCCAAAGATATTCTTTGCAAAATGGTGATTTAGATATATTCGTTTAAGGCTGTTTCATTAAGAATTTCGATTCTTTTTCCTGTCATCCGGATGATGCCTTCTTTAGTCATCTTGTTGATTTCCTTAGAAAGTGCGGGACGGGTTACATTCAGATATTCTGCCAATTCGGACTGTGTGTGAGCTATTGTGACACAGTTTGAGTTGGCAGTTCTGTTTTCCTGCAAGTAGACTACGAAGCGTTCGCGCACAGTTTTTCTGGAAAGGGTTCTTAAACGTGAAACTGTACAGGCCGTACAATTGCCGCTTACGCAAAGGAAGTTATGTAATATCTGCGGGTCTTGGCTGATAAGCTTGAACGTAGACTCTTTGGTGGCAGTGAACAATGTACTGTCTTCTATGGCGGTAAATGTTGCCGGAAGTGTGTTGTTTGAACCGAAAAGATGTGGTGTGGCGAATGCACGGGGGCAATGATATACTCTATCATTACACTGTTTCCCAGCCCGTCAATGATGTCTACCCGTAGCTTTCCTTTTAAAAGAACGTATAACTTTTTGCAGGGGATACCTTGGGTAGCTATAATATCTTTCTTCTTTACATCATAGACGGCATAATCCAATTTATCCAATAATGATAATTTGATGTTATGCGGTAAGTCCCGGAACAAAGGGATGTTGAACAATCGCTCCTTATCTTCTTCCTGCAATAGCTTTTTTTCCATAGTATATAAATCTCTCACAAAGGTAGGAATAATAAGTAGATATAGGCTGATTTTTAAAGATACTTTTGTGCATCGGTTTCATTAATCTGTATTTCTTTTCCTTCTATTCGTAAACAGCCCTCACCGGCCAGTTCGGATAAAGCCCGTGCCAGTGAAGGGCGTGCCACGCCGAGTATTTGCGCTACTTCCTGTTGATTGCGTATAGAGCCGTGAATGTGCAGGTAGTTCAATATCCGTGATTTAAGACTTTGTAAGGCAAATGCGTTCAGCTTTTGGGAAAGAAACAGAGTTCTGTCCGATACCAATCTTAGAAAATTGTGCATTACTATAGGATATTGATGTAGAAATTCTAAAAAAGCGCTTTGGCTTATGACAAGTATTTCACATTTTTCTATTGCTTCGATATTGACAGGGAAACGGTTTTCCGATGAAAATACGAATGCAGGGGCAAGCAGTTGCGGAGCTTTCAGCGTTTCGATAGTCAGTTGCTTGCCTTCCGCATTGACCATTTGTGTACGTACTTTGCCACTGCACAAGATAAACAAAGAACGGTATGTCTCTCCCTGCATAGCTATAAAGTCAGACGGTTTATACAGTCGGCGCGCGTGTTTGGGGGAGAGTATAAGGGATAATAATTCTTCTTCCGTGATTCCCCGGAAGGGCGGCATTCTCAGTAACGGGTATATTTCCATTCTCTTTTTGTTTTTTTGTGGTTTGGTGTAACATACGTGACACTTTACGTAAGTGCGAATCCTCATCTTTGCACAAAGATAGTGAAACACTTTCTTTATAAGAAACTAAACGACGGGGAAAGTGTTGACGGAAAGTAGGTATAAACTTCTAAATGAATAAGAAAATGGAAACGAACATGTTTTGTTATCAATGTCAGGAAACAGCCAAAGGAATAGGCTGTATGCTGAAAGGTGTGTGCGGAAAAGAAAGTCATACGGCACAAGCCATGGATTTGCTGCTGTTTGTAGTAAGAGGTGTTTCGGTGGTTACCGATGCTTTGCGTAAAGCCGGATGCCCCGTATCTGAAGAAGCCGATGTCTTTGTGGTAGATGCCCTGTTTTCTACAATTACAAATGCCAATTTCGATGATGAAAGTATCTTGCAGCGAATAGATAAGGGACTTGCTTTGCGTAATCGGTTAATGGATGAAGCCAAGCGTAACAATGTGTTTTTGCCGGAAGTGGATGAACTTGCCTGGCAGGGAACGCGTGCCGCTTATGCTGAAAAAGCGAAGTCGGTAGGTGTATTGCGTGAGCCTGACGAGGATCTTCGCTCTTTGAAAGAATTGCTGACATACGGCCTGAAAGGTATGGCGGCTTATTTGGAACATGCCATGCGTTTAGGGTTTAATGATGACGATATTCATGTCTTTATACAACGTGCATTGGCTACGATAGCCTGCCGTTCGCTTTCGGCAGATGAGTGGACGCAGTTGGTTCTCGAAGCAGGTAGCTTTGGAGTAAAGACTATGGCTTTGCTGGATGAGGCGAATACGGGAACTTATGGAAATCCTGAAATCACCAAAGTGAATATAGGTGTCAAGAGTCGTCCGGGTATCTTGATTAGCGGGCATGACTTGAAAGATTTGGAAGAACTGTTGAAACAAACGGACGGTACCGGAGTGGATGTATATACCCACAGTGAGATGTTGCCGGCGCATTATTACCCTGCCTTTAAGAAGTACTCTCACTTTGTAGGTAACTACGGTAATGCTTGGTGGAAACAACGTGAAGAGTTTACGGCTTTCAACGGTCCAATTCTGTTTACTACAAATTGTATTGTACCGCCATTGGCAAATGCTGTATACAAGGAAAGAATGTTCACTACTAACTCTACCGGATATCCGGGTTGTAAGCATATCAATAAGGATGCAACGGGTAAGAAAGACTTTTCCGAAATCATAGAGATAGCCAAGCATTGCCAGCCACCCACGGAAATTGAACACGGAGAGATTATCGGAGGCTTTGCTCATAATCAGGTTTTGCAACTGGCGGATAAGGTCGTGGATGCGGTAAAGAGCGGTGCGATTCGTCGCTTTATTGTAATGGCGGGGTGTGACGGACGTATGAAGAGCCGTGATTACTATACGGAATTTGCTAAATCATTGCCTCAGGATACTGTAATCCTTACGGCAGGTTGTGCCAAGTACCGCTATAATAAGCTCGGTTTGGGTGATATTAACGGTATTCCCCGCGTACTGGATGCAGGACAGTGCAATGACAGTTACTCTCTGGCCGTTATCGCTTTGAAGCTGAAAGAAGTGTTCCAACTTAATGACATCAATGAACTGCCTATTGTTTATAACATAGCTTGGTATGAGCAGAAAGCCGTAATCGTATTGTTGGCGCTGTTGAGCTTAGGAGTGAAAGAAATACATTTAGGTCCTACTTTGCCTGCATTCCTTTCTCCGAATGTGGCTAAAGTATTGGTGGATATGTTCCATATAGCAGGTATCGGTAGTGTAGAAGAGGACTTGAAGAAATTTGGCTTGGCTTCTTAAACAGGTAAGTTGATAGGAACTATTCCTGAAAAATAATCTAATCCGGCTAAGAGTCAGAGGCCATAGCTGCCTGATTCTTAACCGGATTGAGATAAAAAGTGAGATATATTTATATGTTAGTTATTTGTGCTTTCCATAGTTGCAGCGTTGTGTTGCTTGGACGGTGCTCCGAAGTAGCTTGGACGGTTGTTATCGGGATTCACCACTATTTTCTCCAACACAACTTCCGGATCAACCATATAGACTTTCAGTGTATGGAATCCGGGTTTGTCCACCTCTAATTCAACATCCAACCAGCGCATATTATCAAACACTTCATTTCTTAGATTCTTACCTTTCCCGCTTAAAGCTAAAGTACTTCTTTCCGGAAGTGGCTTCAATACTTTAGACAATGCAAGATTCTTTGGGTTGTACTCTCCAAATGTATCAACAAAGCCTTTTCGCGCGTCCAATACTACGGGCTTCTTTCCGTCTATACCTATCGCTATGCGGAGACCGCGTGCCGGATTTACATCCTGTGTAGGCAAAATTCCCAAAGCGATTGTGGTTTTTCCTGCTGAAGGCAGATATACTTTGTATTCCAGCCGGGCGGCACTCTTGTGTGCCAGAGTACTTGATGCTGTTGCCGGTACTATTCCCATATTGCCTTTTTCCCTGCCTAAATCCGGAATAAAGCTCCACTTAGCTTGTCTGCCCGGAATATTGGCATTATAAGCGTATGCCGGTATGGAGAATTCCGAGTCGGACAATGTACCAAAGAAAGCTTCTTTACTGTCGGGGACCGTTCCGTTGACAATAGGTACTTTTACTTCTGCCTTATGTTTTCCACAAACTATTTCTACCACTCCTTCTGTTGTGCCTTGTGGTGCTTTGGACCAATCGATAGAGATATTCATACGATTTTCTTTGGCTACTTTGCCTTTTGTATTATCTACTTTTATCCATGGTTGAGAGGTAAGGACTGTATATTCAAATTCTCCTACTCCCCGGTTGAAAACCTCTACATAATATGTCTGATTGTTCAGAGCATCAAATACCGGTAATGAAAGGTGTTCAGTCATTAGTGGCCAAGCTGCTTCACTTCCCTCTACCGCGATTCCCGGAGTTGGTATCCCAAGTGGATTGATTATTGATAACTCCGGCAATTCATTGTTTTCGGGCATATACCATTTCGTATAGCCGATATGTTTGTCTGACATCATGTGTTTCCATTTTCCATCGGCTGTTTCATTGTTGTAACGATTGCTTAGATACCAGTCAAGATTGAATAGTTCTTTCGCGCGTGCGGCATAATCGTTGGCGCTGATGCGTCCTTGTTTCGCATACAAACGATTTTTTCCGACAGACAGATATATTTCAGCTACTCCGGCAGATGCTTTCACCGGGTAGAGTACCAGTTGATAATAGGCATCCTTAGCCTTAGGAGAGAGTTTATGTTCCAATTCTTCTGCTTTTGCTGTCAGCTCTTTCCAAGCAGCCAACATACGGTCAGCTTCATGATAGTTGACAACACTGAAGACATCGGGGAGTTGTACCTCGGCTTTGCGCAATAAATTATACTTGGTATATTTGGATACGATATCGGCTATATCTTTGGCATATTCAGTGCCAAAGATACTTTGTGCCCACTCTATCATATAATCACCTGTTTTCTCTGCCGATATAGCTTCCGGATTCCATGCGTAACGCATGATGAAATCGATGGGAAGCTCTTTAGGCTTGATATCACCCACATTGATGACCCACAGGTCGTCGATGCCTGATTGATAGGCTAAATGGAGTTGTTCGCGTAATTTGGGAACAGTGGTAGTGGTGACCCAACGGTCATTCCATGGTCCACCGTTCATGTCTATATGGTAGTAAAGTCCCATTCCTCCTTTACGTTTCTTTTCTTTGTCAGGGCCTGTACGCCGGATATATCCCCAATTGTTGTCACAGAAAAGTAACATCACATCATCGGGAACTGTAAAGCCTGCGTCATAATAGCGTTGTACTTCAGTAAAGATTGCCCACAATTGAGGTATTTCTGACGGCTCTTTACCATAGACTTCCTTCAATGTCTGACGTTGGCCTTCTATGACTTTTTTCAAAACTTGCATATTAGCTTCATCACCTTCTTCACTCATCGCAACGTCTCCGTCACCTCGCATTCCGATGGTTACCACATTCTCAAACTCTTTATTCCGTTCCATACCTTCACGGAAAAAGTTGTCTAACCGTTCTTTGTTTGTTTTATAATCCCAAGGACCAACTTCTCCTTTTCTTCGGGTGTATTCTTTGTGGGCACGCATCATTGGTTCGTGATGTGATGTTCCCATAACAATTCCATATTCGTCAGCAAGAACCGGGTTCATCGGATCATCCTCGTTGAATGCACTTGCCCACATGGCAGGCCAAAAGAAATTGGCTTTCAAACGCAACAGCAGTTCAAAAAGATGGACGTACATTTTGGAATTGACTCCGCCAAACTTTTCTGTAGCCCAGTTGCCAAACGAGGGCCACTCGTCGTTAATAAAAATACCCCGGTATTTTACTTTAGGTTCTCCTGATTCATAATACCCGGATTTTACATAGGCCGACTGGCGTTTCTGTATAGGAGCGTCTGCCCACCAATACCATGGTGAAACGCCTAATTGTTGTGACAGTTCATAGATACCATATATAGTACCTCGCTTATCACTTCCGGCAATGATCAAGCCCTGTCGGATACCGGGTTTAGGATTATCGACGGTTGTTATTATAAAGCTTTCCCATTTCCCTTTCAGATTCCGAGGCTTTATCTTGCCTGAAGTTACAAGCTCATCTATTACCTTACTCTTTCCTAAAGTTCCGATCATAATTTCATATTTCCCTAAAGGACCGTTAGCAGATGTGTTTATTTTTACATCAGTAACACGTTCGATATCCTTTTGCAAATCGCTGATAGCGCGGATTACCCCTTTGTAGTCATCTGCATCATAACGGATTATCGCACTTCTTTGCTGGGTGTCTACTACTGGAAAATCTTTGGTATCAGTAGCACAATCGTAGATAATGGGAGGGATAACATTCATTGTTTGTTGTGCATTGAGTGATGCAGCACATACAAACAAGAAAAATATTCCTTCAAAAAAAAGTTTTCTTTTCATAAGTAGTTTATCTGTCTCTTATACACATCTCCGAGCCCACG
>ERZ1027010.1061-NODE-1061-length-10504-cov-5.174945_pt1 | contig 10504 bp, 9 predicted proteins | sample MGYA00519448_ERZ1027010 | MGnify/ENA primary metagenome ERZ1027010 (study PRJEB26926, sample SAMN06164694) | human gut metagenome | biome: ENVO:00009003; feature: ENVO:2100002; material: ENVO:00002003 | host: Homo sapiens | place: USA | collected 2012 ... | reverse complement strand
CCCAACGACAGCCGCCGCATTCCGCCCACAGCAGAGAACCCGCTGGGCTGCGCCTACGAGGACGCCGCCGGTGTTACCGATACCGCCGCGCAGGTGCGCACCTTGCAGCGGCAGGGGGTGCGGGTGTCTGCCGTTTTTATGGGCGAGGACAGCAGCGCCGGTGCCGCCACGCAGATCTACGGCAAAAATATGGCGCGCATCCGCGGCATGGATCAGCTTGCCCGCGCTGCCGGGCGATTGATCCAGAACGAGATTCGGGAGCTTGGTGATTGAAAAATATAAAATGACCCCTGTGGGAGCAACTCCTGCCTTAGCCGGCATCTCCCGCAGGGGTCATTTTTCACAACCGATTATCATAAAGCACAACCATGCTTTGAACTTCTGTTTGCTCCATGCCATAAGCTTTTTCAAAATTTTGTCGTTTCGAAGAAACTTGCAGTTGTTTTTTCCTCAAAAGTATGCTATACTACGTTCAGAGAAGTTTTATACAGCCTGTCGGCCCGATCACCCGGCTGGCGCTTTTACAACGTTTCGCTGTTTGCTTTTATTGCAAGGCAAGAAATTAGTGCAACATTCAAACAGCATATTTGCGATATGCAATTCAACGTTGTTGCTGTTGCATTAAAAAGTTGAATTGCTATAGGAAGGAGATCAATCATGGACGCTTCCCGTTATTTTGACGCCATGCACAACGCCATGTCCACCCTGCACGCCGGTGCACAGTTGCTGCTTACCGTCCGTTTGCAGGATACCTGCGGCAACGATGCCTATCTTGAAGTAAAACAGCTGCCCGGGGAGCAAAGCGCCCTTGTGTGCTACTCCACCATGGGGCGGCGCTGCCTGAATTTCCAGCTGTTCCGCAAGGGCTGGCAGCTGTGCCACAATGCGGATGGGCAGCTGACCGGGCGTTTTCCGTCCAGCGCCGACAGCCTGCTGAGCCAGACCGACTTCCGCGCCTACTGCCGGGAGGATCGGCTGGATGCCGCCCGCACCCAGCGCCTTATAGAGGAGCTGGGGCAGCGTGCCGGTACAAATTATATCGGTGCCATCCCGCAGAATGCCCGCACCGGCGCACAGATCACAGTCGAAAGCCACCTCGGTCGCGGTGCACGCTGGAGTTACTGGAATCAGGACACATCCCCCTGCCTGCCGCTGGCCGCAATTCTGTACTGGCTGGCTGATTTTCTGGCCGGGAACGAGCGCCGCGCCCTGCAGTCTGACCCGCAGGCCGCTGCTCTGGCTGCGCAGTGGCTGGCAAGGGACACTGCTGTGTTCTTCTGCCCCTCCCCTGCCCTGACGGTATCCTCTGCGGCCAGCCATACTGCCCCGGCTGGACGGCGCACCCGCCCCGCCCCGGTGCCTGCCGCACGCAGCAAGAGCTGGCAGAGCGTTCTGGCTGCCATGGCTGCGGTATAAGCTGGCACCTTTTCAATCTGGTTTACATATAAAAGACGAGTGCATCGGCAAAACCGAGCACTCGTCTTTTTTTACAAAATAACAGCAAAAAAGCACCCCGCCAACCGTTTCCGGTCAGCGGGGTGCTTAGTGCTTATAGTTTACGGTTCAGCTTACACTGCACAGCACAGGGAGGAAATCACTCCTCGATGTAGCCGTACTGGAAGTACCAGTAGCCGTAGGGGCTGTGCCAGACGCCCTTCAGAGAAGAGCTCTGCAGCCAGAAGTCGTTGTAGTAAGCAACGGGGATGCAGCCCATATCCTCCATCAGGATGTCCTCAGCCTTATGCAGCTGCGCAAAGTGCTCGGCAGGATCAGCAACCTTGGAAGCCTCCATAGCAGCATCGAAGTCAGGGTTGGAGTACTTACCATCATTGTTGCCGTTGTCGGTGCAGAACATCTCGATCATGTTGGAAGGATCGTTGTAGTCCATGACCCAGCCGTTACGGGCAACATCGTACTCGCCGGCACGGCGAGCAGCGGTGAAGGCAGACCACTCCATCTTGCTGATGCTCAAAGTGATGCCCAGATCGCCCCAAGTCTGCTGCAGGTACTCTGCCAGAGGCACATGGTAGCCGGAATCGTTGGTGCTGTACTCGATGGTGGGGTAGCCCTCGCCATTGGGGTAGCCAGCCTCTTCCAGCAGCTTCTTAGCCTCGGCCATATTTGCCTCGTAGTCATCAGCAATGTAGGGAGAACCGCCGTTTGCGTTGTCGTAGAAGTAACCGTTCTCGTCCACGATGCCAGGGCCGACAATGTTGGAAGCAGCAGAGTAGGTGCCCTGCATGATGGTGTTGGCAACGTAGTCGCGGTCGATAGCCAGAGCCAGAGCCTTGCGGACCTTGGCATCCTTGAAGGCATCGCGCTGCAGGTTCATGCTGATGTAGTAGGTGCCCAGAATGGTGTCAACATAGAAGTCGCCGCCGTCCTCTGCCTTGGTCAGGCTGGGGATCTCGTCGGTGGGCACGTCCTTGATCAGGACAGCCTCGCCGCTGTTATAAGCAGCGAAGGAAGCGGAAGAGTCCTCCAGCAGCAGCAGGGTAATGCTGTCGGAAACGATCTTGGAGCTGTCCCAGCCGCCAACGTAGTTGGGGTTCTTGGTCAGGACGATACGCTCGGAGGGAGTCCACTCGGTGATCATGTAGGGGCCATTGGAGACGAAGGTCTCAGCGGAGGTGCACCATGCATCGCCGTTGGCCTCAACGGTAGCCTGCTGCACAGGGCTCATGGATGCGAATGCGGCCATCTTGTCGAAGTAGGAGCAGGGGTAGGACAGCACGATGGTCAGGGTCTTGCCGTCATCGCTTGCCTTAACGTTCAGAGCATCGGGGTTGGGCTCTGCAGTGGGGTTGCCGTCTGCATCGGGGAAGCCGGCAGCTGCGTCGTAGCCGTCGATCATGCCCAGGCAGGTCGCTGCATAGGGAGCAGCGGTAGCAGGATCAGCCATACGCTTGAAGCTGTACTCGAAGTCCTTAGCGGTCAGGTCGGTGCCATCGCTCCACTTCAGACCGTCACGCATGGTGAAGGTCCAGGTCAGGCCGTCCTCGCTTTCTTCCCAGCTCTCAGCCTGGCCACCAATAACTTCGTTGTTCTCATTGATGATCAGCAGGGGCTCGAAGATGGTGATGATGGTGTTGGCACCATCAACAGCGCTGTTCAAAGAGGGATCCAGAGTCTCGGGGTTGGGGCCGTACTGGACGGTGAAGCCAGCGGTGTTGACACTGCCGGTAGAAGAGCCAGCAGCGGAAGAAGCAGTGCCGGAGGTTGCGGTAGAACCGGACTTGCTGCCGCCACAGGCTGCCAGACCCAGAGCAGCGGCACCCACGCCTGCAACCTTGAGGAAATTACGACGAGAAATGCGTTTCATAATAATATCCTTCCCTTATATCAAATTTGAGTGTGCCAGGTTCCCCCAGCCGCCTCTATATTCGATCCGGTGCAAATGTACACCGGAGGAACACGAATGATTATAATGCGTTCTCATGCCGGTTACAAGTCCAAAACTTGGACTGTAACCATTTTGTGACAACATTTCAGCGCTAAGTTGAATTGTTTTCACCTTTCACTGGCGTGAAGTGTTCTCACTTCACGCGGTCAAGGTGATGGCAGGCTGCCCAGTGGCCGGTGGAGACTTCCTTGAACTCGGGCACCTCGTTGGCGCACTGCTCGTCTGCATAGGGGCAGCGGGTGCGGAAACGGCAGCCGGACGGCGGGTTCAGGGGGCTGGGCACATCGCCCTGCAGCACGATACGCTTGGACTGGCGGGCCGTAATGGGGTCTGCCACCGGAATTGCGGAGATCAGGCTGCGGGTGTAGGGGTGGATGCTGTGGGTGATCAGCTCGTAGCTGTCGGCCAGCTCCACCATCTTGCCCAGATACATGACGCCGATGCGGTTGGAGATGTGCTTGACAACGCTCAGGTCATGGGCGATGAACAGGTAGGTCAGACCCATCTCCTGCTGCAGATCCTCGAACATATTGACGACCTGTGCCTGAATGGAAACGTCCAGTGCGGAGACAGGCTCGTCACAAACGATGAACTCGGGGTTCACAGCCAGTGCACGGGCAATGCCCACGCGCTGACGCTGACCGCCGGAGAACTCGTGGCAGTAGCGGTTTGCGTGCTCGCTGTTCAGGCCAACGCGCTCCAGCAGGGCGATGATCTTATCGTGGCGGTCCTTCTCGTTCTCGGCCAGATGATGGATATCAATGCCCTCGCCCACGATGTCGCCAATGGTCATGCGGGGGTCCAGACTTGCGTAGGGATCCTGAAAAACGATCTGCATCCGACGGCGGTAGGGCAGCATATCCACTGCGATCTTGTTGTCCTTATCGAACAGCAGGTTGCCGTCATAGTAGATCTTGCCGCCGGTGGGCTCGTACAGGCGCAGCAGGGTGCGGCCGGTAGTGGTCTTGCCACAGCCGGACTCGCCCACCAGACCAAGGGTCTCGCCCTTGCGGATGGCAAAGCTTACGTCATCCACAGCCTGAACATACTTGCGGTTCTTGCCCACACCGCCGGCGGGGAAATACTGCTGCAGGTGCTGGACTTCAACCAGCGTCTTGTGTTCACTCATTCTGCCTTTTCCCCTTTCTCAAATTCAGCCTTCTGCTGCAGCCAGCAGTAGGTATAGTGGGTATCGCTGAGCTCGGTGCGCGGAGGCATCTTGCTCAGACAGATCTTCATGCAGTTCTTGCAGCGGGGCGCAAAGGGGCAGCCGGCCGGCGGATTCAGCAGGTCCACAGGGGTACCCTCGATGGGCACAAGGCGCTCGTGCTCTGCGGTGTTCAGCTTGGGGATGGAGTTGATCAGGCCCTTGGTGTACTCGTGGCCCGGCTGATAGAAGATCTCGTCGGTAGTGCCGTACTCCACGATGTGGCCGGCGTACATGACGGCGATCTTCTCGCACATGGAAGCCACGACACCCAGATCGTGGGTGATCATGATGATGCTCATGCCCAGCTTCTTGCGCAGATCCTGCATCAATTCAAGGATCTGTGCCTGAATGGTCACGTCCAGTGCGGTGGTGGGCTCGTCGGCGATCAGCAGCTTGGGCTCACAGGCCAGTGCAATGGCGATCATCACGCGCTGGCGCATACCGCCGGACAGCTCGTGGGGGTACTGCTTCAGGCGCTTTTCAGGCTCATTGATGCCGACCAGCTCCAGCAGTTCCTTGGCGCGTGCCCATGCATCGGCCTTATTCTTATCGGTGTGCAGGCGGATGACCTCCACGATCTGGTTGCCGATGGTGTACACCGGGTTCAGGCTGGTCATGGGGTCCTGGAAGATGATGGAGACCTCGTTGCCGCGGATCTTGCGGAAGTCCTTCTCCTTCATGTTCTCGATCTCGTGGCCGTTGAACCACACCTTACCGCCCACCAGCTTACCGGGGTAAGCGGTCAGGCCCATAACGGAGTAGGCGGTGACCGACTTACCGGAGCCGGACTCACCTACAACGCCCAGAACATCGCCCTGATTCATGGTAAAGGAAACGCCGTTCAGTGCCTTTACTTCGCCCGCGGGGGTGAAGAAAGAAAGGCGCTCATCTTTGATATCAAGAATTTTCTCGCTCATTTCTGTTCACCTCATCAATTCTTCAGCTTCGGGTCAAAGGCATCGCGCAGGCCATCGCCGAACAGGTTGAACACAAGGATCATCACGCTGATCATCAGTGCGGGGGCGATCAGCAGATGGGGATAGGTGTTCATGCCCTTAACAGCATCGGTAGCCAGAGAACCCAGAGAGGGCAGCGGAGCTGCAACACCCAGACCGATGAAGCTCAGGTAGCTCTCGGTGAAGATGGAGGCCGGGATCTGCAGGGTGGTGGTAACGATCAGAGTACCAATGCAGTTGGTAAGCAGATGCTTTTTGATGATACGGCCACTGGATGCGCCCAGTGCGCGGGCAGCGGTAACATACTCGCTCTCCTTCAGGATCAGGATCTGGCTGCGGACGATACGCGCCATGCCGACCCAGTACAGCAGAGCAAAGATGATGAAGATGGAGATCATGTTGGGGCCCAGCGTCTGCATCCACTTAAAGCCAGGCTGTGTGGACAGCTTGTCCAGCGGGTCCTTCAGGGCCATGCCCAGCAGGATGATCAGCAGAATATCGGGGATGGTGTACAGAATATCTGTAATACGCATCATGATATTGTCCACCCAGCCGCCGGCAAAGGCGGAAACTGCGCCGTAGGTAGCGCCGATGATCAGCACCAGCACAGAGGCGATCAGACCGACAGACAGGCTGACGCGGGTGCCCATCATGATACGCACCGCAAAGTCACGGCCCATACGGTCGGTGCCCAGAATGTGCGGGAACACCTTTTCGCCGGCATCGATGCGGGCCTGCTCAGCGGCAGAGTACTCGAACGGTGCCAGATTGTTGCTGCCCTTCACCTGCTCGGAGTAGCTGTAGGGCCACACGGCGGGCAGCAGGTAGGCAAAGATAGCAATGGCAATGATGAACACAAAGCTGACCATGGCGATCTTGTTTTTCTTCAGGCGGCGGATACCGTCCTTCCAGAAGTTGACGCTCTCGCGCATGACCACCAGACTCTGCTTTTCCTCATTGCTGGCGGGCAGAAAATCCTCCGCATTGAGCTGCAGGCTGAGCGGATTCTTTTTAATGTTTTCCATGAAAATCGCTCCTCTCTTACTTCAGCTTGATACGCGGGTCGATGATCTTGTACAGGATATCCACGATCACGTTTGCAATAATGACCATGCTGGACAGCAGAATGGTGGTGCCCATGATCATGGTGTAGTCACGGTTGGTGATGGCAGACACGAAGTCGCGGCCCAGACCGGGCACGGAGAAGATCTTTTCCACCACGAAGGAACCGGTCATCAGGCCGGCCAGCATGGGGCCAACGTAGGTGATGACAGGCAGAATGGCGTTGCGCAGTGCGTGCTTGAACAGGATCATGAACTGGGAAACGCCCTTTGCGCGTGCGGTGCGCATATAGTCCTGACCCATAACGTCCAGCAGGCTGGAGCGCATCAGACGGGTGATATAAGCCGAGGGATAGATGGCCAGTGCGGTGACCGGCATGATATAGGCGGCTGCGCTGTTCAGACCAACGGTGGGCAGCACCTTCATGTTCATACCAAACTGGTACAAAAGCAGCACGCTGGAAATAAAGCTGGGGATCGCGATGCCACAGGTTGCAAACACGATAATAACGTTATCCAGCCACTTACCGCGGTTGTAAGCGGAAATGCAGCCCAGCGGGATGCCCACGCACAGAGCCACAACCACTGCAATGCCTGCCAGGCGGCAGGACACCGGCAGCTTGCTGGCAATGATCTGGTTCACGGTACGGCCGCGCTGACGCAGGCTCAGACCCAGATCGCCGTGCAAAAGGCCCTTCATATAGTTGACGTACTGCACACCCAGCGGCTTATCCAGGCCATACTTTTCGGCCAGAGCCTGCTGAGCAGCGGCACTGATGGACTTTTCTGCCACGAACGGGCCACCGGGGACCAGCTTCATGACAAAAAAGGTAACCGTAGCCACAATGAAGATACTGAAGATACCCATTGCGACACGCTTGATGATGTACTTTGCCATCGTTTGATGCCACTCCAATCCTATCAATGAATTACTGTTTTTGCTCTCAGGCCGAGCCACACTTTCCCGCAGTCCGCCAGCCTCACACATAGCGGACGTCTGTCCTTGGCACGCGGACAGAAAAGCGAATAATAAAACGATGGCATCTTGCGGTTGCACAAACACCATCGTCCATACCCGAGAAACACTCTATCTATTATAAGGATAACCACGATTTTTGTCAATTTACATGAAAAGAATTCACTTCATTATAGCAAAGCATGAGTGAAATCTTATACTTTATACAAATTTCCTGTATATTTGTAGGTAAAAGTGCTACTTTTCCGACCTTTTGGGGGATTGTTCCGTTGGTGCGTACAATCCGCCCTCCCCTGTCGGCGTAAAAGGCAGCGTCTCTGCCGCAGAGTCATCCCTCCATGTCCTTGGCATTTTTCTCCATATTACAGCAAAAAGGCAAAACAAAGCCACCCGCAGCCCCTTTCCGGCACAGTCAGTGCCCGGGAGATGTGCTGCGGGTGGTCCGTGGTCGTTTTGCGGGTCAGGAGTACAGTTTTGCGGTCAGCCGGGAGTACATGGCGCTCTTCTGTGCCTTATAGGAGGCCATGGCCTGATCCGCCAATGCGGTGCTCTGGCCGTTGGCGGTCAGCACGGCGCGCATCTGGCTGACGATGCTCTCCACTTCCTTATCATAGGAGGCCTGCATCGCGTACAGTCTGCCGCTTCTGGCCAGCACGATGGATATCTTGCGCGCCTGTGTCTGCTGAGACTCCGGCAGCGATTTGAACTCTGCCTTTGCTCCGGCAATGCAGCTGTTCAGCTCTGCCTCGGCGCGTGCCTTGACGCTGTACAGCTGCCGCAGCAGTGCCTTGACCTCGGCCTCGTAGCCGGCCTCCTGTTTGCCGGAGGAGGACGCCGGTTTTTCTGTACCGGAATTGGCTGTACCGGCAGTCTCCTGCTTGCTGGAGGACGCTGTACTGCTGCTCTCCGTCCGGGAGGCAGATGCCGCCGGAGAAGTATCAGAATTCGCCGGGGAGGAAACCGCACCTGTCTCCTGCTGCGGAGCGCTGGCGGATGCCTCCTGTTCCCCGCTGCCGGACGCGGCGGCTTCATCTGCCAGTTCCTCCAGCGTGATCTCACCGCTGAGCAGCTTATCGATTTCATCATCCGTCAGGGTGACCTGTGTGCTGTCCGCCGGGGCATCCGGCAGGGTTTCAGGAATACCGGCTGCCATACTGTGGAGGTAGAACAGCACGCCAAGAACAGCTGCTGCCAGCAGAGCCACCAGCGCGCCCAGCACGATCAACACGATTTTCAGGACCTTATTTTTCTTCATACTAAAATCCGCTGCCCGGGCAGAGCAATTCTCTGCCCGGGCAGTTTTCTCCTTACTTTAGGATCAGACCCACATGCCCAAAAACTTTTTGGGCTGATGCAGGGTCACAGCGTCCAGTTCCTGATCGTGGAACAGTTCATCGCCGTTGCGCACGATGCGGGCAGCAGCTTCCCTGCCCCGCAGCTTTTCCAGCTGCTGCACACCCTGTGCCATGCGGGGCGGGCGCTTGTCCGGGGAATGGGTGTCGGTGGAGATAACATGAACCAATCCCCACTGGATGAACTTACACAACTTTTTGCAGAGCTTAGGCTCCAGCAGTGCTCCTGCGTTGATCTGCGCATAGGCACCGGCGGCTACCCAGTCGTACAGCAGGGTGGGATCCTCCAGCACATAGGGGTAGCGCTCGATATGCGCGATCAGCGGCACGATGCCCTGCTGCTGCAGATTGTACAGGGTCTGCCGGATAAAATGCGGCTTGTGTGTGGTGGGGAATTCCAGCAGCAGATAAGCGGTGTCCCCCATGCACAGCGCCCGGGTGTCCAGCTCGCACAGGCCGGGCGAGAAGAACACCTCCGCCCCCAGTTTGAAATCAAACTGCATGGGCTGCCCCTCCAGCGCTGCGGTCAGCTGTTCAAAGGCAGCCTGCCGCTTTACCGTAAAGGCTTCCACTGTGGTACGCTCGCTGTTGAAGTGGCTGGTGAACGCGATGTTGCGCACACCGTCCTCGTATTCCCTGCGCAGCAGCTCCAGCGAGACTGCTGTATCCTTTGCGCCGTCATCGATGCCGGGCAGAATGTGACAATGCAAATCCGTCATAGCAGTGTTTCCTTATTCAGCGGCGTTGGCCTTCTGGTTTTCGTAGGCATAGTTGTAATTGTAGGCATAGCTGTATGCGTAGCTAGAGCCCTTGAGTGCCTTCTTCATGTCGTAGCGGGTCAGCACGCTGCCCAGCACCCGGACACCGGCATCCTGCAGCTTTTTCACTGCGCCGCGCACCGCATCGGCGGGGGCGTAGTCAGAGCGCACCACGAACATTGCGCCGTCCACATAGCGGCCGATGACGGCTGCATCGGTGACCACGGACACCGGGGGTGCATCAAAGATGACAAAATCGAACTTTTCGCGCAGGGCATCCACCATGGCCTGCATCTGCGGCTGGCTCAGCATCTCGGAGGGGTTCGGCGGCGGGGTGCCTGCGGGCAGGAAGGTCAAGTTCATTTCCTTCAACTCGTGCAGTGCCTCGTCCAGCGTGCACTGGTTGGACAACACATTGGAAACGCCCTTTACGTTGTGGCCTGCCTTCAGGTAGCGGTGCAGCACCGGCTTGCGCAGGTCGCAGTCCACCAGAGCTACCTTTTTGCCGCTTTCGGCCATCGTCATCGCCAGATTGACCGCCACATTGCTCTTGGATTCCTCCGGCACGGTACTGGTGATGACCAGTGTGTGCACGTCCATGGAGCCTGCCATAAAATCCAGATTGGTGCGCAGAGACTTGTAGGCCTCCACATAGCCAAAGGGCATCTTTTTATCGGTGATCAGCTGCAGGGTGCGGTGCTCGCCATCAGTTTTGTTCTTTTTGTTAAACAGCTTCCACATCGTCTTACACCTCCGGGATCAGGCCCAGCACGGGCAGGCCGAGCTTC
>ERZ1027010.1057-NODE-1057-length-10525-cov-4.885387_pt1 | contig 10525 bp, 10 predicted proteins | sample MGYA00519448_ERZ1027010 | MGnify/ENA primary metagenome ERZ1027010 (study PRJEB26926, sample SAMN06164694) | human gut metagenome | biome: ENVO:00009003; feature: ENVO:2100002; material: ENVO:00002003 | host: Homo sapiens | place: USA | collected 2012 ... | reverse complement strand
GGCAGCGTCAGATGTGTATAAGAGACAGGGCATAATATGTGATATACTTACTTAAAGTAGAATATGGTAGGCTAAAGACTGAGTTCATCTCGGTCTTTAGCTTATATATAGGGCTTTTTACGGCTCTTGTCTGAAAGGAGGCTTTCAAAGTGCCGAAGGAAAAAGGCGGCAAGAAGAATCAGGCGGAAACGGTCGAGAGAATCACCGAGCAGAAGGTTCTGCCGATAATCGAGAGATACGGCTATGAACTGTGGGACGTTATCTTTGAAAAAGAGGGTGCCATGTGGTATCTGAAGGTGCTTTTCGACAAAGCGGACGGAGGAATAGACGACGCCGAATGCGAGGAAATAACAGAACCGCTGAACAAGGCTGTCGATACGCTGCCGTGCATTGACCTTGTGGACGTTTTCGAGGTAGGCTCGCCGGGGCTTGACAGACAGCTCAGAAAGCCTTTCCACTTTGTGAAGATGAAGGGCGAAAAGATAAAGGTGACCGTGCGTGACGAAAACGGAAAGACGGCGTATTATTCGGGCGTTCTCGGAGATTACGATGAAAATTCGGGCGAATTCACTGTACAGACAGAAGACGGCGAAATGAAGTTCAATGCCGCAAAGTGCAGAAGAATTGCCCTTGACGCATAAAAAATAATTAACGGAGGAATTATTAAAAATGGCTAACAGCAACACAACGGAGCTTTTTGAGGCTCTGACATTGCTTGCAAAGGAGAAGGGGATTGACCCCGCTGTGCTGATAGAGAAGATACAGACAGCACTTGTTATTGCTATCAAGAAGGAATATCCCAGAAGCGAGAATATCAAGTTTGATATTGATATTGCAAAGGGCAAGTTCGATGTGGCTATCCAGAAGGAAGTTGCCGCAGAGGTCGAGGACGATGCAAACCAGATCTCGATGGAGGAGGCAAAGACCCACACCCGCAGAAAGCTGGAATACGGCGATATTGTAGCAATAAAGCTGGATACACAGCATTTCGGCAGAATTGCCGCACAGACGGCAAAGCAGGTCATCAAGCAGGGCCTTAAGGAGATAGAGCGTGAACAGCTCGTTGCTCAGTGGGGCGGTCTTCAGGACGAGGCGGTAACTGTTACCGTACTCAAGACAGAGCCGAGAACAGGCAACGCTACCGTAAACCTCAACGGAAACGAAGTACCGCTGTTCAGAAGCGAGCAGATACCAGGCGAGGTACTCAAGCCCGGCGATATGGTCAAGGTTTATGTTTCCGGCGTTTCCGCAACAGACCACAGACCTATGCTCAAGATTTCAAGAGTGAACAAGGAGCTTGTAAAGCGTCTGTTTGAGAGCGAAGTACCCGAAATATATGACGGTACCGTTGAGATAAAGGCTATCAGCCGTGAGGCAGGCTCACGCTCAAAGGTTGCGGTTATAAGCAACAACCCCGATGTTGACGCACTCGGTGCGTGCATAGGCCCCGGCAGACAGCGTATCAGCAAGGTATGTGCCGAGCTTGGCGGAGAGAAGATGGACGTTGTATTCTACAGCGAAAAGCCTGAGGAATTCATCGCACAGGCGCTCAAGCCCAGCGATGTTATCAGAGTAGAGATACCTGACCCCGAGGTAAAGGCTTGTACGGCTATCGTTCCCGACAACCAGCTTTCACTTGCTATAGGCAACAAGGGTCAGAATGCGAAGCTCGCCGCAAAGCTCACAGGCTTCAAGATAGACATACGCCCCGAAAGCGGCTTCTATGAAGGAATAGAGAGCAAGCAGGAAAAGGCTGAGGAAGAAGCTCAGGCTGAGGAATAAAAACCCTTTACGAAAGGATGGATCGCTTTGGCAGTTAAAAAGATACCGATGAGAAAATGTGCGGGCTGTGAGGAAATGAAAGAGAAAAAACAGCTTGTAAGAGTTGTCCGTACTCCCGAGGGAGAGTTTGTACTCGACTTCACGGGTAAGAAATCCGGACGGGGAGTGTATGTCTGCAAGAGCCGCAGCTGTCTTGAGGCGGCACAGAAAAAACGCGGGCTTGAACGCTCTCTGAAATGTGCGGTACCGGAGGAGATATATCTTGAACTGCTGAAAAGCATCGGAGAAAGCGACGGTGAGTAACGGCAATGAATTTTTTAAGTACGCTCGGTCTTTGCAGAAAGTCCGGACGTCTGATACACGGGTTCGATCCTGTTTGCGAGGAGCTTAAAAACCCGAAATCGAAAATTGCGGGAGTTATTCTCGCAAGCGACGTATCGGAGAAAACACAGAAGGAAATGCGTTTTTTCTGCGATAAATACAGTGCCCTGCTGTCGCAGTGCGATTGTACGATGGACGAAATCAAGTCGGTCCTCGGAAAACGCACGGGAGTGCTTGCCGTTCTCGATGAAGGCTTATACGCAAGCCTTACGGGCGAGCATAAAGGGAAATAAGCGGTACACCCGATTTATATATACAATACTAAATCTGACATAAAAAAGGGGATCAGTGAATGGATAAAAAATATCGTGTAAACGAGTTGGCAAAGGATCTTAATATTCCTGTAAGTGAAATTACGGATGTGGTACAGGAGTATTTCGGAGTACAGAAGAAATCGCAGGCTTCGCTTTCTGAGGATGAGCTGTCTGTTGTTCTCGAAAAGTATTCTCAGAGCAACCAGGTGAAGAATTTCAATTCATATTTCGCTTCGGCAAGCAAGCCCAAGACGGAGAAGAAGGAAGAAAAGCCTGCAAAGAAGGCTGAGAAGAAGCCCGAATCCAATAAGGAAGCCGACAAGGCTGAAAAGGTACAGGCTAAGCCCGAAGCAAAGCCTGAAATAAAGACAGAAACAAAGTCTGAAGCAAAGCACGAAATAAAGACAGAAGCTAAGTCTGAAGCTAAGAGCGATAAGCCTGCAGACAAAAAGCCTATGGGCGACCGTAACGACAGAAAGCCCTACGGTGACAAGCAGCAGGGCGACAGAAAGCCTTACGGCGACAGACAGCAGGGCGACAGAAAGCCCTACGGTGACAGACAGCAGGGTGACAGAAAGCCCTACGGCGACAGACAGCAGGGCGACAGAAAGCCCTACGGCGACAAACAGCAGGGTGACAGAAAGCCTTACGGCGACAGAAGAAACGATACCAGAAATGACCGCAGGGATGCTAAGCCTGCACAGCAGACAGCTCCGGCACAGCCTGTTATCGACCTTGCAAATATCAAGACAAACGCACCTCCCACAAAGCACGTCAAGGGCGAGGCTGTACAGAGAGGCGAGCAGGTCACAAAGCACGTTGACACAAGAGGCAGTTATGTAAACCTTGATAAGTACAACGAGAAGTATGAAACCATAGCTTCGACCGAGAGCGGCAACAGACGTCAGAATGACGCTTATACAAAGAAGCAGAAGATAAGCCAGAAGTCGCAGAAGGGCAAGCAGCAGTTCAGCAAGAAGAAGGAAACAGAGGCTCAGAAGCTGAAGCGTCTTGAGCTTGAAAAGGCAAGAAAGAAACAGCTTGAGATACAGGTTCCCGATGAGATAGTCGTATCGGAGCTTGCGTCACGTCTTAAGGTCACAGCCGCAGACGTTATAAAGAAGCTGTTCAGCCTGGGCGTAATGGTTACTATCAACCAGTCGGTCGATTATGATACGGCTTGTATCGTAGCGGAAGAATTCGGTGCAAAGGTTACCAAGGAAGTTGTAGTTTCCATCGAAGAACGTCTGTTTGAAGAAGTAGAGGATACAGAGGAGAACTTACAGCCCCGTTCACCCGTTGTTGTTGTTATGGGACACGTTGACCACGGTAAGACATCGCTCCTCGACAGAATCAGACACGCTAACGTTACGTCCGGCGAAGCAGGCGGTATCACACAGCATATCGGCGCTTACAGGGTAAAGGCAGGCGGCAGGGATATTACATTCCTTGACACTCCCGGACACGAGGCGTTCACCGCTATGCGTGCAAGAGGTGCGCTGGCTACGGATATAGCGATACTCGTTGTTGCCGCAGACGACGGCATTATGCCTCAGACGGTAGAAGCGATAAATCACGCAAAGGCTGCAAACCTTTCGATAATAGTTGCGATAAACAAGATGGATAAGCCTACGGCAAATCCCGACAAGGTAAAGCAGGAGCTTACAGAGCACGGCCTTGTATGCGAAGAATGGGGCGGCGATGTAATCTGCGTTCCCGTATCGGCAAAGACAGGCGAGGGCATTGACGAGCTTCTCGAAATGGTAAACCTCACGGCAGATGTCCTTGAGCTTAAGGCTAACCCCGACAGACTTGCAAAGGGCGTTGTTATCGAGGCAAGAATCGACAAGGGCAGAGGTCCTATCGCAACCGTTCTTGTACAGTCGGGTACTCTCCATACAGGCGATACCATAATCGCAGGTACTGCTGTAGGCCGTGTGCGTGTAATGCGTGACGACAAGGGCAAAGCGGTAAAGGAAGCAGGTCCTTCTGTTCCCGTTGAGATAATGGGTCTTGCGGAAGTACCGAGCGCCGGTGATGATTTTGCGGCTGTTGAAGATGAAAAGCTCGCAAGAGAGCTTGTTGAAAAGAGAAAGTTTGACGCTAAGGAAGAACAGTTCAAGCTCTACAAGAAGGTCAGCCTTGATAATCTGTTCTCACAGATTGAGGAAGGCTCGATGAAGAAGCTGCCTATCATCGTAAAGGCGGATGTACAGGGTTCTGTCGAAGCTGTTTCACAGTCACTGTCAAAGCTGTCAAACGAGGAAGTAAAGGTAGAAGTAATTCACGGTGCGGTAGGTGCCGTAACAGAAAGCGACGTTATGCTTGCAAAGGCATCGGGCGCTATCATAGTAGGCTTTAACGTAAGACCTAACCCTGCGGCTGCAGACAATGCAAAGCGTGACGGTGTCGATATAAGACTCTACAGAGTAATATATGACGCAATAGAAGAAATCGAAACAGCCATGAAGGGTATGCTTGCGCCCAAGTACAGAGAAGTTGATACAGGACGTGTTGAGGTAAGACAGGTAATGAAGCTGTCGAGCGTCGGCGTGGTAGCAGGCTCTTATGTACTTGACGGTAAGGTACAGAGAAACGGCGAGGTAAGAGTTGTCCGTGACGGCATAATCGTTGCTGTTGACAAGATAGCAGGCTTACGTCGTTTCAAGGACGATGTGAAGGAAGTAGCCGCAGGCTACGAGTGCGGTATCACGCTTGAAAAGTTCACCGACATAAAGGACGGCGATATATTCGAGGCGTTTGTTACCGAGGAGTACAGAGATTAATGGCAAATTTCAATACAGCAAGACTTGCGGAGGATATAAAACGTGAAATCTCCACAGCTATGCGTGATATAAAGGACGGCGCTGTAGTAAAGGCGATGGTCGGTGTGTCACGCTGTGAGCTGACAAGCGATCTGTCCTACTGCAAGGTTTATATCACAACGCTTGAGGGCGGCGACACCACAAAAAATGTCGCCGAGCATCTCAAGAAGGCAGAGGGTTTCTTTAAAAGAAGAATCAACGAGCGTGTGAAGATGCGCAAGCTGCCTCAGCTGATATTCGTGCCGGATAATTCGATGGACTATTACGAGCATATCAGCGAGGTGATAAGCAAACTGCCGAAACCTGCCGAACCCGATGATAACGGCGATGACGAAAGGTAAACAATAATGATAACAGACGTTAAAAAAGCGGCAGAGCTACTGAAAAGCAACGATGATTTTCTGATATTGTCACACGCCAACCCCGACGGAGATACACTGGGCTGTGCTTACGGCCTTTGCGGTATGCTTCAGAAGATGGGCAAACGGGCAAAGGTTATGTGTGCGGACGAGATAGCGCCCCGTATGGAGTTTCTGCGTGATACGGTGATACAGCAGAGCTTTGAGGAAAAGACCATAGTGAGCGTTGACGTTGCCGACAGAAAACTGCTCGGCGACCTTGACGCAGTATACGGCGGCAGGATATTCCTTGCGATAGACCACCACGAGAGCAGACAGGAGTTTGCAAAATATACTCTTGTAGATCCAGAGGCGGCTGCGGCTTGCGAGCTTATTTTTCAGATAGCGGAGGAAATGAACGCACAGCTTGACGGTGAGATTGCGTCCTGCCTTTACACAGGACTTGCAACCGACACGGGCTGCTTCAAGTATTCCAACACGACAAGCAGAACGCACATAATAGCCGCTAAGCTGATGGCTTATGAGTTTGATGTTTCCGGCATCAATTACAAGCTGTTTGATATGAAGTCAAAGGGCAGGCTGGAGCTTGAACAGGCGATAACGCAGGGAATGGAATTCTTCTGTGACGACAGGGTAGCGGTAGTATGGCTGACAACGGAGCTTATGGATCGCTTTATGGGCAGAGTTGACAGCGAGGACTTCAACGGCCTTGCAAGCCTTCCCCGTCAGGTAGAGGGCGTAATTATCGGCGCTACAGTAAAGCAGAAGGGTCCTGCTACGTTCAAGATCTCTGTCAGAACGGCAGAGCCTATAAACGCAGGAAGCGTGTGCGCCCTGTTCGGCGGCGGCGGTCACGCCAGAGCCGCAGGCTGTACCATAGAGGGCAGTATAGAGTTTGTGAAAGCAAAGCTGCTGCCTGTATTTGAAAAGGCGCTGAAAGCAAATGAATGAAATAAACGGCGTAATCTGTATCAATAAGCCGCAGGATTTCACTTCGTTTGACGTTGTGGCGATAATGCGAAGGGCGGCAGGAACGAGAAAAATCGGTCACGGCGGTACGCTCGACCCTATGGCGACAGGCGTTTTGCCGATATATATCGGCAGAGCGGCAAAGACAGCCGACCTGAATCCTGTCAGCGACAAGAGATACCGTGCGACCTTCGGGCTCGGTGTGACTACCGATACCGAGGACGTATGGGGCAAGGTGCTGACTAAGAGCGAAAAGCCCGTTACGCCTGCGGAAATTACCGATGCGGTAAAGACTATGCAGGGCGATATAATGCAGATACCGCCGATGTATTCTGCGGTGAAGATAAACGGCAAACGGCTTTATGACCTTGCAAGGCAGGGCGTTGAGGTTGAACGTGCCGCTCGTCCGGTCACGGTATATTCGATAGAGCTGTCCGACTATGACGAGGAAAAGCGCACAGGTACGCTTGATATTTATTGCTCAAAAGGAACCTATATCCGCACTATCATAAGCGATATAGGAAAAAAGCTCGGCACAGGAGCGATAATGACCTCGCTTTGCCGCACGATGGCGGCAGGCTTTACGCTGTCGGACTGCCACGATATTGAAACGCTTCGTAATATGCCGCCTGAGGATACCGCAAGGCTGGTACTGCCGACAGAGCGTGTTTTCTCGTGCTATGACGAGATAACTCTGGACGGTACACAAAAGAAGCTGTTCATGAACGGCATGATACTTGACTGCGGAAGAATGGATATTTCATACCCGGAAGGCACCTGCCTGCGTCTTAAGCACGATGGTGATTTTTTAGGCGTGGCAAGGGTGAATGGGGAGAACGGGCTTAAAAGCGTGTACCTTAATATATTATCTTGATTTTCCCATTTAATGCGGGACACGGAGGTTTATTCTTGATTGACATTACCGAAAATATAATACCCATCCCGCCGACAGCAACGGCACTCGGCTTTTTTGACGGCTTGCATTTAGGTCATATGAAGGTCGTGGAGGAATGCTTCAGACACGGCGGGCTTTGCCCTGCAATGTTCACGTTTCACAGCAATACGGCATTGCCTAAAAGGGAAAAGATAGAGAACCTGCTCACAAACGATATGAAGCTGGAGAAGCTCGCAGAAGCCGGAGTACAATATATTTATTCTCCGGATTTCAATTCGGTGTGCGACTACACGGCAAGGGATTTCATCGAAAAGGTTCTCGTGAAGATAATGAACGCAAAGGTCGTTGTGTGCGGATTTGATTTCAGGCTCGGAGCAGGCGGAGGAAGCGACGCCGAAGAGCTTAAATGTATATGCCGTGAGTACGGCATAAAGGTCGTTATAATACCGCCGTTTAGTCTGGACGGATGTGTGGTACATTCAACGGCCATCAAAAATCTGATAAAATCGGGTGAAATAGCAAAGGCGAACAAACTGCTCGGATATGATTTTTCGATAGAGGGCAGAGTGATAGAGGGCAACCGCATAGGCAGAACCATAGGAAGCCCGACTATAAACCAGCGTTTCCCCGAAAGCATAGTTATGCCACGCTTTGGAGTATATAAGAGCGTGACATATCTTGACGGCAGGGTCATGCCGTCTGTTACAAACATAGGCGTAAAGCCTACTGTTGACTATAAGGACAGTCCTCTTGCGGAAACGCATATAATGGATTTTGACGGTGATCTTTACGGCAGGACACTGCGTGTTTCACTGCTTGATTTTATACGTCCCGAAAGACGTTTTGACAGCGTAGGCGAGCTTAAAGCTCAGCTTGACAAAGATAAAATCGCCGCCAAGCAATAAATACACTGTTTTATCACACAGGTTTCACCTGTGCAGGATAGAATATAACAGATGTGCGCAGGGCAGGTACGGCTATGTACCAATGTTCTGCCGGATACTTCGTTTTAAGGAGCAAAAAATGATAGAAGTAAAGAATCTGACTAAGCGTTACGGCTCTAAAACAGCAGTCAGCAATGTTTCCTTTACCGCAGAAGAAAGCGAGATACTTGGTTTTCTCGGTCCTAACGGTGCAGGAAAATCAACTACAATGAATATCCTTACGGGTTATCTTTCCTCAACGGAGGGCGAAGCAAAGATAAACGGTATAGATATTCTTGAAGAGCCTGTAAAAGCTAAGCAAATGATAGGCTACCTTCCCGAGCAGCCTCCGTTATATCTTGATATGACGGTAATGGAATACCTTAAGTTCGTATACGGGCTGAAAAAGTGCAAGCTGCCGATCAACTCGCATTTAAAGGAGATATGCAACCTTGTAAAGATAACCGATGTCAAGGATCGTGTTATCAAGAATCTTTCAAAGGGTTACAAACAGCGTGTGGGTCTTGCACAGGCGCTTGTGGGAAATCCGCCGGTGCTTATTCTTGACGAGCCTACGGTCGGACTTGACCCCAAGCAGATAATCGAGATAAGAGCGCTTATAAAGAAACTCGGCAAGAACCATACCGTAATACTTTCAAGCCACATACTCCCCGAGATACAGGCGGTATGCGACAAGATAGTTATCATCAACAGAGGTAAGGTCGTAGCAAACGACAGCGCAGACCATCTTGCAAAGAATATGTCCGCAGATCATAAGCTTGTGATACGCTGTGAGGGAAATCCCGCAGACGTGAAGAAGCTGCTTTCGGCTATTCCCGGTATGGACGAGGTGTTCGTCAACAGGGAGAATGTCGAGGAGGGCGTCAGCGAATACTTCTTAAACGCAAAGCCCGGTACGGACATTCGCCGTGAAGTTTCAAAGCGTCTTGCGTCAAGAAATTACACTCTGCTTATGATGAAGTCCAGTGAGCTTACTCTTGAAGAAGTGTTCCTCAAGATCACAACGGGCGATATATACGGTAATGTCGGCGACAGCGTTGATAAGCTGAAGCTGTCAAAGTAAGCGGAAAGGCGGAATAAAAATGTTTGCAATATTTAAAAGAGAACTGAAGGCATATTTCACATCGCCGCTCGGCTATGTGTTCCTTGCTATTTTTTACGCATTTTCGGGATTGTTCTTTTATATCTTCTCCCTGTCTGTAGGCTCGACCGATATATCAAGCGTATTACTGATGATGTTCATAGTGCTTATGGTTTTCGTGCCTCTGCTTACTATGCGACTGCTTTCTGAGGACAAGAAGCAGAAGACGGATCAGCTTATTCTGACTGCTCCCGTAAGCCTTTTGTCTATAGTAATGGGCAAGTTCCTTGCGGCTTATGCAATATTTGCGATAGGCGTTGCGGTTATGCCGGTGTACGGCTTTGTAATGTCGACCTTTGCGACGGTTTCGTGGCTCCCGATATGGGGTAACACCGTAGGTCTTTTACTTCTCGGCGGTATATTCGTTTCAATAGGTCTTTTCATATCATCGCTTACGGAAAACCAGATGATAGCGGCAATAGGCGGTTTCTTTATCAATCTTATGATACTGCTTATGAATACGCTGAAAAGCGCACTCCCCAACGGATTTTTACAGGACGTGCTTTCAAGCATCTCGGTATATTCGAGATACTCCGAGATAACAAACGGAATATTCAGCCTGTCAAGTCTGATATTCTTTGTGAGCGTTATCTTTATTTTCCTGTTCCTTACGGTAAGGGTACTTGAAAAACGCCGCTGGGCATAAGTGATGACTATGATAAAGGGATAAAGGAGAAAACGCATGAGTAAAATAAACGAAGCGGCTGAAGTGAAAGAAACAGCGGCTGAGAATAAAGCAGATACCGCTCCTGCAGTAAAGAACGACGGCAGGAACGGCAAACCCCGCAAGAATCCGTTCAGAAACAAGAAGTTCAAGTACGGCGGTCTGTCGGTACTGTTCACGGTCATATTTATAGTGGCGGTGGTTCTGGTAAACGTAATAATCACACTGCTCGGTGACAGATTCATGCCGACGGCGGATCTTACCGATTCGGGACTTTACAGCATCTGTCTCTTATACACATCTCCGAGCCC
>ERZ1027010.1055-NODE-1055-length-10528-cov-9.122887_pt1 | contig 10528 bp, 10 predicted proteins | sample MGYA00519448_ERZ1027010 | MGnify/ENA primary metagenome ERZ1027010 (study PRJEB26926, sample SAMN06164694) | human gut metagenome | biome: ENVO:00009003; feature: ENVO:2100002; material: ENVO:00002003 | host: Homo sapiens | place: USA | collected 2012 ... | reverse complement strand
TCAGCGACGCCATGATTGCCAATGCCGGGAGATTCAATCTGGAACATTGCAACAACATCACCAACTCTGCCGGACGGCGGGTGTGGGGATTTATGGGTGTGGAAGCTGTGGCAAGACCTCATATAAATGGGTTTTACGATGTTTCGTCATGTACGTACGTACCGGAGGAATGGCGGGATTGATTTTGCCAGTCATGCTCTGTACGTATGTACGCAGCATTTACCCCTGTTTTCTCCCATTATAGGAAACAACGGCTTTCAGAGACAACCTGTTTTCGGGTATTGAAAATCAATGGCAATGGAAACAGCAAAGTTTTTGACCGCAGGACGAAGCTATTTCACGAAATCGTGCTTCTCTGAACCGTGTACCCTGTTCACGGAACAATAGATGTTTTCATTTTTCCAGACCAAATCACACGAAACAGTAAAGCGGGATATGGTCATATATGGACAGGACATCACAAGCAAAATTCTGAACGGATTTCAGAGATTGCAGATTTTTCACTGTTCGGTGTATCTGCTCCGTTTTGGGGTGCAGAGATTGTACAGAACCACAAACAGAATTATGGAGGATTTTTCAATATGAATGTACGCAATGAAATCAAGGCACAGATCATCCGTGCTGGGATGACCATGCAGGAAGTTGTTGACCTGCTCTCGGACGAGTACGGATGGAGCGACAGCGTTTCCAACCTGTCCGCAAAATTACAGCGGGAAAGCATCCGATACAAGGAAGTATTGGAGCTTGCCGATGTGCTGGGATGCGACATTGTATGGCAGCAAAGACGGGAGAAGTGATGCCCCCGGCAACAGCCCCTCGCATCTTCCGTCCCCATAGGCACACCGCAGTGCTGCCTATGGATGGCAGTGAAAGACGCTGCCAACGTCTGCAAGAAACGTTCCGCAGAACAGCTTCATGCAGACGGGCTGACCATGGGAAAAGTTGCAGACATTTTGCCTTGGTCAGCAGAGGTCACCGCAGTGACCGCACACCCCCTCGGGAGAGCCCACGGCACTTTGCAGCCAGAATGGATGAAAGTGTTATAGTGGGTTATTACACTTCCGCAGAAGTGCATCCCCGCAGCCCCGCCCGTCTGCTACTCTCGAAAGAAAGGAAAAAACCTATGGCAAGAAACGATGGAATTGACCGTACCTTTGCCCGTAACCAGGACTTGCCCACCCTCGACGATGTGGCGAAAGTTCAGGAGCATAACGAGCGAGAAAAAGACAGCTACTCCAATCAAGATATTGATACCACCCAGACCCACCGCAATGTCCACTTCAAGAAACCTACCGACAGCTATGCCGCCATGTTCGATCAGATGATTGCAGATGGTGTTATCTCCACCCGTGGTCTGAAAGCCGATGCGGTGAAATATGGGGAGCTGCTGTTTGATGTAAACTCTGCCTACTTCCACAACCACGGCGGCTATGAATATGCCAAACAGTTCTATGCCGATGCCTACAAAGCCGCCGTGGAGATTGTGGGCGGCGAGCAGTATATCCTCTCCGCTGTGATGCACGCCGATGAGCGCAACCGGGCAATGTCCGAAGCCCTGGGCGAGGATGTGTATCACTACCACCTCCATGTGGTTTATATCCCGGTGGTGGAAAAGCAAATCCTGTGGTCGAAGCGGTGCAAGGATGAATTCCTCCGGGGAACGGTAAAAGAAACGATCACACAGGTCAGCCGCAGTAAGAAATGGGAATCCAAACCCGTTCTCAATGAAGATGGCAATCCGATGTTGAACGCAAAAGGGAAAAAGATTTTGAAGTCGTCCTACAGTGTGTTGCAGGATGACTTTTTTCATTTCATGCGAAATGCCGGATATACCGATGTGGAGCGTGGAGAGCGTGGCAGTACCGAGGAACATCTGACGGTGACACAGTTCAAGTTACAGGCCGAACAGCACCGCCTGGAAACTGTGACCGGACAGGTGGAACAGGCCGAGCAGAGTTTGGCGGATGCCAAGGCTGCTACGGAGAAGCAGAAAAAGAAACTGGAAGCTCTGCAAAAGGAAACCAAGGCAGCAAAGACCATTGCGCTGACGGTGCAGGATATTGAGGAAATGGGCAAGAAAAATGCCCTCACCGGAAATGTCTCGCTCACGCCGGATCAGTGCGATACACTCAAACGCTATGCGGTCAACGGCATTATTGCCAATGCTGACAATAAGCGTTTGAAAGAGAAACTGGCTTCTGCTGAAAAAACAATTTCCATCTGGAAACAGCGGTATGAAGCAGTAAACGAAAAATATATGGAACTGAAACAGAAAGCCCAGCCTTTCTTGGATGCGATAGAGATTGCGTCTGAAAGGGTTTGGGCTTTTGTTCATGCCATTCTCGCCAGAGGAAAGGAAACACAGGAACATAAGCACCCTGCCCGTAAGCGTAGGCAGGATATGGAAATTTAAGAAAGGAACTATTTGCCTATGAATAAAACCGTAGAGGAAATTAACAAGATGATTATGGAAGATGCCCCGATGGAAGAAATCAATGATGCCATCGGCTATATTGATATTTACTCCTGCTTCGACCCGATTTTTGAGCCGCCCATTGATTTTTTGGAAGAATGCCGCAAGCATTGGGAAACAGCGCAGTCTTCTTTCCGCAAAACCATTGAGCGTAAGATCGGGAACACATGGTATGTGATTGAAACAGAATGTGACGGGAATGAGCCGCTTGCCGACAAGGTAAAACGGCTCATTTTTTCTGACAAGGGGGTGATTTGTTAATGACTGCGACACAAAAGCATGATATAATTCCAGTATGCACAACGGTACTGTCGGCTGACCAACAACCGAAGGAGGATATTATGTTGGATCAGCAGAAAATTACCATTCTCTACTGTCGTTTGAGCAATGAGGATGCCCAAGATGGAGAGAGTAACAGTATCGCAAATCAGCGAGAGTATTTAACCCGATATGCCCGTGACCACGGGTATACAAACCTGAAAATTCTGGTGGATGACGGTTATACGGGGACGAACTTCAATCGTCCCGGTGTGCAGGAGGGCTTTGAGCTTGTCAAGCAGGGGCTTGTAGGCTGCTGGCTGGTCAAAGACCTCAGCCGATTTGGTCGTGACTATCTGACTGTTGGACAATATACGGATATTATCTTTCCGAGCTACGATGTCCGCTTTATCGCCGTAAATGACGGTGTGGACAGCAACCGGGGAGACAGCGAGGGCTTCGCCGCAATCCGTAATCTGTTCAACGAGTGGTATCCCCGTGATACCAGCAAGAAAGTCCGTGTCAGTTTGCGGCAGAGAGGAACCAGTGGGAAGCACATGGGCAAACCGCCCTACGGATACCGCTGTGACCCGGAGGACAAGGATCACTGGATTCTGGATGAAGAAGCGGCTCCGGTAGTCAAGCTCATCTTCGACCTTTGCATTGACGGCAAAGGCCCGGAGCAGATTGCAAGGATTCTGGAAGAAAAGCAGATTCTGACCGCAAAAGCTCTGTATGCCAAGCGAAAGAAAAAGCCGATGCCGGAAAGACCGTACCACTGGAGCAACCAGTCCATTGTAGGGATTTTGGAACGGCAGGAGTACACAGGCTGTACCTGCAACTTCAAGACTTATTCCAAGTCCTACAAGCTGAAAAAGCGGATTCCCAATGAGCCGGAGAATATGTTTTATCTGCCGGACACACAGGAAGCGATTGTATCTCAGGCACAGTTTGACAGGGTGCAGGAACTGAGGAAAAACAAACGCCGCCCCGCAAAAGCGGAACGGCAGGGATTGTTCTCAGGGCTTCTGTTTTGTGCCGATTGCGGCGGCAAGCTCCACTTTGCCACAAGCAAAAGCTTTGAGGGCAAGCAGGATCACTACGTCTGCAACAACTACAAGAGCAACCGTGGTACTTGTACTGCCCACTATATCCGGGAAGATGTGCTTCGTGAAATCGTTCTGGAACGCATCCGGGCAGTCAATGAGTATATCCGAAGCGATGTGGACGGTTTTCAGGAGGAATGGCTGCAATGCCGCAGGACTGACCAGGAGCGCAGCATCCGGGATGACAAAAAGAAGCTGGAACAGGCAAAGAAACGCCTTGCCGATCTGGATGTCATCATCTCCCGGCTGTACGAGGACTATGTTCTTGGAAATCTCAATCAGGACAGATACAGAAAGATGTCTGCGGACTATGAAGCCGAACAGGAACGGTTAAAGCTCGAAATTGAAGTTATCGAAGAATGGGTGGAACAGCGGGAAGAAATGAATGACGGTCTGGATGCCTTTATCGCCTTGACACAGAAATATGTGGATGTGGAGGAACTGACACAGACCATCGTGAACGAGTATATCAAGAAGATCGTTGTCTATGCCCCGGACAAGTCCAGCGGCAAGCGCAAGCAGAAAGTGAAGATTTTTTTCAACTTTGTGGACGATGTGGATATTCCCGTTATTTCCGAGCCTATTGTCACACAAACAACCTATGAACGCAGAAAAACGGCGTGACCTTCGGGTCACACCGTTCTCTGCGACAAAATAGTTACTTGTCACTATTAAGCCTTGCTTTTTATTATTTTTTTAATTTTAGAGCCTCTTCTAAACAAAAACAGCTGACACCAATGCCGATGTCAGCCATAAAAATCTATTTGATTTTAAATTTCAAAAGCGGCGCTTACCTTTTTGAATTCTCTTTTTCTGATGATGAAGTAGGCAATCAAAACGGATGTGCCTGTGATAATCCATGAAACGGGGTAAACCATAAGTAGCATATCATAGGTGTGGAATGCCTTGAATACCGTGAAGAGCCAGATGATTCTGAACACAACAGAACCGAAGATTGTGAGGATTGCAGGGAGGAGTGAATGTCCGATTCCTCTGAGCGCACCGCCGCTGATTTCGTATGAACCTGTCATAAGCTCAAGGAGCATAACAATCGCCATTCTGATGATTGCGTACTTGATAACGGTGGGGTCGGTTGTGAAGAAGGTGATGAAAAATCCGCTTCCGAGCATGAATATAACGCTCACACAGCCTGTGAAAATACAGCTGAAAAGCATACAAAGTCTAAACACCTTTTTGCATCTGTCAAATTGAAGTGCGCCGTAGTTCTGACTTGTGAATGTAACGGCTGCCTGGCTGAACGCACTTACTATATAGTATGTAATGTACTCAAAGTTGAGTTCGGCCGATGAGCCTGCAACCGCCTGTGAACCGAAGCCGTTTATGGCTGTCTGAATGAATACATTTGAAATTGAGAAAACCATACCCTGAATACCTGCAGGAGCACCGATTTTCAAAATCATAATGAGATGTTCTTTCTTGAATGAAAGTTTTTTTGGATTGACTCTGATTGACTCGTCTTCGTTTCTGATGAGGAACATCATAACAAGTCCGGCGCTTATGCCGTCGGCAATTACTGTTGCAATGCCGACTCCTGCAACGCTCATATCGCAGACGATTACAAAGAAGAGGTTCAAAAGAACATTTACAATACCTGAAATTACAAGACAGTAGAGCGGACGGCTTGTGTCGCCGACACTTCTCAAAATTGCCGAACCAAAGTTGTAGAGCATTACAAACGGCATGCCCATAAAGTAAATTCTCAGGTATGTTGCCGCAAGGTCAATTACATCATCCGGTGTGTTCATCAGCCTTAACAGCGGTGCTGCAATAACCTGACCGAGTATCAGAAGAAGAAATCCGCATATAAGTGAAAGTGTTATTACCGTGTGAACAGCTTCCGGAACCTTTTTACGGTCATTTTGACCGATATATCGTGCAATCAAAACATTTGCGCCGACCGAAAGTCCCGTGAATAACAGCACAAGCATATTGATGAGCGGAGCGTTGCTTCCGACTGCGGCAAGTGCCTGACTGCTTGAAAATCTGCCGACCACCGCAACATCGGTTGAGTTGAAAAGCTGTTGAAGAATACTGGATCCTGCAAGCGGAAGTGTGAAAAGAAGAATTTTTTTCCCGAGCGGACCTTCCAGCATATTTATCTGGTGTGAGCGCCGTCGCTTTTCTTTTACAGTATTCTGACCTTTGTTTCTTTTAAACAGACTTGCAAACGCAAGTGAGGGCATTTTTTTGACTTTCCCCATTAATTTCTAACCTCTTCAATCACATAATCTTTGTAAACAATACCATTCTTTTCCATTTTACACAATTATTGTAATCCTGTTGCCTGAAATAAACAAGCAAAATACCTTATAAACATAAAGTTTACTTTGCTCACAATTTTAGTTACAATAACTACCTTGTCAAAATTATTCTTTTTATGCCTTTATAATATGGTAAAAACTGCTTTTCTGCATATTTTCAGACCGATTTTTCTCAATAAGCAAGGCTTTGAATTTGTATGCAATTTGTGCCTCTTCAACAAAAGTAAAATTGCTGTCTTGTATGATACAAGCTTAATATAATATATGTTTAAAGGGATAAGCGAAAAGGAGTGAATGTTATGAAGAAAAAGATTACTGTAATTGTGGTTGCAGTTGTTTTATGCGTTGCCGCCGCAGTATTTGCCGTGCCGAAAATCAGTTTCTATGCGTGTGAGCCTACCGTGTATTTTGATGTTGAGGACTGTGACAAGGTTGACGCTAAGATGTTTGCCGAAGATGCCGAAACCGTGAAGAAAATGTTTGAGGGCAAATCCGCATATTTTGATTCACCGTCTTGCGGTTTTTCCGAAAAGGCATCAATAAGAATAGGCTGTAATACATATATGCCTGCGTGTGACGGTGATGAAATTGTTAAGCACGGATTTATGTATTTTAGTCTTTCAAAAAGCGAAAATAACGAACTTCGCAAGATTATGAAAAAGTACGGAGCAGATATTAGAAAAGCCATCTAATACCGTTGACAGACGCATTTCCGTGTGTTAAACTTTTCTCGAAAAATATACGGAGGTGTTTTTATGAAAAACTACAACTGGGCAACACTCGGTTGCGGAGTTATCGCAAATGAGCTTGCAACCGCACTCAAAAGCAGAGGACAGAAACTTTATTCCGTTGCAAACCGTACCCATGAAAAGGCGGTTGCATTTGCCGAAAAGTACGGTATTGAAAAGGTTTACAACGATATTGACGAGCTGTTTAAAGACGAAAATGTTGACATAATTTACATTTCCACACCGCACAACACGCATATAAAATATCTTCGCAAGGCTCTTGCGGCAGGAAAGCATGTTTTGTGCGAAAAGTCGATAACGCTTAATTCAGATGAACTTGACGAGGCAATCTCTCTTGCAGAGAAAAACCATGTTGTGCTTGCAGAGGCAATGACAATTTTCCATATGCCGATTTACAAGGCACTTCTTGAAAAGGTAAATTCAGGTGACCTTGGCGAGCTTAGGCTTATTCAGATGAATTTCGGCAGTTACAAAGAGTACAATATGAACAACCGATTTTTCAACCGCAACCTTGCAGGCGGTGCAATGCTTGACATCGGCGTGTATGCACTTTCGTTTGTTCGTATGTTTATGAGCTCATGCCCAAACGATGTGTTGTCGCAGGTTAAATATGCCGAAACAGGCGTTGACGAACAAGCGAGTATTCTTTTAAAGAATAAAGAGGAGGAAATGGCAACTGTCATTCTTTCGCTTCACGCAAAACAGCCAAAGCGTGGCACAATCTCGTTTGACAAGGGTTATGTTGAAATCTTTGAATATCCCAGAGGCATGGAGGCAAAGATTACATACACGGCTGACGGCCATTGTGAAACAATCTCGGCAGGTCATACAAAGGACGCTTTGCTTTATGAGGTTGAAGATATGGAAAAGGCGATAGAGGGCGACACGGCTCTTATGCACCTTGACTACACAAAGGATGTTATGAAAATCATGACCGACATCCGCAAAAGCTGGGGCATGAAATATCCCGAAGAAGAGTAAGTTTTTTGAATTTAATTTGATACTAAACACAAAACTCCACCGTGAAATGCGGTGGAGTTTCCTTTATATATTTGATTAAATCAGAATTAGTAGTTTTCTGCGTGGATTTCAAAATAGCTCTGTGGGTGGTTGCAGACGGGGCAAACCTCGGGAGCTTCTTTGCCTACAACAATGTGACCGCAGTTACGGCATTCCCAAACCTTGATTTCGCTCCTTTTGAAAACTTCTGCAGTTTCAACATTGCGGAGTAATGCACGGTATCTTTCTTCGTGGTGCTTTTCGATTGCGGCAACAAGGCGGAACTTGTGTGCAAGCTCTGTAAAGCCTTCTTCCTCGGCAGTTTTAGCGAAATCTTCGTACATATCTGTCCACTCGTAGTTTTCGCCCTCGGCAGCGGCAAGAAGATTTTCGGCTGTGTCGCCGATTCCGTTAAGCTCCTTGAACCACATTTTTGCGTGTTCTTTCTCGTTGTCTGCCGTTTTTAAGAAAAGGTCTGCAATCTGCTCAAAGCCCTGCTTTTTGGCAACAGACGCAAAATATGTGTATTTGTTACGAGCCTGTGATTCGCCTGCAAAAGCAGCCTCAAGGTTCTTTTCTGTCTGTGTTCCCGAATACTTTGTTGTTTTAGCCATAATATTTCCTCCGTTAAATTAATTTTTGAAATTTAAAAATACACAATACGCCTTTGTGTATTTTATTTTTGAATAAAATAATAATCATTATTGATTTAATACTACTATACCTTTTTTATATAGATTTGTCAATAGATTTACGCAAAAAAATATTTCTTTTTTAGGATAGGCATATTTCATTTGAAAATACCTATCCGTTATTTTATGCCTGTTTTTTCGATTTTATTACTATTTTTGCGAAAAATATTGCTTGTGTATTGTTGCAATTTGCTAAAGTGCTGGATGTGTGAAAATTTTACCTTGACTTTTCACCCTGTACAGTATAAAATAGTTCTCAAAGAAACGCATAGTAAATTGATAGGAATTATAGGTTAAACAAAATAACCTCAAAAATCCAAAAGGTGACGCTTATGAAAAACATTTACAATCTGAAGAAAATACGAATGTGTACCTCATTTGGAGGCAAGCCGTACTGTCGTATGTAATTGCCTGTCAGAATCTAAAATCAAATTAATTTAAAGTGAGGTAATCAAAATGAAAAATTTAAGAACAAAAGTATTATCGGCAGTATTGGCAGTTTCAGTATTGGGTGCGTCAGCGGTTGCCTTTACAGGATGCGGTAATAAAGATACAACAAACGATTCAAAAGTTACATTAACAAATGTTTCGTATGACCCTACACGAGAGCTTTATGAATCATATAACAAAATCTTTGCAAAGCATTGGAAAGAAGAAACAGGACAGGATGTTGAAGTTACCCAGTCACACGGCGGTTCGGGTAAACAGGCTCTTGAGGTTGCAAACGGTCTTGAGGCGGATGTTGTAACACTCGCACTTGAATACGATGTAAACGCAATTCGTGACGCAGGTCTGATTGAGGACGGTTGGGTAAATGAGTTTGACAATGACTCTTCACCATACACTTCAACAATTGTATTCCTTGTTCGCAAAGGTAATCCGAAAAATATCAAGGATTGGGACGATGTTGCAAAAGACGGTGTGGGTGTTATCACTCCAAACCCGAAAACTTCGGGCGGTGCAAGATGGAACTACCTTGCCGCTTGGGCATATGCAGACAAGAAATATAACGGTGATGAGGCAAAAATCGAAGATTTCATTAAAAAGCTTTATCAAAATGTGCTTGTGCTTGACTCAGGCGCAAGAGGTGCAACAACTTCATTTGCAGAAAACGGACAGGGCGATGTTCTTCTTGCTTGGGAGAATGAGGCATATCTTTCAATCAAGGACAATCCCGACGAGTACGAAATCGTAACTCCGAGCGTCAGCATTCTTGCACAGCCGTCTGTTGCTGTTGTTGATGAAGTGGTTGACCAAAGAGGCACTCGAAAGGTTGCAACAGAGTATTTAAGTTATCTTTACAGCGATGATGCTCAGCGTATTGCAGGCGATAACTATTACCGCCCTTATAATAAGGAAATTTTGAAGGAATACTCCGATGTGTTCGACCTCAACATAAACCTTGTAACAATCAACGATTTCGGCGGTTGGGACGAGGCTCAGAGAAAGCACTTTGCAGACGGCGGCATCTTCGATAAGATTTATGAGAAAAAATAAAACCAATTAAATAATGATATCAGGCAGTTTATAGGCAATCCTGTCTGATGTCGGATGATATTTTACAGGGGAAACAGGTGTGATGATGGTTCAGGCAAAAAAGTCAAAAAAAGCAAAAAGAGTAATCCCGGGCTTCGGTCTTTCTTTGGGTGTAACAATTACATTATTAAGCCTTGTTGTGCTGATTCCTCTTGCCGCTCTCGTTATTTATACGGCACAGATGAGCCCCTCTGAATTTTGGGAGGCAATCACCCGTGAAAGAGTGCTTGCAAGCTACAAGGTTAGTTTTATAACCGCATTTATTGCATCTCTCATCAATGCCATTATGGGTGTAATTCTTGCGTGGGTGCTTGTTCGTTACAAATTCCCGGGCAAAAGAATTCTTGACGGTATGATTGAACTTCCGTTTGCACTTCCGACAGCGGTTGCCCTGTCTCTTATACACATCTGACGCTGCCGACGAAGGCTTAGG
>ERZ1027010.1032-NODE-1032-length-10655-cov-5.591321_pt1 | contig 10655 bp, 10 predicted proteins | sample MGYA00519448_ERZ1027010 | MGnify/ENA primary metagenome ERZ1027010 (study PRJEB26926, sample SAMN06164694) | human gut metagenome | biome: ENVO:00009003; feature: ENVO:2100002; material: ENVO:00002003 | host: Homo sapiens | place: USA | collected 2012 ... | reverse complement strand
TAAAACTAATTTTTTGTTTGTAATACAAATAATAGCTAAATTAATTCAATAGGATTTTATAAGAAAGATTTTTTAGGATATTTCAGGGGATGTAATCTGTGAAGATTGCGTCCCTTTTTGTTTATTTTTCTGATAAAAAGGCAGACTCTCTTCAAATGCCCTTCTAAAAGCGTTTCCGGAGATTTACTAAAATTCGGGCGGAGATTTAGTAAATCTTCCCTCTCGTTTTAGTAAATCTCTGCGAGGGTTTTAGTAAATCATCCTTCGGATATTATAAAAGCTCGTCTCATTGTGTAGAAAGAGGAAAGCGTTATCTTTGTGCACAATTTATAAACAGGTGTATGTTTACAACGAAAAATTATGCTTATCATCTTATAGCCATTCTTACGGTGGGGATTTGGGGGTTGACGTTCATCTCTACGAAAGTATTGATAGGGTACGGGCTCTCTCCGCAGGAAATATTTGTGCTTCGTTTTCTGATGGCCTATCTGGGCATCTGGTTTATTTCTCCGCGCAAGCTGTTTGCCGATAATTGGCGGGATGAACTTTGGCTGTTGTTGGGTGGCGTTACGGGCGGTTCGTTCTACTTTCTGACGGAGAATACGGCGTTGGAAATCACGTTGGCCACCAATGTATCGTTCATAGTCTGTACGGCTCCGTTGCTCACCACCATTCTGTCTTTGCTGATTTATAAGAAGGAGAAGGCAACTGTGGGGTTGATAGGCGGTTCGTTGCTTGCTTTGGCGGGAGTGGCATTAGTGGTTTATAACGGTCATTTTGTGCTGAAGATTTCTCCGTTGGGCGATTTCCTTACGTTGCTTGCCGCTTTTTCTTGGGCGTTCTACAGTTTGATAATGAAGAAGCTTTTCGGGCGTTACCGTACCACCTTTATTACCCGTAAGGTATTCTTTTACGGTCTGCTGACTATACTTCCCGCATTCTTTTTTCGTCCTTGGCAGTTTCCGCTTCAGGGCTTCCTTCATCCGGCTGTGTGGACGAATCTTATCTTTCTCGGTATATTGGCTTCGCTCGTCTGCTTCGTGGTGTGGAACGTGGTATTGAAGCGGCTCGGTACGTTGCAGGCTTCCAATTATATCTATCTCAATCCGCTTTTCACGTTGATAGGTTCTGCCGTTCTTTTGGGTGAACAACTCACTGTGATGGGACTTGTAGGCGCATTACTGATATTATCGGGAGTGTATTGGGCAGGAAGGAAAGTGTAGTGAAGGTAGAAAGCTGATTGTTCGCTTTTGTGCGGACAGTTGTTCGGAAACGAACATATCTTTGTTTTTATTAATCGTTGATTTTCAGATATTTATTAGTTTGGCACAGCAATTGACTATATATAGTCGAAGGCGTTCAAGAAAAGAATCCTCAATAATTCAAACTAATAATAACAATAAAAACATAACGATTATGAAGACAAATGTAATTCTTAAAGCAGTGGTAATGGTAGCAGTAGTAATGGCAAGTGTACTTAACTTCTCTGCAAGCGCAATGAATCCTACGGATTATGTGAAAAACGAAGAAATGAGCGGCGAGCTGTTGACAGCCAAGACAATCTTCCGTAATGAAGGTGGTTATTTATTCCGTCACCTGCGTTATACCTACAGTTACGACAATGAAAACCGTGTAATCAGCAAGGAAGCTTCCAAATGGGACAATGTACAAGAAGCATGGGTTCCTTACTTCAAACTGAATATTGAATATACCGAGAATGAAGTTGCTTTGAACTATGCCCGTTGGAATTCCAAAGATCATGCTTACAATAATGATGTTGAAACTTGTGTCTACGAATTGAACAATAATGACGCCACTTTGATGTTGGCAAGCATGAAATAAGGCGTATGGGCATAAAAAAAGGAGTACCGCTGTACTCCAACCTTTGTTAACCTTAAATCTAATACTATGAAAAACACATTGCAAAGGTACGGACTTTTGGGAAATCTCCAAATAAAGCAAATAAAAAAGTGTGTTTTATAACATGAATTAGCAAAAATACTCACTTTGTTAAGGCTTGCTAAGGATTTAGACCACCTCCGTGTGTATTTTCTAAAAAAGGATTATCTTTGCCCTACTTATTAGTAAACTCTAAAGAAATACCGCTGTGAACGAAGATATTGTCCTTACCCCGATGATGAAACAGTTTCTTGATTTAAAGGCAAAACACCCCGATGCCGTCATGCTGTTTCGTTGCGGAGACTTCTATGAAACTTACTCCACCGATGCTATTGTAGCCGCTGAAATACTGGGCATTACTCTGACAAAACGTGCCAATGGAAAAGGGAAAACGATTGAAATGGCTGGTTTTCCTCATCATGCGCTCGATACATATCTGCCCAAGCTGATACGTGCGGGCAAGCGTGTAGCCATTTGCGACCAGTTGGAAGATCCGAAGCTCACCAAGAAACTGGTGAAACGCGGCATCACTGAATTGGTAACGCCGGGCGTATCCATTAACGACAATGTGCTGAACTACCGGGAAAACAACTTTCTTGCTGCCGTTCATTTCGGCAAGGGAGCTTGCGGGGTAGCATTCTTGGATATTTCTACGGGTGAGTTTCTGACAGCCGAAGGTCCTTTCGACTATGTGGACAAGCTGTTGAATAACTTTGCCCCGAAAGAAGTGCTTTTTGAGCGTGGCCGCCGGGGAATGTTTGAGGGTAACTTCGGCAGCAAGTTTTTTACCTTCGAACTGGAAGACTGGGTGTTTACGGAAACTACCGCACGCGAGAAGTTGCTGAAACATTTTGAAGTGAAGAATTTGAAGGGATTCGGCGTAGAACATCTCAAAAACGGGATTATTGCTTCGGGGGCTATCTTGCAGTACCTCATTATGACACAGCATACGCAGATAGGACATATCACCTCTTTGGCACGCATAGAAGAAGATAAGTATGTCCGTCTGGATAAGTTTACGGTGCGCAGTCTGGAGCTGATGGGCAGTATGAACGACGGCGGCAGCAGCTTATTGAACGTGATAGATAAAACAATCAGTCCGATGGGAGCCCGTCTGTTGAAGCGCTGGATGGTGTTCCCTCTGAAAGATGTGCAGCCCATTAATGAGCGACTGAACGTGGTAGAGTATTTCTTCCGTAAGCCCGACTTCAAAGAACTGATTGAAGAACAGTTGCATTTGATAGGCGACTTGGAACGTATTATCTCCAAAGTGGCCGTAGGGCGCGTTTCTCCTCGTGAGGTGGTTGCTTTAAAGGTAGCTTTGCAGGCAATCGAACCGATTAAGGAAGCCTGTATGGATGCTGATAATGCCAGCTTGAACCACATTGGCGAACAACTGAATATCTGCCGGTCCATCCGTGACCGTATCGACAAGGAAATCAATAATGACCCCCCGTTGCTCATTAATAAAGGCGGTGTGATAAAGCCCGGTGTGAATGCCGAGTTGGACGAATTGCGCCGGATAGCTTATTCCGGCAAGGACTATCTTTTGCAGGTGCAGCAGCGGGAAAGTGAACTGACGGGCATTCCCAGTTTGAAGATAGGGTATAACAATGTTTTCGGTTATTACATCGAAGTACGTAACGTGCACAAAGATAAAGTGCCGCAAGAGTGGATTCGCAAACAGACGCTGGTGAATGCCGAGCGTTACATTACGCAGGAATTGAAGGAGTATGAAGAGAAGATACTCGGTGCCGAGGACAAGATACTGGTGTTGGAAACACAGCTTTACACAGAGCTGGTGCAGTCTCTGAGCGAGTTTATTCCCGCCATTCAGATTGACGCAAACCAGATAGCCCGTCTGGACTGCTTGCTTTCCTTTGCCACCGCAGCCCGCGAAAATAATTATATCCGTCCCGTAATTTCCGACGATGAAGTGTTGGAAATACATCAGGGACGGCATCCGGTTATTGAGAAGCAGCTTCCGATAGGAGAGAAGTACATTGCCAACGATGTAATGCTGGACAGCAGCACGCAGCAGATAATCATTATCACCGGTCCCAATATGGCGGGTAAGTCTGCATTGCTTCGTCAGACTGCTTTGATTACGCTTATGGCGCAAATCGGCAGCTTTGTTCCGGCAGAAAGCGCGCATATCGGTTTGGTGGACAAGATATTTACCCGTGTGGGAGCCAGCGACAACATTTCCGTAGGCGAATCTACGTTTATGGTAGAGATGAACGAAGCGGCTGATATATTGAACAACCTTTCTTCCCGCAGTCTGGTGCTCTTTGATGAATTGGGACGCGGTACTTCTACTTATGACGGCATTTCCATTGCATGGGCTATTGTGGAGTATATCCACGAGCATCCGCGTGCCAAGGCGCGTACACTCTTTGCCACGCACTATCACGAACTGAATGAGATGGAAAAGTCCTTCAAGCGTATCAAGAATTATAATGTGTCGGTAAAGGAGGTTGATAACAAGGTTATTTTTCTGCGCAAATTGGAACGCGGCGGCAGTGAGCACTCCTTCGGTATTCACGTAGCCAAGATGGCCGGTATGCCTAAAAGTATTGTGAAACGCGCCGATGATATATTGAAGCAACTTGAGACGGATAACCGCCAACAAGGCATATCGGGCAAACCGATGGTCGAAGTGGGAGAAACACGCGGCGGTATGCAGCTCAGTTTCTTCCAGCTTGACGACCCGATATTATGCCAGATACGTGACGAAATACTGAATCTGGACGTGAACAACCTGACACCGCTCGAAGCGCTGAACAAGCTGAATGACATTAAACGGATAGTAAAAGGAAAGTAATTATCTTACTGCCGCTTTTTTGCCGTAGAAGAACATGAAGTAAATTCCGATGATTATGAACGGAACGCTGAGCCATTGGCCCATGTTCAGCGCCATTGTCTTTTCAAAATCCACTTGTTCTTCTTTCAGGAACTCAATGAAGAAGCGGAAGATAAATATTTCCGTCAGGCAAAGACCGAAGAAAAATCCGCGGTGATAGGGTAGGGAAGCTCCGGCTTGCACTGCGGTGGACTTTGCTTTTGTGGTGCTGAAGTCTGTTTCCAGCTTGCTTTCCTGCTTTTTCTGTCCGCGTTTATAAAGATAAACCATTCCTAAGAAGAAAATGAAGTAAGCAATTGCTTCGTATAGCTGTGCCGGATGGCGGGGCAGCATATCCACCCGTTCGAAGACGAATGCCCAGGGTACATCGGCGGGTTTGCCGACAATCTCGGAATTCATCAAGTTGGCAAGGCGGATGCAGCAGGCAGTGATGGGCGTAGCAACGGCTATCATGTCCAGCACGTCCATATAGTGCATTTTTGTCTTACGGCAGTACATCCAAAGGGCGATAATCAATCCTAACGTACCTCCGTGACTGGCAAGTCCTTCATAGCCTGTAAATTTCCAACCTCCGTCCGGCAGGAATTTTACAGGGAGTATCATCTCCCAAAAATGGTTCAGGTAATAATCCGGCTGATAGAACAGGCAATGCCCTAATCTCGCCCCTATCAGGATGCCGAAGAAACAATAGAAGAACAGCGGGTCGAATTTTTCATCGCTTATCTTGCGGTCGCGATATTGCTGGCGTACGATGAAATAGGCAAAGGCCAGTCCGATAATCCATAATAATCCATAGTATCGGATGGAGATACCGAAAAGGTTGAACAGTTCGGGATTAGGATTCCAGTTGATGGAGAGGAGAGTCGGCATATTCATAAGTAATTAAAATTAGTAAGTAAATGTTGGAATGGGAATGTGTCAAAACAAAAACTCGCTTACTGCTTGTTTCTTTTTAGGCACGGATTACACGGATTTCACAGATTTTCTTTATTCTTTTTCCGTGAAATCCGTGCCTAAAAGAAATGTTCAAGTGTATTTTGACACACCCACATTCGCTCTGAATGACAAAAGTAGCATAAAATAATCGAGTAAAGGTATAAAGTCAGCTGAATTTTTTGGCTACCATCTTGTATGTAGGGATGTCAACTCCTTGCTCTTGGGCTGCCGCAATCATGTCGAACAGCAATCCCTGCACTTCGCTTTGATGTCCGCGCGCCATGTCTTTTTGCATGGAAGCGGTACTTTCGGGCGCAAGTTTGTCTATTACCTTGAGATTGTACTCTACGATGTCTTCCTTGAACTCGATTCCCAGTTTCCGTCCCAATGCGGCGCTTTCTTGTGAGAGTCCGATAAAGGTGTCACGTACTTTGCCGGGCTTTTGTACTTCGCCCATAGGCACGTCGTAGTAGGCGCCGGTTACAGCCATGGCCGAAATGAAAGACCATTTTACGAAGGTGTCGCGGTTGATGTCGGGAGATATTTCTGCCTTGATGCCGCTTTCCTGCAAATCCTGTTGTATGGCTTCTAATGTTTCACGGGAAACAATGGTGTCTTTGTGCGCTCCGTAAACCAAACGGAATATCTTTCCCATCTGCGTGATTTCGCCTTTGCCGGAAACGAAACCTACGATGTAGATGCAGCCGTCCAGTACCGTAACGCCGGGAACCAACCGCTGTATGCGAGGTCCTGTGCCATAGACGTTTAGAATGGGGATTACTACCGTATTTTTATGTGCGGCACGTTTGATTAGTTCTGTAATGGAGTCTACGGAATAGCCTTTGACGCATACGAAGATAACGTCTGCTTTGTACCGGGCTGACTTCTCCGATAAGGAAGTATATTCTTCTGCCGTATAAGCGGGTATCTTCAATGCGTGTTCACCCTTTAAGTCGGAATGCAACCGCAAACCGTGCTCACGCATAGCGGCAAGGTGCTCGCCGCGGGCAATGCACGTAACGTCTTTCCCTGCCAATGCAAGGAAACCTGCAATACTTCCGCCTACGCCGCCTGTGCCGGCAATGAGATATCTCAGATTGTTATTTGCCATTTGTATAGTGTATTGGTGTGATCCGTGTCTTTATACGTTGAAGCGGAAGTGCATGATATCTCCGTCCTGCACCACATATTCTTTACCTTCCACACCCAGTTTTCCGGCTTCGCGCACGGCGGCTTCGCTGCCATATTTGATGTAGTCTTCGTACTTGATGACTTCTGCGCGGATAAAACCTTTCTCAAAGTCGGTGTGGATAACGCCGGCGCATTGCGGGGCTTTCCAACCTTTGCGATAGGTCCATGCCTTTACTTCCATTTCGCCGGCAGTGATGAACGTTTCGAGGTTCAGCAGGCTGTAGATGGCTTTAATCAGTCTGTTGCAGCCGCTTTCTTTCAAACCGAGGTCTTCGAGGAACATTTGTTTTTCTTCATAAGTCTCCAGTTCGGCAATGTCGGCTTCGGTCTGTGCGGAGATGATGATGAGTTCGGCATCTTCGCCTTTGATGGCTTCGCGTACTTGTTCTACGTATTGATTACCGTCGGCGGCGCTGGTATCGTCTACGTTGCAGACGTAGAGCACCGGTTTCGTTGTGAGCAGGAACATCTGTTTGGCACACTGTTCTTCATCGTCGTTCTGAGGAATTACGGTGCGGGCGCTCTGTCCTTGCTCCAGTGCATCTTTATAGCGCAGCAGGAGTTCGTACTCCACCTTTGCCATTTTGTCTCCGCCTACTTTGGCTATCTTTTCCACGCGCTTGATACGGTTTTCCACGGTATCGAGGTCTTTCAGCTGAAGTTCGGTGTCGATGATTTCCTTGTCGCGCACAGGGTCTACACTGCCGTCCACGTGTACGATATTACCATTGTCGAAGCAACGCAGTACGTGGATAATGGCGTCGCACTCGCGGATGTTGCCCAGAAACTGATTACCCAATCCCTCGCCTTTGCTGGCGCCTTTCACCAGTCCGGCAATATCGACAATATCGCATACGGCGGGTACGATACGTCCCGGATGAACGATTTCGGCGAGTTTCGTCAGTCGCTCGTCGGGTACGGATACTTGCCCCATTTGGGCGTCGATAGTACAGAACGGAAAGTTTGCAGCCTGTGCTTTTGCGCTGCTCAAGCAATTGAAAAGAGTGGATTTCCCTACGTTGGGAAGTCCTACGATACCAGCTTTTAATGCCATAGTGCTATAGTATTTTTATTATTATCAATCAGTTATATTATTCTTTTTTATCTCGTTTTGAGGTGCAAAGATAATTAATTTTAAGCTAACGCAGTAATCTTCTTATACTTTCTCTTTTTATCGGGTACCGGAACGTCTACGGAATATCAGTTTTTAAGCTTTCTCAAATTCATTCTTTCAATGCCGGGGCTGTGTCACTTACCAATTTTAGAATATGTAATTGGGGTTATAATATCCGTAATTCATCTACTATGCCGTAAAATGTTTCCCACTATTTTTGCACTTAAAGACAGACTAATAATAGAATAGATATGAGTAAAAACCGCTAAATGATATGAATATAGAATATTTCCAACAGATGATTGCAGCGGGCGAACCATTGGCAGGCGAAAAAATGATTGCTTTCATGCGTGAGCAGAGCGACAACACCCGTCGCTTGTTGTTCGACTTGAACAATACTTTCCATACCTCGGAAGAAATTGTTTCCCTGTTCGGTCAGATCACAAACAGCGAGGTGCATGAGTCATTCCGTTTGTTTCCTCCGTTTTATACTGATTTTGGGAAGAATATTCATGTAGGGAGGAATGTCTTCATCAATTCTTGCTGCCAGTTTCAAGACCAAGGCGGCATATTTATCGGTGACGGTACATTGATAGGACACAGTGTGGTGTTGGCTACACTAAACCACGGTTTTGCTCCCGAAGATCGGCAGAATCTGTATCATGCACCTATCCGAATAGGTAAAGGTGTGTGGATTGGTGCGCATGCCACCATTTTGGCAGGTATAACCATTGGTGATGACGCTGTCATTGCCGCAGGCGCAGTGGTAAACAAAGATGTACCTGCATATGCCGTAGTGGGAGGGGTCCCTGCAAAAGTAATTAAGTATATTGATAATATAAAATCCGATTAACAATGAACACCAAAATCTTCAAATCAGCAGTCATTGCTTTCTCCATAAGTTCCTGCATACTTATGGGCTGTAATAATAGCAGAACAAACAACGAAACAAATTCAGCAAATCAAATGAATACACTTAATCTAACTTCAGAATGGGACAAGACTTTTCCCAAAAGCGACAAAGTAAACCATAGTAAGATAACTTTCCATAATCGTTATGGTATTACGCTGGTGGCAGACCTTTATGCGCCTGTAAATGCTTCAGGGAAACTTCCGGCAATCGCTGTCAGCGGACCATTCGGAGCTGTCAAGGAGCAGTCTTCCGGACTGTATGCCCAGCAGCTTGCTGAAAGAGGTTTCCTTACGATTGCCTTCGATCCTTCGTATACCGGAGAAAGCGGAGGGGAACCGCGCTATGTGGCTTCTCCCGACATTAACACGGAAGATTTCAGTGCAGCCGTTGACTATCTGATGAACCGTGAGGACGTGGATTCCGCGAAAATAGGTATCTTAGGTATTTGCGGTTGGGGAGGAATAGCCATACAGGCAGCTATCAACGACCCACGTATAAAAGCTACTGTGGCATCCACCATGTATGACATGACGCGTGTAAATGCCAACGGATATTTTGACTCTGAAAACACGGCAGAACAACGCAATTCCAAACGCGCGGCAATGGCTGCGCAGCGTACCGAAGATTATAAAAACGGCTTTTACAAGTCGGGAGGTGGAGTTGTTGACCCTCTGCCTGATGATGTACCCCAGTTCGTGAAAGACTATTACGCCTACTACAAAACTCCACGTGGCTATCACAAACGTTCGCTCAATTCAAACAACGGCTGGAACGTTACCTCCAATCTTCCTTTTCTTAATTTCAAATTCTTTGATTATGCCGGTGAATTGGAAAACGCAGTGATGATTGTGCATGGCGACAAGGCGCATTCGTTCTATTTTGGTAAAGATGTGTACGCTCTTTTGAAAGGGGATAATAAGGAGTTTGTCGTTGTCGCAGGTGCAAACCATACAGATTTGTATGACGGACTTAGCGTCATTCCTTTTGATAAAATAGAAAGTTTTTTCAATAAGAATCTGAAATAAATCAAAGGAATGGGCATCATTGTGTCGTACAAAATGGTATACAGCGGATTTTTCTATTGTCTTTCCTCAGTATACAGTCGGTGGAAAACGGACTTCAGTTGTTTTTCATCAGCAATGATGGCTTGCAGTTCTTTCAGCCGTTCCGCATTCTTGGAATTAGGAAACCAGAGTTTCAGATAGCCGCCGGGAGCGTACTTTTCCATCAGATGTTTGTGGAAACGTCGGTAGTGCCATGCTTCGTCTACCGTTGGATTTTGCTTCAATCCGTATTGTACGGTACGGCGCAGGGTGATGTCAGGGTCGATGATACGGTCGGCTTCAGCTACGATTTTGCCGTAAATACTGCGTGGCTCATGGTCGGTGGATGCCCGGTGGTCTTCTACGGCTTCGCGCATAATCTTTATCTCTTCTTTGCTGAACCATTGTAGAAGGCTGGTGTCTGCCGCTATGATTTCTCCCGAAACGAGGTGGTGTGTGGCACGGTCTCGGCATAGTCCTGTATCGTGGTAGGCTGCTATGGCGTAGACAAGACGTTCGTCTGCTTGGGGATAGAGTCTGGCAAGAGCAAGGCTTTCCTCAATGACTGTTTGTACATGCGAGAGGCTGTGTGCCTTGTCAAAGTGTTCGTATCGGGGGATGATTTCTGTCTCGATGTAGCGGGTAAGTGTTTGAGGTATCATGCTTCTATCTGTCTCTTATACACATCTCCGAGCC
>ERZ1027010.1023-NODE-1023-length-10713-cov-5.302402_pt1 | contig 10713 bp, 8 predicted proteins | sample MGYA00519448_ERZ1027010 | MGnify/ENA primary metagenome ERZ1027010 (study PRJEB26926, sample SAMN06164694) | human gut metagenome | biome: ENVO:00009003; feature: ENVO:2100002; material: ENVO:00002003 | host: Homo sapiens | place: USA | collected 2012 ... | reverse complement strand
CCTAAGCCTTCGTCGGCAGCGTCAGATGTGTATAAGAGACAGGAACGGACTTGCCGTTGCCCTTGAGCTTGGCCTCGCCCTCCTTGTAGGCAGCTTCGATAGCAGCCTGAATCTTGGCGATGGTCTTGGTATCGGACTTCGGAATGATGAGGCTCACGCTGTACTTGGGAGTGCCGCCATTGATTGACTTCGGCTCCCAGACGTTTGCGTAGCTCCAGCGGGTGTCAACACCGGTGATAACCTTCATGGGATTGCTGATTTTTACATTTTTACTCATTGTCGTTTTCCTCCATAAAATCATTTTTTGCTGTATTCATGGCCGGGCGGTTGTCACTATCCGGCACAAGTGTGGGTTTGCCCTGCGGCTTTTCAATGTAAGCCGTCAGGAGTTCATCAAAGCGGGATTTGCCGAGGAGCTTCTGCATGGCGGTAATGCCGAGCAGCTTTTTCTCATACGGGTCAAAGCCTGCTTTCTCGACCGCGTCAATGACGGCGGTCTCATTGCTGTATCTGCGGTTGCTGCGTCCTTCGACGAGCTTAAAACCAGTCCATTCCTTACCAGAGAGAGCTTGCTGCAGGGCGTATTCCTTAATATCGGAAGCCCAGCTAACCAGTTCATCTACCTTGCCGAGAATGACCTCGATCTCGGTATCAGTAAGCAGTGGCGGGAGCTTGAAATCATGCTGCGCGAGCTTAAGATTTGCCTCGGCTCTGGCGCGGCACTCGTTCTTAGCCTTGCAGAAGCCGCACCATTCACCGCACAGGAAGTTCCCGTCACCTGCAAAAGCCAGATCTGCAGTAGGCTTTAAGACTTCATCTGCCCAGCGATACAGGTCGTTCTTGCTGATTTCGTAGGTGCTGACGTTCTGGCGTCTCGGTTGGTAAATGGTCATAGAAACCTGATCGATGTCGTAAATGTCATCGAAAAGCTCCAAAGCACCGAGGGCATAACACTGCATCTGCGGATTCGCCTCTGCGGAGACTAAGACGCCTAAGCCGTGCTTGTAGTCGATCACTCGGAGCGTACCGTCTGCGATGATGATACAGTCGGCGGTTCCGAAGCCCTGTTCTACCCAGCGGGAGAAGTCTACACGCTGTTCGATAAGTACTACCGGGTCAGCACAGGTCTCCTTGGCGGCTTCGATCTGCTCCAGCACATATTCGGCATAGCCGCTGGTGCAGTCTTCCATCTCCTCGGAATACCACTTGAGGCTGTCGGTCGGGTCTTCTGAAGGAAGTCCCAGCGCGGTTTTCAATTTGTGCTCACCAAGCGCATGAGCATCGGTGCCTTCTGCAGCGTAGTCTGATCCTTTGTCCTCATAGGTTTCGCAGAGCCTTGCCGACGGCGGGCAGTGCAGCCACCTGTCGGAGCTGGATGCGGACAGGATTGCGTGTGCTTTAGCTGCCATTGCCGATCACCTCCGCGTCCTTCATCAGGGCTTCGTAGTTTGCCGGGGCGATCTCCGAGAGCTTTGCGGCGCCGTACTTTTTTAGCAGGGCGCGTACTTCTGCGGTATGACCGGCGCGGGACTTCTCAGCAAGGACGGCTCTTACGTCCTCCAGCTTGAGCTCATGCTTCGGTTCATTCTTGGTGGGAGCCTCCGTGGCCTGCGCTTCATCGTCATCGCCGGAAAACTGCTGGTAGAGCCAGTCGGCTACGGCATTAATAGAAGCAGCAGCGGTGCGGAGCACTTCGATGGTTTGTGCCATTTCTGCCATCTTTGACATTTTCTTTTCCTCCTTCCTCGGATTGGCTTGCGGCAAGGAGTGAGAGGTTCCTTGCCAGTCTGGCGGATACGTGACTGATGGAATTCAGGAGCTTGATCTCTTCGTTTACGTTGCCGCCGGTGTCTGCGTAACTGCGGTACATCATGTTCACCTCGCTTTCTGAAGGCTGTGTTCTCTTGCCTTCACCTTCCACTGGAGATGAACTGACGATTTGAGCGGAGGATTTTATAAAAAATTTCCGACCACCATCCGAAAGAGGGACAGTGGCCGGAAAGGGTGTGGTTCGTGGTCTTGATATTACTTTTCGCCGGTAATCCTGCGCAGGTCGGTGCGATACTTCTTCATCTGATCCGCGAAGGTCTTCTGTGGGCGACCGAGTTCTCTTGCAATAGCACGGTCTGAAATGCCCTCCGGGTGATCCTTCCAAAGTTGGATGATGGTATCGGCTTCCGGGTCAAGCTCACGCAGTCTGGTAAAGAGCTGCTCCAGCAGCATGCGGTCGGCGATGACTTCTTCCATCGGCTTACTGCGGTCAGGAATATAGTCACCGAGGGTGCCGTTGCCATCAGGGAGTGGCTGATCCAGAGAAGTAATGTCACCTGCTGCGTGGTATTCGCAGCCGATACAGTCACCGTCGCACTTCCAGATGAAGCGGTAGGGACACATGCACCTGCCGTGATCCTGTTCCTTGTGGCGAATACGGTCGGCTTCCTTATAGAAAGAGTCGTGCTGTTCCTTGGTGACCGGTACTTTCTCGCCAGTGCTGCGAACGTAGATAAAATAGGTCTTCTGATTGTCATTGTTTTGCATAATGAAAGCCCTCCTTCGGCTTTTGCCGAAATGGAGAGCTCCAGACATGCAAAACCAGACCACAGGCGTGAGAGCATACCGAAGGATTACTCCATTTCGGCTGCACCTCACTTCCGGTGATCGGTACAGTATTTGATTGTCATCGGTAGTCACGTGGAACCGGAAACACCCTGCGCAGATGGCTCCCATGTGCTAAAGCAAGTATGCCATTTTTAGGGATCGGAACCTCAGACACAGGCATGTCCGTTTTTGCGGTGCTGATAGGCAGAAACGAGAAGGCCAAGATGAGCTTTATATTGAAAAACGGGCAAAAAAAGCCCGGACATAGTTGTGTCCGGCAGGGAATTTTAAGAACGCACAAATAAAAAATAATATCAACAAATAACAGCAAACTCTTGAAAAATTCACATTTATGGTGTATACTAAAATAGTTGAGCTGTATTCAGATTCAAATCACGAGGTGAGAGCATGGAAGAAATCATGAAAGACAAATGGATAAGCATAGATGAAGCTGCGGAATATTTAGGAATCAAAACAGTTACTCTTCGCAGCTGGATCAGAAATGGTAAAGAAGGTTTGCCTGCTCAAAAAATCGGAAAACAGTGGAAGTTTAAAATTTCCGAACTCGATGAATGGGTTAAGAGCGGTAAAAGCGCTGACTGATTCAAGGGGAAAATCGAAGAAAATCATTAGACAAGGAGCAGACAAAGATGGCTGTCAAGAAAACGCAATTATATGCATCGCTGTGGGCGAGCTGTGACAAACTTCGCGGAGGCATGGATTCCTCAGAGTATAAGGACTATATCCTGACTCTTTTGTTCATGAAGTATGTCACCGATAAATTTAAGAATAAAGGAGCCTATGAAGACATTAAGGTCTTTGATAAGGCACATGATAAAGATCCCGATCCGGAGAAACGGACGGGCTGTTCCTTTGATGACTTTATTGCTCTGAAGGGAAAGAAAAACATCGGCGAAGGTATGGATAAAATCATAGCACGCCTTGCTGACGAGAATACTGACCTGAAGGGTGTTATTGATATTGCTCATTTTAATGATGAGAAGAAGCTGGGAAGCGGTAAGGAAATGGTCGATAAGTTGACCGATCTCATATCCATCTTCCAGCGCCCGGAACTCGACTTCTCCCGGAATAAGGCTGAAGGTGATGACATCATCGGAGACGCCTACGAATATTTGATGCGAAAATTCGCTACAGAAAGCGGAAAGAGCAAGGGACAATTCTATACACCTGCAGAGGTTTCCAGAATCCTCGCCAATGTCGTGGGAATCAGCCGTTGCACGGACACCAGCGCCACGGTATGCGATCCGGCATGTGGAAGTGGCAGCCTATTAATTCGAGCCATTGATGCAGCTCCTATCCCGATCATGGGGTATGGGCAAGAAAAGGAAAGCACGACAGCTGGTCTGGCGAAGATGAATGCCGTCCTGCATCGTAAGGCCGAGATTACCATAAAGAGCGGTAACACATTCTCAAATCCGCAGTATCTTGATAAATCCGATAATTCCATACTTGAACGTTTCGATTACATAGTGGCAAATCCGCCCTTCTCTATGAAGAATTGGCGCGACGGTATTGCCGGTAAAGAATATGGTCGCTTCGAGGGCTATGGGGACACGCCACCGGAAAAGAACGGCGACTATGCTTGGCTCATGCATATCCTTAAGGCATTGAAGTCAAATGGCAAGGCTGCGGTTATTCTCCCTCATGGTGTTCTGTTCCGTGGAAATGCCGAAGCGACTATTAGAGAAGCAATTATAAAGAAGCACTGGATCAAGGGTATTATCAGCCTTCCGGCAAACTTGTTTTACGGCACCGGCATAGCCGCCTGCGTGCTCGTGATTGATAAAGAAGGAGCTGCAAACCGACAAGGCATCTTTATGATTGATGCCAGCCGTGGGTACGTTAAGGACGGAAATAAAAACCGTCTGCGTGAACGTGATATTTACAGAATCATCACAACATTCAATGAGCAGATAACAACCGATCCCAAGTATGCTCGTTTCGTACCAAACGATGAAATTGAAAAGAAGAACGGGTATAACCTGAACATCACTCGCTATATTGACTCCACAGATCCGGAGGATATTCAGGATATCTATGCGCATATTCATGGTGGCATTCCAGCGGTTGATATTGACAGTCTGTCTAAGTATTGGGATGTGTTCCCTTCGCTGAAGGCTGAGTTGCTGAAGGCGATTAGCGATAAGTATTACAGCCTGAATGTGGAGCATGAGAATATCCGTCAGACGATATATAAAAACGCCGAGTTCTCAGAATACGGTGAAAAACTTGATGAGGCTTTTGCAGCTTGGAAGGCCAAGGAATATCCTACACTATCTTCCCTTGATGAAGATGTATCCGCGAGAGAGTTAATCATTAGTCTTGCGGAGGATATCCTTGCTGAATTCGAACACCTGACGCTGATTGATAAATACGACGTGTATCAAGTGATGTTGGCCTACTGGAATGAGGTCATGAACGATGATGTGTCGCTTATCATAAGCGAACCGGATGGCTATGCCAATGCCAGAGCGACGGATAATATCGAAGAGGAAATTACACAGGGTAAGAATAAAGGCGAGATGAAGGTTACCGGCTGGGAAGGCCGACTGATTCCAAAGGCCATCGTGATAGACACCTTTTTCCGTGAGGAGAAGAATGCCATAGAGGAAGCCGAGAACGTTGTCGCAGAAACAGAATCCTTGCTTTCTGATCTGGTTGAGAGCGCCGATGAAGAATCTGCTCTTGCCGATGTAGCTGAAAACGGAAAGGTCAAGGCGAAGGATTTAGAAGCCAAGATTGAGGAACTCACTCAGCATGTAGAGACGGAGGAAACCATAGAGCTGGAGCTCCTGATGGATCAACTTCCTATGCAGAAGAAGCGCCTTCAGGCATATCTGGTGGGACACCCGCTTTGCGAAAGCGCTGTAACAGAAAAAGGAACTGTTACAAAGTCTTCTATCATGCTGCGCCTATTTATTATTCGTACAGTAGAGAGCGTACCGGAAAGCCTGCAGGATGATGTAAATCAACTCAGACAGGCTTTAGACCTTTGTGGCAAAGTGTCTGACTACAACAAGATTGTAAAGGATCTGAACAAGGCGCTTGATGAGAAGTGCAGGGCAAGGTATGACAGCCTGACAGATGAGGAGATACTGGATCTGTTGGTGAACAAGAAGTGGTTTGATAGCATCTTTGCAGGGATTGCTGATTTGTACGCTGCTATTTCCCACCATCTGACAAATAGGATCATTGAGCTGGCAGAGCGCTACGAGAGCACACTTCCGCAACTTGAGTCTGACACAACGGAGTATGAGGCAAAGGTAAAGTCTCATCTGGAAAGGATGGGATTCAAATGGTAAATGATGAACTGAATATGGTGGTACCAGAAGATTGGAACATCAAGCACTTAGATGATTTTGGATATATTGTTAGTGGAGGGACACCTTCGACATCTGTGCCGTCATATTGGAATGGAATGATCCCTTGGTGTACGCCTACTGATATTACAGGAACTGAGGGCATCATTATTTCAAAGACTGAAAAATGTATAACTGAGGATGGATTAAAGAATAGTTCAGCTGATGTATTACCATCAGGGTCTTTGTTGCTGTGCACACGAGCAACGATTGGTGATTCTAAAATTAATAGCATCCCTATGGCGACAAATCAAGGCTTCAAAAATGTAGTACCTTTTAAGGATACATGTATCAAGTATCTCTATTATTTGCTGCAAACAAAGAAAAGAGAAATGCTTGAAAAAGCTACAGCATCTACATTTGCGGAAATCTCCAAATCTGCTCTTTGCGAAATACCTCTACAAGCACCGGAGAAACAAGAACAGGAACAGATTGCACAAGTACTGTTTGACATCGATGCACTTATCACCGACCTGCAGAAACTCATCCAGAAAAAGAAGAATATCCGTCAGGGCACGATGCAGATGCTGGTTACGGGCAAGAAACGGCTGGATGGGTTTTCGGGAGAATGGGTAAAAATCAATCTGGCTAAAAATTCAAGGCTTAAAGCTCGTATAGGCTGGCAGGGTTTAACGACAGCTGAGTATTTAGATGAGGGCTATTCCTATTTGATTACTGGAACAGATTTTAAGGATGGTCGAATCGAATGGAATGGTTGTCATTATGTGGATTATGACAGGTATGCGCAAGATCCAAATATTCAGGTCTCCAATGGTGATCTTCTTTTGACAAAGGATGGCACTATTGGAAAGGTAGCATTTGTAACCGACTTGAAGCGACCGGCGACTTTGAATAGTGGCGTTTTCCTTGTGAAGCCTATAACTGATGCGTATACTGCACACTTTATGTTTTATGTGCTGGAATCCTCAGTGTTTAAGGATTTCCTCCAGCAGTTATCAGCCGGATCAACGATTAACCACTTGTATCAAAAGGATCTTGTGAAGTTCGATTTGTTTGTTCCTCCAACGAAGGAAGAACAAGAAGCTATTGCTGGCATTCTCTTCGATATGGATTGCGACATTCATAAGCTCGAAGAAAAACTGTCGAAATATCAGAAGGTAAAGCAAGGTATGATGGAAGAATTACTGACCGGCAAGGTCAGATTAGTATAAGGAGGTGCCTGTCAGATGAGTATTGGCGATGCCGAAATTAAAACTCAGGAAAGGGTGATTCGGTTCTTCAAAGATCCGGAAATCTTGGGCTATCAGTATATCGGTAACCTGTCGGATTATCAGAATAAGAACATCAAGGAAGATCGTCTGCGCCAGTATCTTCGACTGAAGGGCTATGCAGATAAACTGATTGATGCTGCCGTTATGCAGCTTCAGCAGGAAGCAGGTAATCTTTCACGTGGAGTCTATGATGCCAATAAGACTGTGTATTCGCGGTTGAAGTATGGCATCCCGGTCAGCGAGAGCCCGGAAAAGCCTCCGGTTACGGTGGAGTTGATCGATGAGGCCAATCCGCTGAATAATGACTTTGCAATCGCCGAGGAAGTAACAGTTGTCGAGCAGCAGGAAAAGAGGCCCGATCTCGTTATCTACCTGAACGGTATCGCCGTGGCTGTCATTGAATTGAAGCGAAGCAGCATCTCTGTGTCTGAGGGCATCCGGCAGAATCTCACAAACCAGAAGGACTCTTTCATTCGAGGTTTCTTTACTACCATGCAGTTCTGCATGGCCGGGAATGAGTCGGAAGGCCTGCGCTACGGTACACTCCTGACCGGCGAGAAGTTCTACATGGAGTGGAAAGACGACGGCTTCAAGGAGCACGAGGACGAGCGTGATCCGGTTGATGTCCGTATCAGCGAAACCTGTGCAGGGATTGAGAACAAGCTCCTGCAGCAGATATATGCCATGTTCGACAAGGAGCGCTTCATCGACCTTATCATGAACTTTGTTGTTTTTGATAAAGGCATCAAAAAAGTGTGCCGGTACAATCAGTATTTTGGCATCAAGCGCACTCAGCAGAGGCTTAATAATCTGAGGACGGAGCTTCACAATCCGAACAGAGATCCGGATAAACCGATGGGCGGTATTCTTTGGCATACGCAGGGTTCCGGCAAAACGCTGACAATGGTATGGCTTGCCAAGTGGATTCTGACACATTGGGCGGAACTTAATGCCCGTGTCCTTATTGTGACAGACAGAGATGAGCTTGATGAGCAGATAGAAAAAACATTCACTGGCGTGGATGAGAATATTGCTCGTACCAAGAGCGGTAAGGATTTGCTGAATCGCCTGAATGTATATGATGATTCGTTGATCTGCTCTCTGGTGCATAAGTTTGGCCGTCGTGGCGGAGAAGCGACAGAAAATGACTACGATAAGTATATTGAAGAGCTGAAAGCCTCCCTCCCTGCTGATTTCGAGGCAAAGGGAAATCTTGTGGTATTTGTTGACGAATGCCACAGAACACAGTCCGGTAAGCTCCATACGGCGATGAAGACAATCATGCCGAATGCTGTATTTATCGGCTTTACGGGTACTCCGTTGCTGAAAAAGGATAAAAAGATCAGCATTGAAGTGTTCGGTACATATATCCATGCCTATAAATACAATGAGGGCGTGGCCGACGGTGTCGTGCTGGATTTACGTTATGAATACCGTGATGTTCCGCAGGATTTGTCGTCACAGGATCGAGTTGACCAGTGGTTTGATGTAAAGACCAGAGGCCTCTCTTCTCGCGCTAAGGCAAAGCTCAAAGAGAAGTGGGGCACGATGCAGAAGGTATATAGCTCCCGCTCTCGTCTTGAAAAGGTGGCGTGGGACATCATTCAGGACTTTAATATGAAGCCGCGTCTGATGGATGGAAACGGTAATGCGATTCTTGTAGCTGATGGTATTCCTACGGCTTGTAAGTATTACGAAATCTTCCAACAGATGGGCTTTAAGAAGTGCGCCATCATATCTTCCTATACACCGAACAAGAGCGAACTGCGCACTGATACCGTCAGCGATGAGGATGATACTGAAACCTTCCTCAAATACGAGACATATTTGAAGATGCTGGGGCTTGATCCTTCTGACCTTCCGAATGCGGGCTCGGTTCAGGCCAAGGTGGAGGAATTTGAAAAGGAAGCAAAGCGGAAGTTTGTAGAGGAGCCTGCAAACATGAAGCTCCTTATTGTCGTGGACAAGCTGCTCACTGGATTTGATGCGCCTCCTTGTACCTACCTTTACATCGACAAGAGGATGCAGGATCACGGCCTGTTTCAGGCAATTTGCCGCGTCAACCGTCTTGATGATGATAGTAAGGATTTCGGCTATATCGTGGATTACAAGCAGCTGTTTGGACAGCTCCAGACCGCAATGAAGGACTATACTTCCGGCGCTTTTGAAGGATATGAGCCGGAGGATGTAAAAGGACTTGTTAAGGATCGCCATGATGCTACGGTATCCTATTTTGAGGAAGTGTATGATGCAGTCGAAGAACTCTGCGAAGGCGTCGAGGAACCTCGTGGGGAGATCCAGTACATCCATTATTTCTGTGGTGTTTCTGGTCAGTCGGAGGAGAGCGACGAGATTTACGCACGCCTAAGAGAAAAACTCTATCGTTTGGTGAGCAGTCTTGTCAGAGCTTTCGCGGAAGCAAAACCATATCTGGTTGATGACATCTCATCTGGCAAACTGAATGAATATGACAAGAAGGTCACTTTCTACATTGAGTTGAAGAAAACCATCGGTACGGCCAGTGGTGACTTCCTCGATTTGAAGGCCTATGAGCCTGATATGAGAAAGATGATTGATAACTATATAACGGCAGCGGATGCTGAGAAGATTGGCGATTTTGATGATCTTACCCTATTGGATTTCGTAGCAAAACAGGGTGAAACGCTTACCGGTGAAGGTGATAGCGGCCACAAAGAAGGTGCAGCAGAGGCCATCGAGAATAACATCCGTAAGAAGGTTATCGAAAAGGTTACCGTCAATCCGCGCTATTACGCAAAGATGTCAGAAATCCTTGATAAGCTCATCGAAGAGCGTAAGCAGGGAGTTCTTGACTACGCTGAGATGCTTGAGAAATATATAAAGCTGGCCAAGGATGTTGATTGTCCGGAGGATAACGATAAATATCCGGAAAGCATCCGTAAGAGTAAGGCGCTCATGGCCATTTATGACAACACCGGCGAGGACGAGAAACTTGCTCTTCGAATTCACAAGGCCGTGAAAAAGCAAGCACTGTCTGGTTTCAGGGATAATCAGGTGGTTGTCAGGAGAATAAAAAAGGCTCTCTTTGAGATTCTGGGTGATGACTCCGAGGTGGAACGCATCTATAAGATCATCGAGAAGCAGGAGGAGTATTAATGCGCATTGTCATTTCCGGAATTCCGATTGATGTGCAAAAAAAGAATATAAAGAATATGCACCTTCAGGTGAAGCCGCCGGATGGACATGTGGTAATTTCTGCGCCTTTATCCGTGGACGATAAAGCTATAGAGGCTTATGCCAGAACTCAGCTGGGCTTTATCAAGAGGGCTATTGCGCAGTTTCAGGATCAGCCAAGGGCATCGAAGCGGCAGTATGTTTCTGGTGAGACGATGTATATCTGGGGAAAGCAGTACTTCCTTGTCTTTAAGCCGGACAATCAGAAGAACAGCTTCGAGATTCAGAACCAGAATATTATTCTTTCCATGAGCTGTCTCTTATACACATCTGACGCTGCCGACGAAGGC
>ERZ1027010.1021-NODE-1021-length-10729-cov-9.459059_pt1 | contig 10729 bp, 8 predicted proteins | sample MGYA00519448_ERZ1027010 | MGnify/ENA primary metagenome ERZ1027010 (study PRJEB26926, sample SAMN06164694) | human gut metagenome | biome: ENVO:00009003; feature: ENVO:2100002; material: ENVO:00002003 | host: Homo sapiens | place: USA | collected 2012 ... | reverse complement strand
ACCTAAGCCTTCGTCGGCAGCGTCAGATGTGTATAAGAGACAGGTCCATAATATGATAAAATTAGATAGTTTAAAGAGAAACAATATCGTTTTACCTTATTTTTATGTGTTTAAGGTGTTAATGAAAGGTAGTAGATTTATATGAGAAAAAGAGATATGACCTTTGCTTCGGCGGTGCTTGAGGCAATAGATGCTATTTTAGCTCTTGCGTATATAGGCTTACAGATTTATTATGGAGTGTGCTATCACATACAGGTATTTAAGTTTGTGGCCAATATACTTGTGCTTTTGCTTGTATACATTGCAATCACATGGCTGCAGCATTATCCGGAAAAGCTCAATCACATAGCAGCGGAGCTGTGTGTGGGCAATATCAGAAAGTATTCACTCAGGCTTTTGATGTTTGTAAAGCTTGTTTTTACTGCGGGGCTTTTGGTGCCATGCGTGTGTGATGCGTTTGGAATAGCAATCCGCGATGTATACAGCCTCATTATGATAGGGCTCATCCTTGTGGTGTCGGCATATTATGAGTACAGGATATTTCAGGAAATAAAGTCATTGCGGAAATAATATAGGAGAAATAAAATGCAGCTTAGTATAGAAGAAGTTAAAAAGCTGGATAGTAACAGCTATCAGATAATAGATATAAGAAGTGAGGAAGAGGTGGCGCACGGTGCCATAAAGGGAGCACTCAATATTCAGGCAGAGGAAATAGAGTCAGATGAGAGGGTGCTGCATGATAAGAAGCTTGTAATAGTCTGCAGCCGTGGTAAGACGAGTGTGGATGTGGCAGAGTATCTCACAGAAAAAGGTTTTGATGCGGCAAGCTTAAAGGGAGGCTATATAAGCTGGCTGCTTGATGCCATGAAAGAGGATGAGGTGGCAGAGCGCGATATAAAGGCAGATGTGGAGCAAAGCATCAGAAAGAAATTTAAGAAATCCATCTGGCGCAAGTTTACAAAGGCGATAAACACATATGAGCTTGTAAAACCGGGGGATAAGATTGCGGTGTGTATCTCGGGAGGTAAGGATTCCATGCTCATGGCAAAGCTGTTTCAGGAGCTTAAGCATCACAACAAGTTTGATTTTGATGTGAAGTTTCTCGTCATGGACCCGGGCTACAATGAGGCAAACAGGCATGTCATAGAGGAAAACTGCAGGAACCTTGGCATCCCTGCCACTATTTTTGAGTCAGATATATTTGATGCTGTATATGATATCGAAAAATCGCCATGCTATTTATGTGCGAGGATGAGAAGAGGACATCTGTATGCATTTGCAAAGGAGCTGGGCTGCAACAAAATTGCGCTCGGACATCATTATGATGATGTTATAGAGACGATACTCATGGGCATGCTCTACGGTGCACAGGTACAGACCATGATGCCTAAGCTTCACAGTACAAACTTTGAGGGCATGGAGCTTATCAGGCCTCTTTACCTGGTCAGGGAGGACGATATCAAGGCATGGCGTGATTACAACGGTCTGCATTTCATACAGTGTGCCTGCAAGTTTACAGATACCTGTACCACCTGCAATAATGAGGAAAACCGTTCAAAGCGTGTTGAGATAAAGCAGCTCATCGCTAATCTTAAAAAGGTGAATCCTTTTGTCGAGGCAAATATATTTAAGAGCGTGGAGAATGTAAATCTGGCTACGGTTGTAGCATATAAAAAGGATGGCATAAAGCACAGCTTCCTAGATCACTATGATGAATAAGACAGATATATTTCAGGAGGGCATTGTATGGCAGATATCATGGATTATATTGACTGGCGTGGAGACATAGGCTTTGATGAGGTGCATGTAAATGAGGTGGACGGACTGATTTTTTCACAGCTTATTTATGTGCAGATGAAGCCATATATGCCGGATGCAAAGAAGTCATACCTTACGATAAAACAGCTTTCAAGTCTTTACTGCGCGGATCATAGTGATGATGAGATTGAGCAGATGCCTAATCTTTTCCGCCATTCCGCGAGGCTGCTTCAAAAGCTGGCGCACTCAAGGCGCTATGCTGACTGCATTTTGAGATATTATATATACGATATAAGTGAAAAAGAGGAGTCGCAGTTTTCTGCGGTTACGATAGAACTGCCTGACGGCACATATTTCATTTCCTACAGTGGTACAGACCATTCCGTGGTCGGCTGGAAGGAAAACTTTAATCTAAGCTATCTCGATGAGACACCGGGACAGAACAAGGCGAAAAAATATTTAAAGCAGGTGGCAGCATATATATGCAATGATGATAGGGTCATAAATGAAAAAGCCATAAATGATAAAGCTTTAGATGATGAAAATATCAACAATAAAAGCATCAATACAAGAAAGCTGTGGATAGGCGGACACTCAAAGGGTGGAAATCTGGCAGTGTTTGCCGCCATGCATGTGGATAAAGAGGTGCAGGATGTCATTATTAAGGTGTTTAATTTTGACGGACCGGGCTTCAATCACAAGATGATATATACGGCAGGCTACAAAAGAATTTTTGACAGAATAGAGACATTTCTGCCACAGTCGTCTATTGTTGGCTTATTGCTTGAACATGTGGACGATTATGAGGTGGTAAGAAGCCGTAATTCGGGGCCGCTGCAGCATGATGCTTTTTCATGGGAGATAATGGGCGGAAGTATCATAAAGGCGGATGGGCTGGACAAAAACAGTGTGCGCCTTGACAAGACACTCAGAAACTGGATAGGCAGCATGGATGAGGCGCAGCGAAAGCAGTTTGTAAATGTGCTTTTTTCAATAGCATCGGACTCCAATTTTGAGAACCTTGACCAGATGTCATTTAAGCAGCTCATTGGGATGATAAAGGCTGCCGATGAGCTGTCAAAGGCTGACTGGAGCATGCTTAAGGATACAGTAAGACTCCTGATTTCTGCCGGTGTCGGCGTGGTCAGGGATGAAAAGGAGAAATAAATGTTAAATCAGTTTTCAAGAACACAGCTTTTGCTTGGAAAAGATGCGATGGATAGGCTAAAGGGCGCAAGAGTCGCAGTATTTGGAATAGGAGGAGTGGGCGGATATGTCTGCGAGGCACTAGTCAGAAGCGGCGTGGGAGCGATTGACCTTATCGATGATGACAAGGTGTGTCTTACAAACCTAAACAGGCAGATAATCGCAACCCGAAAGACCATAGGAAAATACAAGACAGATGTGATGGAGGAGAGGATTCATGATATTAATCCTGATGTCAGTGTCGTGACGCACAGGTGCTTCTTTTTGCCGGAAAATGCTGATGAATTTCCGTTTGAAGAGTATGATTATATAGTTGACGCGGTTGATACGGTCACAGCAAAGATTGCGCTTGTCATGAAGGCACAGGAGAAAAATGTCCCTATCATAAGCAGTATGGGAGCGGGAAATAAGCTGGATGCAAGTGCATTTAAGGTGGCTGATATATATAAGACCAGCATGTGTCCTCTTGCAAAGGTCATGCGCCGTGAGCTTAAAAAACGTGGCGTGAAAAAGCTTAAGGTGGTATACTCTGAGGAGAAGCCTACAAGACCGATAGAGGATATGTCTATAAGCTGCAGAACCAACTGCATCTGCCCGCCGGGTGCCGAACACAAGTGCACAGAGCGCAGGGATATTCCCGGAAGCCTTGCATTTGTACCATCAGTGGCAGGACTTATCATCGCGGGCGAGGTGGTACAAGACATAGCCTTTGACAGGGTATGATGAAGAATACAATTACGAAAAGAGAGGAATAAAAATGCCAGTATTTGATTTTAGCGATACACCGGTAGCAAACGAGCATCCGGAGTGTACATATGAGACATTTCATTCGACAGAGACTAAGGCATCGGCCGATAAACCGATTGTTGTGATAGACAATAAGCAAAAGGAGTGGGCGCACCATGCGCTCGGTATGTTTACAAATCCGATAAAGCGTACATCCTTTGAATTTGAGGATGGTGATGGGGTGACCAGTGCAGATATCCTGCGCATTGATTCCCGCTTCGTCAGTCTTTTTAAGTGGCTTGGCGAAAATCACATAAAGGTACAGCTTTCAGGAGCCAATACACCTGACGGATACGCAGTATACAGGGTGAGGGAGGTGGCTCTCGGCAGAGGCACAAAGCTGTCTGCAGAGGACGGATTCCTGCAGTATATGATGGAAAGGCTCTTTGCCAGCACCATGCCTGAGGATGAACCTGACCTCGATGATTACGAGGAAGAGGGTGACAGCATGAAGCTCACCAGTATACAGAGCATCACAGATTTCATGACCTGTGCAGGCCGTACACTGCCTGACAATATACTGCTGTGGGCCAGAAGAAATCTGGCAGTTGCGCGTTCAAGCGAGGTATCACCTGAGGAGAGACGCCATGCGCAGAGAGCACTTTCCATCATGATGAATATCCAGTGGAAGGGAAATTACTTTGAGGCAATTGACCCTGTGGAGGCAAGGCGCATACTCGATGAGGAGCTCTATGGCATGGAGAGTGTGAAGCAGAGAATCATTGAGACCATTATCCAGATAAACAGGACTCATACACTTCCTGCCTACGGACTGCTGCTCTGCGGACCGGCAGGAACCGGAAAGTCACAGATTGCATATGCTGTTGCACGTATACTCAAGCTTCCATGGACCACACTCGATATGAGCTCCATAAATGATGCAGAGCAGCTCACAGGAAGTTCAAGAATCTATTCAAACGCAAAGCCGGGAATCATTATGGAGGCATTTTCACAGGCGGGAGAGTCAAATCTTGTATTTATCATCAATGAGCTCGACAAGGCCTCAAGCAAAAACGGCAACGGAAATCCGGCAGATGTGCTTTTGACACTGCTTGACAATCTGGGCTTTACAGACAACTATATGGAGTGTATGGTGCCGACCGTCGGAGTATATCCGATTGCAACAGCCAATGATAAATCCCAGATTTCTGCACCGCTTATGTCACGTTTTGCAGTGATTGATATTCCGGACTATACCGATGAAGAGAAGAAGGTCATCTTCCAGCGATTTGCCCTGCGCAAGGTATTTGAGCGAATGGGAATGAAGGAGGAGGAGTGCGTTCTCACAGAGGACGGACTTGATGCAGTGATTAAGCTTCACGAGAACACATCGGGCATAAGAGATCTCGAGCAGGCTGCAGAGCATCTGGCAGCAAATGCACTTTATCAGATAGAGGTTGATAAGGTAAAGCAGGTGGTATTTGACGCTGAGGCTGTTTTTGAGCTTTTAGGCTAGCAGGATATGATTACGGATACAGGAATTGTTACGAAAATAAAAGGAGATTGTCAGGATGAGAGAATTTGGAAAATCCAGAAAATTAGATAATGTGCTTTATGATGTTAGAGGACCGGTGGTGGATGAGGCGGCCCGCATGGAGGAAAACGGCACAAATGTGTTGAAGCTCAATATAGGAAATCCGGCGCCGTTTGGCTTCAGGACACCTGATGAGGTGATATATGATATGTCTCGCCAGCTCACGGACTGTGAGGGGTATTCCAACTCCAAGGGACTTTTTTCTGCAAGAAAAGCAATCATGCAATATGCACAGCTCAAAAAGCTTCCTAATGTGACGGTTGAGGATATCTACACCGGAAACGGAGTCAGCGAGCTTATAAACTTAAGCATGTCAGCGCTTCTTGACAATGGTGATGAGGTGCTGGTGCCGGCACCGGACTATCCGCTTTGGACAGCCTGCGTTACACTTGCGGGAGGCACTGCAGTGCACTATATCTGTGATGAGCAGTCAGAGTGGTATCCGGACATAGAGGATATCAAAAAGAAGATTACAGACAAGACAAAGGCGATCGTAATAATAAACCCTAATAACCCTACAGGAGCACTCTATCCAAGGGAGGTGCTGCAGCAGATAGTTGATGTGGCAAGAGAACACGAGCTCATGATTTTTTCGGATGAGATATATGACAGGCTGGTGATGGATGACTATGAGCATGTGTCTATTGCGTCGCTTGCACCGGACCTTTTCTGTGTGACATTCAGCGGTCTTTCTAAGTCGCATATGATAGCAGGCTATCGTATCGGATGGATGGTTTTAAGCGGCAACAAGGCGCTCGGAAAGGACTATATCGAGGGTCTCAACATGCTCTCAAACATGCGTCTTTGCTCGAATGTTCCGGCGCAGTCGATAGTGCAGACAGCTTTAGGCGGATATCAGAGTGTAGGCGAGTATATTGTGCCGGGCGGACGAATCTATGAGCAGAGAGAGTACGTCTACAAGGCATTAAACGATATACCGGGAATTTCGGCAGTAAAGCCAAAGGCAGCATTTTACATATTCCCAAAGATTGATACTGCAAGGTTCAACATCACAAACGATGAACAGTTTGCACTCGATCTGCTTCGTGAGAAGAAGATACTCATCATCCACGGCGGCGGCTTCAACTGGGATAAGCCGGATCACTTCAGAGTGGTATATCTGCCTCGAACAGAGATATTAAAGGATGCCACAGGCAAGCTTGCAGACTTTTTGTCTTCATATAAGCAGAAATAATTATTGGCATAGATAATTATAAAACATATGATATAAAACATATAACATAAAACATATAAGCTCCGGCACAGAAAACTTTTTGTTCTGACCGGAGTTTTTATATTATGCTGTAATATTTTTTAAAAGTAACCTACCTGTAACTTTACATAATGTATTATACACTTGTATCGCGGGGCGGCTGCACTTTAGATGGCAGACCGCACAGCACTCAAAAATGCATAGAGAAGAAAAGGAGAATTAAATGGAACTGCTTAGAGTAGAACACTTATCAAAAATATACGGAGCCGGAGAAAATCAGGTCAAGGCTCTGGACGATGTGTCATTGAGCGTGGAAAAGGGAGAGTTTGTGGCAATTGTCGGGGCGAGCGGCTCCGGAAAATCTACACTGCTTCATCTGCTTGGAGGTGTTGACAGACCAACAAGCGGAAAGGTGTATATAAACGGCACTGATATCTTTGCAATGAATGATGATGAGCTTGCCATATTCAGAAGAAGACAGGTGGGTATCATTTATCAGTTTTATAATCTGATACCTATATTAAATGTGGAGGAAAACATGGCAATTCCGATGGAGCTTGATGGAAGAAAGGTGGAAAAAGCACAGATGGATGACATGCTTTTGCGCCTTGGACTTACAGAGAGACGTACTCATTTGCCAAATGAGCTTTCAGGAGGACAGCAGCAGCGCACATCTATAGGAAGAGCCCTGATTACGAGACCGTCTATAGTGCTAGCGGATGAGCCGACCGGAAACCTGGATACCAAGGCAAGCAACGAGATTATGCATCTCTTAAAGACCTCAAACCGTGAGCTCAACCAGACAATCATTATGATTACACACAATATGGAGCTTGCAAAAGCGGCTGACCGCACAATAATGATAGAGGATGGTAAAATCAGATGAATTTGATGAAGACACTCACATTAAAAAACTTAAAGCTCAACAGGAAAAGAACTATTGTCACGATAGTCGGAATAATTCTTGCAACAGCGCTTTTGTCGGCGCTTGTCACACTTGTGTCAAGCTTTCAGTACAGTATGATCGAATACCAGAAGCAAAAGGACGGCGACTTTCATGTGAAATTTTCGAATGTGAAAATGTCTGAGCTTTCGGAGTTTAAAAACAACAGAAATATTGAAAGCACATTTGAGACAATGGGAATGGGCTTTGCAAATCTGGACGGCTGCAAGAATGAGGATAAGCCGTATGCATATGTCATGGCAACAGATGAGGCCGGCTTTGAGAGAGGCTGCTTTAAACTGATAGAGGGCCGCATGGCAAAAAATGAGGATGAGATAGTCATTCCAAGGCACTTAAAGACAAACGGACGAATCGACATAAAGGTGGGAGATGAGATAACACTGGATGTCGGAAAGCGATATGATTCAAACACCGAAGGTGTCATATCGGAAAACTGCGCATATGAGCATGAGGCAGAGACACTTACCGATACTGTGACAAAGCACTACAAGGTGGTAGGCATCATGGAAAGACCGGGCTATGGAATGGAGGACTATAGTGCCGCCGGATATACATTTGTCACATACTCTGATGAACTGGCAGCAATTGATAACGGCACAAAGAGTGAGGCAAGCGAAGCTGACACTACACTCACAGTGTACAGCAGATACACTCAAAAGGCTTTAAGAAACAAGGATGCTGTGACTGCAGATATAATTGGTGTGGATGAAAAGCTGTTTGAGAAAGCAAATAATTCATCTGTTGAAATGTCTTCTGAGGAAAGTGACAGGTTCCTTAAAGAGATGGAAAATGCAAAATATGATATATATATGAATGGATACCTTATAAACTATGAGTGCGTTTTCCCGATTGACGGTTCATTTAAAGCACTGTTTACAGTGGCTGCTGTTGTGGCTTTGATAATCATACTGACATCAGTGTACTGTATCAAAAACAGCTTCAACATATCAATCACTGAAAAAATCAGGCAGTATGGCATGCTTGCAAGCGTGGGTGCTACGAGGCAACAGATAAAAAGCAGCGTTAAGACAGAGGCAGCAATGCTTGGAGTGGTTGGTATTCCTGTAGGTACCATGAGTGGTATTTTGGCATCGCTTATACTTGTCAAGGTAGTAAATGCGCTGTCAGCAGGCTGGCTTAACGTTGCTTTGAGCTTTCACACATCACTGCCTGCACTTATTCTTGCTGTGATACTGAGTATAGCAACCATTTATTTCTCAGCAACAGGCAGTGCAAGAAGGGCTGCAAAGGTCACACCGCTTGAAGCAATAAGAAACACAAAGGAGATTAAAATAAAGTCAGCAAAGCTTAAGACACCGGCGATTATAGGCAGAATCTGGGGTATCGGAGGTGTTATCTCATATAAGAATATAAAGAGGAACAACAAAAAGTACAGAACCACAGTGACATCTATTGTCATCTGCTCAGTAACCTTTATTGTGATATCATACTTTATGTCTATGGCCTTTAGCGTTGTTGGGATGTCATATGCATCAGCAGATTACAATATCGGAATAAATATGTCATGTAAAAAAGACATTGATATTGAAAAGTTCTCTAAGCTTTTGAGTGGCATTGAAGGAGCTGAGGATTATCTGGTTGGAGCAGGCTATGATTTCGATATCAGTAAGCCGGAGTATACAAAGGAATATGGAGAGTATTGCAGGCAGCTTTATGATGACAGTGAGGATGTCTCGCAAATGTTTTTAATCACGGTTTTGGATGATAAATCGTATGATAAGTATGCGTCTGACGCAGGCATAAAAAATGCAGCTGCAGGAGCAATTCTTGTGAATAAATGCACATTTGATGTGTATAATGAGAATAGCTCAAAATACGTCAAAAAAGAGATGGAGCTGTACAAATATAAAGCAGGAGATACAATCGAGTGTGGCTACAATGTGTATGATGATGCTTCTTCTGATGATAATGCAGCAGAAGGCGATACTGAAAGCAGCACAGATGATAATAATGCAGTGGAAGGTGATACTGAAAGCGGCACAGAGGATAACAGCGGATACGTTGACGAGGAAACAATAAATAACGGAGTCAGAAAGACTGTGGATGTAACTATTGCAGGTGTCACAGACAAGGTACCAACAGGTTATAAGGGCTACAGCAACACGCTATTGTTTATGAACCAAAAAGGCTTTGAAAGCCTATGGGCTGACGGCAAGAGCGGTAATGAGCTCAAACCGGGACATGCGTCATATTCGGCATATGTGGTTGCAGAAAATGCAGATGAATATCAGGATACATTCGAAAAGGAGACGGAAGGAAATACTGAGTATTCGCAGATTAGTTTTTATGTCAGCAATCTGGATAAGCAGATGCGCGATGAAAAGTCTCTCTTTACACTGCTTGGAGTATTTGCATACGGACTTATTGTGGTTATTGCCTTAATAGGAATCACAAATATCATCAATACCTTAAGCACCGGAATGGAGCTTAGAAGCCGCGAGTTTGCAACACTAAGAAGCATTGGAATGACAGATAAGCAGTTTGCTGGAATGGTCAGGCTCGAGAGTGTATTTATATCTGTAAAGGCACTTGTAATAGGTGTACCGCTTGGTATTTTAATAAGCTATCTCTTATGTGTTATGATGAACAGGATGGATGATGCAATCATTTATGAGCCGCCGTATAAAGCAATTATATTGTGTATAGTGGTTGTAATAATGCTGATTTATGCTATCATGAAACTATCAATGACGAAGCTTAGACACAATAACATTATTGAGACGATCAAGAATGAAAATTTGTAGGAAATGCAGGAGCTGATATGAAAAAAATACTTCTCATAGAGGACAATAAAGGAATAACAGAGGGACTGTGTGATACCTTTATAGAACCTGAATATGAGCTTTTGACAGCAGGCAATTTAAAGGAGGCTGGGGTGCTTTTGAGTGAGCACCCCGGCCTTGTGCTGCTTGATGTGTCGCTTCCGGATGGGAACGGCTTTGATTTTTACAGCGAAAGGCTGGAAAAAGAAAAAACACCGGTGATTTTTCTTACCGCAAGGGATGAGGAAAATGATATAGTAAAGGGACTTGAGATTGGAGCGGAGGATTACATCACAAAGCCTTTTTCCGTAAGGGAGCTTGTGGCGAGGGTAAACCGCGTATTTTTACGAAGGAAAAGTGATGACAGCTCATCTGTCATACACGCAGGAAGCATAAGCTATGACATGGACAAAAAGGAAGCAAGAAGGGATGGACAGGTGATTGCTCTTTCAAGTCTTGAAAACCGCATACTTGATCTGCTTTTT